>VSKX01006716.1_pt1 | contig 20485 bp, 20 predicted proteins | sample 4799481 | NCBI WGS metagenome assembly VSKX01 (sample SAMN12179537, study PRJNA552185) | sponge metagenome | biome: deep-sea hydrothermal plumes; feature: spots directly above weak diffusing fluid; material: sea water; isolation source: sponge from the Swan site of a hydrothermal vent ...
ACTTACCGCAAACATCGAGCCACTTGGCTATTCTGCCCATAATTATAACATACAAACCCCAACATTTTTTTGTGGTACTTTATTCAGATCTTTGCTGTTACATATTTATAGCTATAGAGGGAGGCCCAATTAATTTAATATAAAGGTGTGGTTGTGAACAGGAGCTTCTGAAATCATGCAGTTATATTTCGGAAGTTCACTTAGGTCACTCCTTGTTGTAGCTAATGTCGTTGGATGCCGAGGGCCGTTCTGTACTGACAGAACACCAGCTGACAGATGGGGGGAGCCTAGTGATAGCAAATATGTACTGCCCAATGGTCGACAAAGGACCAGACAACCAGACCAGGATGAACTATAAGATTAAATTCTACTCTGTTCTTAAAGAGAGATGTGAGGCTCTGGAAAAAGCTGGAAAGTAAGATTACCGTAATTTGTATCTGTTTGTGTGTGCATCATTTCTTGTAGGTCTGTGTTAGTCGTGGGAGATCTCAATTTGACTAGAGAGGTCAAGGACAGCTCTTATTTGCAAGAAGACCCAGTAAGTACAGCACTGTAATTAACAGTACACTCAATTTCCATCCTCATAGAGCCTGTTCAAAGAATCTCATCCTCCTCGACAGTGTATGGAACATTTCATTGTTTCCACAAAAACTGCTATACCTGCCAGACATTCTACTGTGTTATTAGACACCTTCAGATATGTCAATCCTGTGGCAGATAAAGCCTTCACTTGTTGGTCAACCATGCTAGACTGTCGAAAAACAAACTATGGAACGCGTATCGACTATATCTTGTGCAGTATGACTCTCTCCGATTCTCTCTCAAAGGCTGAGGTATGGCAAAGTGTGTATGGCTCCGATCACTGTCCAGTGTTTGCCGAGTTCACATTATCCCTAATAGCCTCAAGTGTGCAGCCCTCGCTGAGTTCATCCTATTTCTCATTTGGCAAGCAGAAAAAAATGTCTGACTTTTTCGTCTCAAGCGCAAAAGATTATGACCCCCCTCCAACCAAGAAACAGAAGACAGTTCCCAAGCCACCCAGTACAAAGACTCTCCTCTCGTTTATGAAGCCATTGCCTCGAAAGCAGCAGAAACCAGTATCCAAAGAAGTCCCACAAGCTATTGGTAATTCTGACATTGTATCACCAGACAAGAAATCAACTATCGAATTAGACAAAATATCAAGTGATTTTAAAACGAAATCAAACCAGTCAACAGTTTCGGAGCCTACCGATCAAGTAGTGTCTCAAAAGAGTTCATCTGGTCTTGCCTCGGGATGGCAGGATATTCTCACGGGCCCACCCAAAGCCCCACCTTGTCAGCGCCATCAAGAGCCGTGTGTGCTAAGAACTGTCAAGAAACAAGGACTGAATCTCAACAGACAGTTTTGGGTATGTGCCCGACCACTTGGAAGTAAGAACGATCCAGCGGCTAGATGCAACTACTTCAAGTGGGTCAAGAAAAAATGAACAGTGTATGATTAGTCTCAGTACTGACAATTCTTGGGCAAAATTCACTAGATTAGTGTATAGGACATGCAAGGGACTGTTTTTTTTTGTTTTTTTACATAAAATTTTGTGGGCAGATTTTAATAACATGATTACCATGATTGTGTGGAAATGGAATGGGCGGAAATACTGCACTGTGAGGCGGAAATACTGGACTGTGAGGCTGTAAATCGTTGCTGTACAATGACCTGGAGATCGATGAGTCAGATGACTGTAAGTAACTTAGTTCCCATCACTGTGTGACTGTTTATATTTCAGTGTAACACTGCAGATACTCTGTGTGCTCGCTCTGCTGCTGTGTAATGTGGTCAGCTCCACTTCACTCTCTGACCCAGTCACTGTTTTCCAGAGAGGGGAAGGTGGCTACTACTGCATCAAGATCCCTGTTCTTCTCGCCACCCCCAACTATACTCTCTTAGCCTTTGGCGAGGGTCGAATGCTCTCCTGTTCAGACTTTACTTGGACCGATCTGATTTACAAAAGATCGGAAGATGGAGGCAAAACTTGGGGGGCCTTGTCCATACTGTACAGCAACTCGTCTACTGGTGAGCACAATGTGATTGGTAATGCTGCACCAGTTGCGTTAGCTACGAGCAGTCGTCTTCTGGTTCCGTTCTGTCGTAACAACCGACAGGTTATGCTAATGCACAGTGATGACGATGGCCTGACCTGGAGCAGCCCAGTCAACCTAACTGGTGTCACTCAACCTGACTGGTCATGGTGAGCACTTGAAGCAGCAATGCATAGCTATTGCAAGTTGATGATGTACACATGTGGTAGAACATGGCGACTGTTGTATTCTGATGGCCATAATTATGATAACTTCATGGTCCATTTTCTGTAAGCTAAGCATTTTCAAAACGGCAAAATTGTTCACCCACTTGTAGTCCATGAACATTTTGTTTGAGCACACCATGAAAGGTGTATGTTAGTGCTACCTAATGACATGTTTTAGTTAGATTCAAGTTATATGCCCTATCAAAACGGCAAGAGTTGCAAATTTGTAACTAAAGTTTGGTTGCAGCTAGCACATAGTGATCATACAGTACATGTAAGCACTGCACACTGCAAACACTTCATAATATAGGGTGGGTACTGGTCCCCCTGGCAGCATTCAGTTGGACTCAGGGAGAGTGGTGGTGCCCTCCTATCACTCACTAGGCCCTAAACTAGACGGTGACTTCTCCAAGGCCCACATGATGATCAGTGACGACCAAGGCAAGACTTGGTACATTGGAGGCAGTGTTTCGGATGGCTTACAGTTCCCTAACGAGAACCAAGTGGCTTCCGTCGGTGAAGGCCTCATTTTCATGAATGCACGTAGCATACTAAGTGATCGAGTCGGAGCATACAGTAGAGATGGTGGACTTACTTTCGACCCCCCCTTTACTATTAAAGGGCTGACCCAACCACTAACGGGATGTCAAGGCAGCACTATCCTACAGAGCTATACTGAGACGTTGTTTTATTCAGGTCCTTCTGTTCCGTTTCCCTCTACTTTGCGTTACAACATGAGTGTTTTCACTAGCACTGACAATGGGCAGTCATGGTCCCTGTGGTCAGTTGTACATCTCGGAGCAGCTGCCTACAGTTCGATGGCCCTCTTCGGAGACGGACAAACCATCGGACTCTTGTACGAATGGTCTAAAGAGAACAAGAAAATATTTGACCCAGACTACTTTAGTTTTGTGATCATATCAACTATACCATTATAAATATCTGTGTCAAAAATCCAATCATAAAAAAATCTGTAAATAATTTTTGGTTATAGCTAATAGTGCCTATTAAAATATTAAAATGATAGAATAATATAATAGTGGTTTATAATCTAGTATAGTCACAAGGTTTGCTACACTTTAGGAGCACTACGATCGTTTGTCTGAGATTTCTTCAGTTTTCCTTGAGTGAATCCCTCTATGGACGAGAGCAGAGCCCCTCTCTTTTCCGTGGGGGGTGGTTTGTCCACACGCGGGGCTGGAGGGTCGGCAGACGGAGGTGGGGGAGCTACAGGAACAAGAAGTGTGATTAAAAAATGATTTCAGAAATGAAATACAAGACACAATACTGTAGAGCAGTATAAACTCTAGTAGTGTACCATTAGGAGTTACTGAGGCTCTCTTAGCCTTCGTAGTGGCAGTAGAGGTGGTAGTGGTGGTGGTGGATGAGGCTCGTCGTGTGGTGGAGCTCTGAGTGGTGGGAGGAGGGGCGGAGTTTGCCTTGCTCCTCACGGCAGAGCTGGCCGTGACTCCCGACGTACCAATAGTGTTCTGACGAGGGAGAGAGGTGGTGGTGGGATAGGATTCTTGCTCACTGGTGGTCTCCTGGAGAGACAGCTGTTTCTGTTAGGAGAGAGGTGGACACACTAAGGTCAAATTGATTGAGTTGAGCCCTCATTTTCTAGTTAATATTTCTTGCACCATTGTTCAATGCCGCTTCAGACAATACCTTCACAATAAGATAATCTCTCACCAATCAAAGTTAGCTATTTTCATTGTAGGAGAGATCAGGAGCCCATAAAGGGAGAAGGAGCGCCTAACTAAGGGGATCACGTTTCGTAAGTGGCTCTACCCACATCGCCATACATGGAGAGTGCCAAGTTGTTGGATAAGTGGCTGTGAAGCAACAGTCACATGCACGTACATAATGCACCAGTGATTTCCAAGCACTTAGTCACATCCCATACATAAGGAATCGCGGTTTCACCGGCAATTACAAAATGTAATCCTCGAATATATGCTAAGTTAGACGCTCCTTTTTCCTTTATGGGCCCCTGGTCATTCATATATATAGAGGGATTCTATTATTGAAGCCTACTTTTCGTAGCTTTCTTCTTTTCTTTTTTTCTTCCTCCGACATGAGGCTCTCCTGTGCCCTGGACAGTCTCTTGAACTGTGAGACCTGTTTGTGGAGAGAGGAAACGGTTTAGCCACAGCACTAACTAGAGCTGGGTTGATTCACCTTTCTCTGCTCCTCGTGTAGTCTGTGCTCCATCTTGAGTATGTGCTCTTTGAGCACCTCCCTCAGCTTGCTGGAGGTCTTCATAAAGGGTTTCCCTTCTGTAGAGGGCAGGGTGACTGTTGAGAAAAACCTGAGTGAGAGAGAGAGAGAGAGACTGTACCATTGATTGACAAACAGGGATCGCTGAGTATTGCCCGCCTGTTATCGTGGTTGATAGTAGCTAGCCTATAATACTCACACATCATCCAGCAGGTTAGCCAGAGTGGGGAAGTTGTCCTTTATCCCTTTAGTAGTGAGAATCCTTTGAATAATAGGAACTGGAAAATGGTTAACAATGAATCTTCCATTCTTGAGTTAACAGTGTGTGCGTGATTGTGTATGAGTGACCTACCCACTCCGGCCGGAAGTGAGTCAGGCATGGATTCTAGAGTGGCCGTACTGAGTTCATGTCCCATACACATCTCATACAGCATGTGTCCAAAACTGTACACAGTCTCAGCTTCATGGCTCTGCGAGAGAGAGAGAGAGAGAGAGAGAGAGATGAGATGGGATAAGATACTTATTCCCGAATTAGTGTGATGTGTGAGAGCATAGTTATAGTTAAAGTTAGAAACTGTATCAATGTGACAGTACAAGCCTAAAGATATTATGTACAGGTATAGTGTAGACTATCTCTGGCGTACATAGATTCTCCTGATCTCGATGAGATGGTGTCTGTGTAGAGAAGGCACACCCGCTAAACTGTTCTCAATGTCCACCAGTCTGGGGAGGGTATTAAGTTAGGCCAGGTGTGAGGGTGTGTGGATGACAAGTTTAGTGACAAGTGTGAGGGAGTACTTACTTGCAAGTCCCTCTGTTTAGCAGCACATTACCAGCATGTACTTGACCTGCAAGTACATAAATCAGAACTGCATACACAACAGGATTTAGTCAGGAGGTGGTAGGGATAAACTTTGTAACAGCCAATTCAAGGCAAAGTAAAAGGGTACCAAAGGATTGAGACCAAATTCATATCAAGGGAATTCAAAAGCCACATCAAACACACAATAGTAGTCCTACTTCTATCTCTGACTTACCCAGAGGGAAGCCTTTCTCTGACAGAAACACAAGTGCTTCCAGCACCTGTCTGCCATACTTTGCAATATCTGGCACACTCAAAACTCTTGACCTAGTAGCCTGTGACTGTCCATATTTCTGCAACACGGAACCTTGAAACTGTTGACCGTAGATGGTATCTCGAAGCGATCCTGACGATATCAGCTCACGTACAATCATCATGCCCCCTCCAGTGTAGTTAGCCAGCACGGGAGAAAGGATGTAGGGATGCTGCACATGGTCGGGAGTTAGAGCTTGCACCATAACACACACCTTAGCATAATTATATGCAACGCTTACAGTGTAAACACACACTCTCTAAAAGCTCATGGCTTATGCAGAAACGCCAGACACAAAAACAAAGCTTCAACTCACTCTCAGATCAGTCAAGACTCTGAAGGAAGCCTCCATTTCTCTTTCCCCTAGAGAAGAGTCTGGTCCAGGCTCACACTATGCATGAATACATACACACATCACATACCTAAAAGGTCATTGGTTTTAACTTACCCATGACAACATGTGCTTGGGCAATCGGTGATCTGTCTTGCTGGCAATGATGTAATACTGTTTCCTTATCCTCCAACCTGCAGGACAGACGGACACAGTGACTGCACACAAACACACACACTCTAGTCTGATTCTACCCACCAATATCTTTGAGGGGTTGTACAACAGACCACGTTGGCTCTGAACGAAAGAACATCGAGACGTTACGAAGAGCATCCTCTGAGAAGTGAAAACACAGCCTACTAAGTGTTGATTACAAAAATGACTGCTATAAGTTGCCATAAACAAAGTGAAAGCAATTGCCAGGTCACATTTTAGGTAAAAACTATGGTTATATTGTAGTGTACAAAACTTTGATAGACAGACAGTAACAATGCTAAATTGGTGAGTGCACTCTGATAACATTTAGAGTAGTAGACTACCACTATACACATGACATTATTGTACAGTGTATGTACACACAACACAGGGAGTCAGCTACATACCATGGAAGGCAGGTGAGTAGTTGGTAGGATCAAGAAACTTCTTGACCTCAAAGTGTCGACTGAGCAGGGGCATGGCCATGACCTGTTCCAGGAACTTCTGGAGCTTTTGCTGTCGGTCAATCAAGAACTGTCTGTCAGTATTTCCAAACACTTTTTTCGCTGGGATATCCAATGTCAGGCCTGACACCTGAGAGTGCAAACAATAGCTCGGTTGAGGGCTAGTTAATACGCACATTACAGCAACACGCTAAATACACGTACCTACACTCTGTACAAACTGTATGTTCAATCAGGTATTGTATACGTATTAACCGAAGCACACTTACTTGTAAAATCTGGTAGAGAGCATAAAACTCGTTGTAGCGATGGCTGACCTGAAATTAGCAACAAAACAGAGTATTAAATTTCTATGATAATTGCTATGAGACACGCCCACCTCCCAACTGTCCTCAGGGTTCTGTCCTCTTTGTACCTTTACCACATACGCCTGCAAACACACAGACAGGTAGCATTTGTTAAAACTACACAAAGTGAGGAGCGTTGGATACTTACAGCATGACTCTGTTTCCCAGTAACCTCCATACGGTGAGTGGTAATGGTGGGAGTCAGAGGAATAGTGTCGTCCAGGAACGTTTTCCGCTCTCTCTTCTCCAGAACACTTGCCATTGTTCTCTTAGATGCAGCCAACACAATATACGGACGAAACAAACAAGCTAGGCAGCCTAACCAGCTTGCTATAATTATATAATACACTGAATTTAGACTAGTTTTTGACCACATGACCTCTCAACTTTGACCTCTAGATGTATTTTGACCACGATATTGCAATTTGTAAACCACGTGGCACTAAAAATGAGCAAACCAAAGAAGAAGAGGAAATTTTCAAAATCTCAGGCATCCTCTAGTCAACAGCAAGAGCCTGAGGTAAGGTTTAAGTAATTTAAAAGAGGAGTTCATCATATTGGTGCATGCTCAGGAGGAGCATGATGTCACTGTTCTTTATGACCCCACTTCTGCTTCGTCAGCTCCAAGTACGAGTGCGAGTGCGAGTGCGAGTACTAGTGACGATAAAGTACAGAAGTATTTTGACAAATTGGACTCTACATTGCGGGAGAAGAGAGTAAATTGTTTGTCATTGCTACCAATTAGAGTACAAACTACGGGCTCTCGAGCTGTTCCTCATTTAATATTCGTAATAAACTGTCAATAGTGCACCTATGTATGATTGTACTTGTGTTTCCCTGGCTGATGATGTGTGTAAGGATTGTTGTGTTGTGTAGGTGTGTGAGGTGGTGCGCTATCTGCTCTGTGCTCAGGGCCGAGGGATCCCAGTCAAGAAGAAAGGTGTGTGTGTGTGTACAGTATACTCAGCCGGTTCGCACAGTCAGTGGTCAAGTCAACACTGGTTAATTGTAACAAAACCTTTGACCATAAGGCTGCTTTAGGACCCAACCCTAACCTAACCCTGGCTATAAAGCTGCTTGTATGCAGGGTTTTATGGTCAAATCGTGCGAACCTGGTGAGTGTACTAGCTAGTTACTCGAAAATGAGGCCAAGCTTCGTTAGGTTCCGGTGTATGTGAATGCATGTGCACATTAAATGCACCATTAACTCTGTTGTGAATACACGCAGTGTCTCAGTAGATTCCTGTTGTCATTTCCTCTTCTTTCAGAGTTGGTTGATAAGGTGGTTGCAGTGGACGTGGTGGACAGGGCAACTATCACCAGAGCATTGCCTGTCATATTAGATCGTGCTAACGATCAACTCCAAGAGGTAATTGCATGCTGTATTTATAATCTGCAAAATGTACATGCTGTATTTATAATCTGCAAAATAGAGAACGTCATTGTAATCTCTGCAGGTGTTTGGATTAGAGCTAAAGAAAATCAAGAGGGGTGCGGTAGAAGCATATATTCTAGTCAACAAGCTGCCTTCCAGTTTGACAGAGGGGCATGTGATTTGGTGTGTGGCTTGTCTATGTATGTGTTGTGTGTACAGTGGGATTCTCCCTGTTACCCACAATGCCATGCACAAGTGTTTCACTAATAATTTAAAAGTGTATTCATTGATTGTTTCATGTGACAGTTATGTGCACAGCCCACAACTGTGTAATGATAGCATGTATGTGTAATTTGACCTAGAGATGCGTGGAGAATGTAGCTAGCTGCACAGGCATGCAATACTGCTCAATCTTGCACAATTTTTGTTAGTTTAGATCTACTACTACTTTGAGCTTCATGGATGACATTGTGCTTGGAAGTGGATCACTGATTGATGACAATGTAAATCTGACTGATGATGGGTGTAACAGAAATATCTCTGTTAATAATTTAGAAGATGTTCTACCAGTTCTTCTAATAGCTCATGCTTGTATTGTATCTGTGCTGGTTATTTCAAGTGTCCTAACAAACTCTCTTGTCATTCTACTGGTCTGCAAGTTCATGGTCCTACAAGTAAGAGCTGTTATTCTCATTGCCAGTGTCGCAGCTGCTGATGTTCTATTAACACTTAGCTACTCAATGCCATCGTTGGTAACTACAATCTCTAAACGATGGCTGTTCACCAACACGGGCTGCACGGCATTTGGATTTCTGGCTTACGAGTTTTTGACAACACGTTGGCTTGTTATGGGCATGCTGTGTCTGGACCGATTTTTCACCGTTCGATTTCCTTTCCGTTATCACATGTACAGCAAGAAAATTCTACTAGTGCTCACTATCATAGCATGGATTGTCCCATTTTTGTTCTCGACTGCTATTTTTCACGGAATAGGAGAGGGACAATTGCGAGAAGGTGGTCCAACTTGTTTACCTTCTTGTCTTGGCGATTCTCGATGTCAGCTCTATTATGCCGTGTGCACTTCAAGCACATTCTTTATCGGAGGCATTCTACCAGTGCTGCTCTATGCGTGGATGTTCTATCGAGGCAAGAAAATGTCAGCAGTGCATATAGGTGCTTTGTCAGCCACCATGACGGGAGGAGGTGTGGCCGTGAGGCGCTCGTTTAGTCACCCGCTAGATTCCCGGGAAAAACGAGCTCTCGTGACATTCCTACTTCTGTTGGTGACTGTTCTTGTTACTGGTACACCGGCATACATGCTACAAGTTGTTCGTACTTCAAGCAGTGGTTGTCAGATTCCCATCTATGTTTCGTTTGTAATCACCGAACTATTGATGTCAGCATCCACTCTAAATGCACTGGTTATCATGAGAGACAGAGACTTTCGCACATGCCTAAAAAAGTTCTTCTGTAGACGACTATCGTCGCAAACCAGAGACTCCTTTGCGTCAGACAGCGTAGGGAAAACGTTGTCAAGTTCAAATGGCAAAGAGCCTACTACTAACTCTATAACAGTTAGTGACAATTGTTTTACAATCAAATGAGCTTTATTGGCAGCCAATTTTAGCACTTATTTATTTTGTGTATAAAATTTAATTTTCTGTGAATAAAATTCACATTTCATAAAAATTTCAAGCACAGCTGTTGTCATACGAGTTGTTATGAAAAACTGCATCTATGTATATATATAGGATGAAAAGTGATAAGGCAAGGCAAGGTCTACTGGCTGTTATTCTCTTCTTGATTTTGACGAAACAAGAAAAAATATCTGAAGGTAGCTCATGGTTGAGAATTCAATTTGGAAATTAGAAAATGTGACATCAATTTGTTAATGACGCACGTATTTTCATATGAGTATCATTTTTCCTAAAATTAATTATTCTCATGTTTCTTTTCTACAGATAATTTGTGGAAGTTCTTAACACGCTTGAAACTGTCTCCTGAAAAGTAAGAGTGGGGAGGTTGGGTATTGATGTCAGAATGCAATAATTATGTGCTATCGAATTGCATGCACATAAAATACGTACAGTTACCTACCTTTGGTAACTATCTGCCATGCACAGGAGGGGTTCAACTTTTGAAGATGTGGAGAAGACCATCAGTAAAGAGTTTGTAGCCGAGATGTAAGTTAAACTGTACTGCATTCACACACAGTCATAACCATACTACCTTTAAGGCGGGCGGCTTCACACTATGACGCATGCAGGCACAGTAGTGCTAAGTAGATTATGCTGTATTCGTTATGACATTTTTATGAAACTGATACAATGGTAAGCTCCTGCAGCGTAGTGAACCAGACTCAGACATGCCAGTAGGATAACGAATGTGTAACATGCTGCCTACTAACTACTTTGTTCGTGCACACTCACACGTACGTGCAGGTATCTTGACAGAGTGAAGCTGCTGACTGGTGATAAGCACACCTTTGTGTATAGTTGGGGGCCCAGAGCTAAGGAAGAGGTGGACAAAATCGAACTGGTGAAGTTTATGGGCGATGCATACGGAGCGAAGATTGACTCGTGGCTGAAACATTTTGGTGAGGACTCATCTTCAGCAGACTAACACGACTAGTGGAACACTGTTTACATAACTCAGTATTTGATCGTTATTTGCATGTATATACACACATTGCTTTGTATTATGATCATCATCCGTCACCATTGTTAGAAAACATTCTCTGTTCTTGTAGTGTTATCACATTGTCGCTTAATTTTAATCCCACACAAAGTGTTCTTGCTGTTCAATGGAATGTAATTTCTAGTTTGTGTATCACAAAATAACATGAAAGACTAGCTAAAAACAAATATCCTAGTTTATTCCAACAGTTGGTCTCGAATTGCAGTCAGGTTTTTGTGCGTCCGTTTTGAGTGAGTCAGCTGGGAGTCAGCGTAACCTATCAGATTGCCTCGGAAGCATTGTACATACTTCTCTTTGAACAGGCTAATCTGCAGAGCAAAGACAGTGCGTGTACATATTGTTATAATAATTATGGGTAGACAATTGCTGTTTACCTCTCTTCTTGCTATTTCAGTGATTTCTTGGAGTTCTTTTTCAGCCGTTTCTCTCGCATCTTCTGCCTGTACAGTGTGTGTACTTGTATACATACATACACATGTGTGTACATGTACACATGCACATGTATGTACATACACTTTTATTTTGTACATGTACATACATGTGTACATACATACATACACATGTATTTACATGTACACACATGTGTACACACATGTGTACACACAAGTATACACACAAGTATACACACAAGTATACACATGTATTTACATGTACACACATGTATACACACAAGTATACACACAAGTATACACATGTATTTACATGTCATTCGGGATGTTAATTCCTACCTCGCCCTTCTTTTCAGGTTTGGCTTTGTCGAGTTTGCTTGTGCATACCAGAAGTCGCTGAAGTTTTGACAATCTCCGAAATAGCATTTCCTGAGGAGTGGGAGTGATTTTGTGAATACATACAGTCCTTGGTTACGATATGGGGTACGTAACTAAAGGCATGAGACCACCAAAATAACAACGTTCCTGAGATTTTACTAGCAACAGCTATCAACACAGTAATTAAAAACCAACCATAATTAATTAACACTGCCACTTCTAAAGAAACATTAGCACTAGCTGGCATGTAGTTAGTGTAAATAAATCATTAGTGTCACATTCCAATTAGCATATTGTAAACAATTCGTTATAGTGGATTTTCTAGCACCTTTGCTTGAAGGCAGTAACGATGGTAGAGATCAAACGCCACGCCAACAGTGTGCCTACTGTCCAGCGACAGCGAGTGCAGACCTTGCTTATCTTCCTCAAGCCCACACCCCAGTTTCTGGAAGGTGCTGAAGCAAAGAGGAGTGGTAAAGGAATACCGTATAGCGGGAAATTTTCGTTGGGGTTTACTTTCGTTACGGAGAGCCCAAAACGAAAATTTAACCACGAAAATGTAGATAGTACGCTACTACTATGATGACGTGCTCAGGGCTTACAACGAAAATACGCTTTCAAGGCCTGATAACGAAAATTTAATTAACCCAACGAACATTTCCCGCTATACGGTGGACGTCAAGTAGACACTGGAAATGGTGTAATTACACAATACAGCAAATACCACAATAAGATAGAATAATCTATCTCATTCCTTGTGGGATTAAGATAGAATAATCTATCTATACGTAGTCATTCCATGTGGGATGTGCACAATACTTAATTACTTTATTCTATGCATTTGAATTGTCTACACTGTATCTAGCAACGACTTTCGTAGCATCTCCAGCATTGAGTACAACATAGAGTTCCTTATACCTGGAGCATATTTTGTTACGGAATGTCTCGAATGTAGAGTATTCTTTGAGTAGCTCTGCAATAAACAGTTGAGAACAGGCCAGACCTGAGCACACACGACACACACACACACACAGGAGAAGAATAAATGATCAAGATACATCGCATTGAGCATGGACATACCGCTTTTAGAGCTGACCACTTTAGAGTGATTCTGTAGGAGAGAAAGAGATCAAACAAGAGTAACAAGAGTAACAATTAAACTGGCTCACCAGAGCACACTCTTTTAGTACAGGTGCAAGATCACCTACATACAACAGAAACCTGTGAAAGTCTTCATCTGTCTCCTAGAAGGAGTAGAACACAATGAGAGGGTATTTAGCAACTCAAATATAGCAAAAAAATCACCAACTTCGACAAAACCAAGGCTTTTTGGAAAATGAGCCATTTGGCACAATAACTGTAAGGGCCTAAAACTTGAATTTAGAAGTGTTAACAAATAAAAAGTGCTCTCTGTAGCTCTATAAGAGACCTTTTAGGTGTGCTCAGATCAGCAATAACTTTCGGGCCAAAATGTACTTGTTTTGGCGAAAAACCATAGGCAAAAAAAAGTGGGCGAAAAAGTAAAATAAACATCTGATAGTGTTTTTTCTGGGCTTTCAGAAATTCCTAATTGGACCAACAGAAATTGAGTTACGGCCTGTCAAAGATCATTCTTGTACTCTGAAGGACGTGTGTGGCAATAATGGCTTGGTGTGATGAGTCAGTGACTAAGGTTAAATGGATTTGAGTGAACCCTCATTATCTTGTGTTACTTCCTGGGCTCAACTCGAATCAATTTGACCTTAGTTAGACCCTACTAATGTTCGCGTTGTTTGTGTTTATGGTACGGCAAGTGTATACATTGCAAGAATTTCTGATGAGAAGGTGTTAGTCTCTCATTTGTTTATGTCAAACGTTTCGAGGGAGAAACATTTCAGGGATTTTTGCATTGACACGAAAAAAAAAAGGTGGGCATTATAAATTATTATAGCATCTGCCACGTAGCCTGCGGTTATTCGAAACCAACCACTGCAGTGATCCACGAAAATATTTCTGCGAAATTCACCAGGACAGCAAATTGCGATATATTTGCTCCTCGAAAATAACCGGCTATATGGTAGTGCATGTGGCTGCAGTGTGCTTTGATTAATAGTGTGCCTACGCACAATGGTGGCATAATAGCACAATTTAATGACCAAGTGTTTCAAATTGGTCATCATAATATAACTACTCGCTGATACTGTATATTAATCTCTCTCGTATACACTGTATTGATGACTAACCTCAATTTTGCCCAATTGGAAGTCAGAGACCATTCCGGTGAATGCATTCCACAGAGTGCCTGTCCCCAGTCTCTCCCCCTGTGATATCTGTGTGATGAGAGGATACTAACAACAGTATAATTAAACTTTTGCGGTACGTATATAGAATAAAATTTGACGAAATGAACAGACTTTGCAATTTCGGTTTTGGCGAGAGTGCTTAGCAAACAAAGTTCCTGAAAAAGAGATTTGCAAAGTTTGCAATTCTACTTTTAAGTAAATCCACGCAAAAAATAGTAGCAATATACGATATCTAACTATTTACCTCATCTTTGGCCACATACGTGTGCACAGTGTCATTCTCCAAAAAGAACTTGTGATCAGCCAAGGCTTGCATAAACCTGACACATTTATCCATATACGGCATTAAATATATGATCGTTGTTTTACTAAGGTATGCAAGCAAACCGACTTACTGCTCTGCTTCAATGCATGGCAGTCTAGTGACATCACCGAACATCAAGTGCGAGTTGTCCCCCAAAATAACCATTTTGGGGTCGAGTGATTTCAGTGAAGGGGGTGGGGCTGGCATAGGGGGTAGCTGCAAACAAAGTCAATATAAACACCTTTATTTTTAACTAAAGTGTTTAACTAACTAACAACTGCCTCACAATGTATCCACCCAGATCTGTTCTTCGAGAGAGATTCCTATGCAACCACTGTAAGTCCTTGTACCTACGTTGCACTGTTTTGGCCTGTCCATTCACTTCAACCTAGTTTTTTTTTAATAACATCTGGGTGCATTGATCAGACGTAACATGACACTACTCACCTCAACACTGAATATGAAATCATCCTCAACAGTTTCATAGCTTTTCACAGATACTTTTATATCATCGTGGGGGGTAGTGGGCTCATTTGTTGCAATAAATGTTGATACAGGTTCTTCATCTTGCTCACACTCGAATCCGTTTCCAGTAGGATTTGCGTCAACTTCAGAGGGAAATCCAAACGTCACGTCTTGTTCCACACTTATGGAAGCTGGTGGGTCACTTTCTGCAGGCTCTTCGTGTTTAGTAAAAGGGCTATTGTCGAATAGATCGTCCATTATCGACATCTTGAACAATCCTGTACGTACCACACCACGCCCCCGGCCCCACTGCACTGACCTCACCACGCCCCTTTGACCTTTACCGTTCTGGTAATGGGCGCATAGCAAAACTGAAACATTTTGCTGCCCCATTCGATATTCGCGATCGACCGGCCACATGACTTTACCAGCCCCGCCCCCCTCCCTACTGACGTACTTGTGCTTCTTGCTTTGCTAATACTACTGCAGGACTTCGGCCAAAGTACAGAACTAAGTTCAGTGTTGGCCGGCTGGCTAGCTAGCTAGGTAGGTTATTACATGCTACAAGAAGGCACCCCTTTACTTGTTAGAGAGCTGCCATGGAGGCTGACACTCAACCTTTGTTCGGAGAAACCAGAAGAAAGGTGAATGCAATTCTTGGTAAAATTAACCTTCAACTTGTGCTGCTTTTTACAGGATAAGATCATCAATATTGTGATTGCTATCATCACAGCTATCATTGTTCTTGTAGGTTATATATAACCCAGCAAGGTGTCACTGTGTAGACACATATGTTTATTAACACACGAGGATAGTATGTTCGAGTATGTTAGCTTTTATACTATACACTATTTTTATTATAATATTATGTACTTAGCCCAGCCCTAACCCAACCCCCAGCTCGTAACCGTATACATATTTTATACAGTGCTAGCATACTGTCCCTAGGTCAAGTATTACTGACTACGTTTGTAGCTTTATCTCACAAAGTGACAATGTGTGTGTTCACAGCTCACTGTGTTGATGGGTGTGGTATCCAGTGTGTTTTTGGGTAATGAGAAATGCCTCAGACTGTACGGAATGAACCAGCCATACTGTGTCTATCCTGTTGACCTTGTGTTCTGTGTGTTAGTCATATTGATGCTCCTACCGCAAATCATAGTGGTGAGTTGGTGTTTGCTTTTTTTGTCGCATGTCTTGTAATTTAAATAGCCATACTTTAACTCCCCTCCCTCGATCCTCTTTCCTAGGCCTACTGGTACAGACGTGGTGAACTGGAGCCAAAGTTTAGAAGACTCATCTACTACAATGCAATTGTGACTATACTGCTCTGTGTGTGTGGAAACCTCTATTTCTTTCAAATTGGATTTTTGAAATGTAACAGTCCTACAGCTAGTCCAAGCACTATTGCCCCAACTCAGACAATATAAAAATGTTATGCTCAATTCAACCTTGATTTTTACTGATTTTATTGACGCCTCACTGTACGTCGTGTTTTGAGTGAAAGTTTGTGTGCTCTATATTTTAATCACATGTTCTCATTAATTGTGGTTATTCGCGAAAATTGTCAAAGGGTTACATAAACGAAGTCATAGCAAATCACATGACAAGTTACGTGTACACAAATTGGTAGAATGGCATACAGTATAGTGAACAGTATAAGTCTAACTGTCCAGAATCTTAAAGAAGTACTCTACTTCCAGTGGTCCGTCTTCAGGCAGGTCGGAGCAATGCACGGCATTCTTCACCTTGTTCACACCGAACTGAGCTCTGAGCGTATTAGGTCGCAAGTGTCGAGCAATCTCCGGGTCAGAAGGTCCCACAAACTCCCGAAACAAACTATGAGCATTCTCTCCAGATATTTCAAATGCAATGCAAGGCCCCGACATCAATTCCTCCACCATACTAGTGTAGTCAGCCACCACACCTTTGTACACCTCATACAACTCTTCGGTGTTTGCCTTTTCCATGTAGTGAAGCTGTATAGCAGAAATGGTGAATCCAGCATTTGCTATTGAGGTGAATATCTTCCCAGTCTGCCCATCGAGTACGGCGTGAGGTTTGATAATTCCGAGCGTGCAGTTCTGACAATTGGCCGTGTTCTTTCTGAGACGAGATGCTCTGGGGCCAAAGAAAAAGTCGGACTCTCTCTTTGCCGCTTCCAGAGAGTCTGAGCCGTGTACGGCGTCACGAGTTATGTCCGTACCAAATTGAGCTCTAATTGTGTGAGGTGCTTCTTGTCTTGCCACTGCAGAGTCTGTGGGGCCCATAAGTTGCCGCCATCGCGAGACAGCATTATCTCCCGTCATCTCAAATGCAATAACAGGTCCACTAGCCATGAAATCGACAAATCGCTCGTAAAACGGTTTACTGGAATGCTCTTGGTAAAACTCGGCTGCGTCTTTTGACGACAGCTGGACCATTTTTAACTGACAGAAGATAAAACCTTCGCTTATGACTCTAGCGAGTATTTCTCCCATTTTTGAAACACAATCAGGTTTAATCATACCGAATGTCTTCTCTTTAGTAGAGCTCAGCTTCTTGGTCGTAAACTCGTCACCATATTCGGCAATTGTAAGTTGTCTCGAGTGAATGTTGACGATTCCGCCTATATACAAATCACGCAGCTTGACGTTTTCACACTTTGATCGCTTTAGAAAGAGCCTTCGGTTTTTGATATCAAACATCTCCACAGAATTGTCAGTAGGATAGAAAAGAATTTGATATTTTCTAATCAGAGAAGCATTGATGTCGTACCATTCAGCAACAAAGGCATATCTTTCATCCATAGTTCTACACAGTAGCTAGTACAGTATACAAGGTTAGTACACCTTACTAGATATAGACTAGATATAGACGTAGACGTAGATGAGCTTGTAGTCAGCAAGCTGGTAAGTTTTCAAAATGTATTGCTAAGGTAACCGCTGTGTTTAATTATCACTTCCACAGATCAGCCCCTCCCCCTTTGCCTTTTGCAGACTTGAGCTAGCCCTGCAGCAACTAGCTAAAGTGGGGAAAATGAAGTGCATGGTGGTTCTAGCGTGCTTGCTATTGTCTGTGTGGGCCCAAGTGCCTGTCACATCAGATATGAGGAGCTTCTCATCTGCTATCAAAGGAGGGAGCCTGAAAGCTGCAGTTGAGAAAATCCTTTATGAGAGAAATACAGGCCAAGCTGGAGTGATCACAGAGCAATGGTTCACAGGTACCAGTTGTGTTTTTTAATTTTATGTAACTAAAAAGTGATTATAGGAAATGGCGCTATGAATGAGAACACAATAATTCGAATATACATTGACGGAGAGCAACTACCTAGCCTTCGGTTTATGCTACTGCTTGGCCATGGAATTGGCTTTGATGAGAAATCTGAAAGTGCTTACATTCCTTGGGGCACAAGGCGAATTGCCCATACTGCGGACGGTGGTATCTACAACACTTATCGCATCCCTTTCTCGAAATCATTCCGGGTGACTGCCGAGCATCCCAATGGAGGGACCTTCTGGTATATCATTCGAGGAGTTCACAACTACCCCGTTATATTAGGAGATCTTATTCTACCAAAAAGTGCCCGACTGTACGTATACAAGAAAGAAAACAAGCAGCTCACCCCCCTCGAGTTTATCACCCTGGCAAACATTACTGGCACTGCTGGTGCTCTGTTCCAAGTGACCATTGCAGCCGCTAGCACTGACTACAATTATTTGGAGGCCTGTATGAGAGCGAATATTGATGGTGATAAAAACACGACTTGGCTCTCTTCTGGGACAGAAGATTTCTTTCTCTCTGCATATTATTTCAACAAAGGCGCTTATCATCTGGACAATGCTGGACTGACTTTTAAGGATGGGAAAGGAAAAATGTCAGCCTACAAATTCTTTGAGAATGATCCGATGCTGTTCACGAAATCTCTGACTCTGACTTGGCGTTGTGGCGAGACTGCTAACGGTGCATTGGGATGTCCTAACGACTACCCACCACCCGGAGAGGAGGGGGCAGCGTACACACCCACTCTCGCTAACACCAACGTCACAATATACACCTGGGTGTATCAATACACTCTGAATTAACTGTTGATTGAAAAGTTTTTTGTGTGTTTTTTCACTGTAGATGTATGATTATAATTATACGCCTTGTATACTATGACTGTATATTTTTCTTGACGTGAAAACTAACAGTACTAATATAGCTAGCTAGATGCACCTGCACATACGCATTATGTGTACATTAATAATATTATGTTTTTCAAATAAACGGATAACAGCAAAGTCTGAAATGTCTAGAAAACCTATAATTGCTGAAGAGCTTTGTTCAATAGATCAGTGTCTTTGACTTCATGAGGAACGGTCACGTTCAGCTTAGGCTGGGTTGCCATTGCAGCACAGAGCACCTCCTTTGCCAGAGGGTGACCAGACCAACTCCTACGGCTAATCTGCACACAAACAGTGAGAAAAATATAGCAGTAATCCAAACAACAGCAGCATCAATAACATAATAATTATTATGAATGGTGGCCTGGGTACACACAAGCTATAGCATTATAGGTGAGGACACACAGACACAATTATTAACCAACCCCATTCATGACATCCCAGAGTAGCATCATTTTGGCCTTATCAGCAGCTTCCTGAAATCACAAAACAAACAGTCAAGTTCATGATTAAGTTCATGATTACTATATCCCACGTACGTACCTCTGTGCCATCAAGCATCAGTCCAAAGCCACCATTGATGACCTCTCCCCTGCAGTCACGTGATAGTCATTAGACACTATAGTCTCACTAAACTTACCAGCCCACTCCTCCGCCATTGTGAATAGACACCCAGGTAGCACCGCGACAAGCATCTCCTATCACATTCTGTATCGCCATGTCTGGACACAACAAATATTACAGGTAAAACTCCAAACAAGGGCATGGAAGGGGACAGAGCTATATTATGTCCTTGTTGAGAGGTCAGAGCTTTGTCAGAGGTTCCCTTTTAAACGGCTATAACCTGATTGGTTCAAAATGATTTTCAGAAAGGCCATAAAAAACTCTGTAAGATGATGAGTTTAGTAAAACCAGCTTGAATTTCGTCCCACTCATGGTTTTTTCAATTGGTGGCAAAAGTACCTTATGTACACAGTTTTAAGGCCTATATTAAAGGGCTATTGAATGCACAACTATATTGGCCATTCCTAACTCAAGTTATAGGGTATCAAAGTATAGCTGCTAAATTTTTCCTAGAGTTTGGGTTTATTTCCTGTACATATAAATTTTATGGCGCTGACCTGCACAAAACTTGGAGCCATCCTCAATATTTGAAGTCTCTCTAAATGGACTGCAGTGGAAATAATATAATATATGTACGAGAGCTCAGTCCCAGTATTAGCTGTACACTGTATAACTGTATCCTCACCTGTCAGTACCACTGACATCATGATGGTCTCGACTGATAATAACAGGACCCTGTGAACAGACCGAGAGTGAAGCCTGGTTTATATTATACCGTATTTCCTTGATTAGTTTCTGCGGACACTATTAATTTCAGCTGCTGCAGACTGCGTACACTACTCAAGGGCGGATAGTATTCTGCTCAAGCTTAGTTTCTCCGCGGACACTATTCAAGGGCGGACACTATTCAAGGGCAGACACTATTCAAG
>VSKX01090517.1_pt1 | contig 20324 bp, 2 predicted proteins | sample 4799481 | NCBI WGS metagenome assembly VSKX01 (sample SAMN12179537, study PRJNA552185) | sponge metagenome | biome: deep-sea hydrothermal plumes; feature: spots directly above weak diffusing fluid; material: sea water; isolation source: sponge from the Swan site of a hydrothermal vent ...
AGTCTAAGTTTAGCTTCTCTAGTGCTGTAAAGCACGCTCAAACTAGTAATTTTTCACCGTTTATTTTTGTATATCATTATAACGAATTTACTCTGTATTTTACGGACGAAGTATGCAATAATTATGCGCATGCGCGTGCAAGTAGTGGCAGGCCTCCTTCTTTTTAGGGGCCTGCGTAGGAGGCTAGATATTACACTGCTTTATTCGTTAAAATAAATCTAGGCGTGTATAGTCATGTTGCTCCTGAGAGGTACATGTAAATCTATACTAAAGCAACAGTTTTAGGGCACAGTCTAAGCTCGTTGCTCAGAGTTCGAAGGTACCGCTGTTAGGAGGTAGAAATGGAGTAAGTATAGAGGGGAGCCATCAGTTCACTGTGGAGAGGTAGGGTGCTCTTTAGAGGTGCCACTAGTCTATCCGAGATTTTCCTGTACACAGTAACCGTCAAAAATTGATTGTAAGTGGGATGATATCTTCGTTCCTTGTGTATTACGTTGTGTTTGAATGTATTACTGTAACATTACACATTGTCTAGTAGATGTACTGCACTTATTGTACTAAACGTACATTCACTCTCCCATCGCAGGTGTTAGCATTGGATCGTCATGTGTCTGATGGAGTGTCTGTGCTGCTGCAAGTGAAGGGACTGAAAGTGTGTGAGCAACTGTCTCAAGGTGAGGAGAGAGTGAATGTACGTATCTACTCTTTATTAATTAGCTCACCTATACGTACTACGTAGAGCTGCTTTTGTATACTGTGTCTCCACATATTTCTAGAGTGTACAAATCATGTGGTCACAATACACGTAAATCGCTGACGCGACGTGCCACGTTGATCAAGTTAATCACATGCGGCAACCCCCCACAGAGCAGCACGTTACGTGTATAGTGAACCAGGTTTAACATTAGCATCAAACGGCAGTGTTATACCACAATATCATAATAATCTTTATGAGTTTGTTCTTCAGGTACTTCTGCATTGTCTCAACTCCCAGTTTCAATCAACTCGTTTATTGCAAGAACATTATCCGCTCCATTGATATTTCACGTCCCAGAGTCGGCAAAAACTGGTCACAAAATTGGACCACCACTCAATAAATTGTTTAACACTCCTCACTTTGACCTTCATTTTGATATTGCTCGTGACTTGACCCTTTTCCACATTGATATACTTACGGGCCAAATATCCATTCGAAAGCAATCTCTTAATTTTGAGTCTGGTCTCACTGTTTATAATTTAACAGTGGGTATCAAGTATGAAGTGTATTTTGTCGGATATTTGTACGTTACTGTTTTGGTTGATGATGTAATTGATGAGAGTCCGATGTTCAGTCAAGCATTGTATAAAGTGAATGTTGCGAACAAATCTCGCAAAAATACAAAAATTCTCCATTTCGATATTATCGATAAAGACTTGAGAGACAAACATTTTCTGGAAATTGTTTCCGTGACACCAGATACGAACGTTTTCAGTCTAGACGAATCATCAATGTCTGTTTTTGTTGACGGGAGTGAAGGATTGAATTATTCCACATACGAGCTAACAGTAAGAGCTACTGACTTGGCCGGCCTTTCTGCTGGCACGGCAGTTTTAGTATCCACAAACTATCAAAGAGAAACATTACGATTTGAAGATAAAACTTTCGTATCAGAGAATATAATCCCAGAAAAACCAATTTTTGTCCTTTATTCTCCCATGTACAGTAGTTGTGATATAATTGTGGGCCACAGACACATTAAAATTAGGCAAAATGGTGAAGGTGTTTGGGAGGTTTGGTTGACAAGGAAACTGGACTATGAGGTTACTCTGGCACTAAACATCACTGTTGCTTGTCGAAGCCTTGCCTCCAATACCGTTGCCATATACAACCATCAGATAGTTGTCATGGACACCAACGATAATGCCCCAGTATTTCCCCCACAGCAAACTCACTATACTTTCGCAGAGAATTCTAAACGCGGCTCGATACAGATACCAGTCGAAGCCTTTGACAAAGACAGCAGTGATTTATATGGGAGTGTTACTCGCTATTATCTCGACCCGCCCATTTCCGGCTTTATAATAACATACGATTTGAAATTAAATGAGCATTACATCACTAACACTCACTCGTTGGACTACGAGCAACAGAAAGAGTACACGCTGACAGTACTAGCACGAGATGCTGGTGGTCTGGTGTCTACAATACCTCTTATAATACACTTAGCCGTATCCGATCAAAATGACCATGCTCCTGTTATCGAGGAGTTTCACAGTGCTACTGTAAGCTCAAAATATACAGGACCAGTGTTTCAAGTCACAGCTCACGATGAAGACTCAGTGTCTTCAACTCTGAGCTATAAACTTTATTCTGCTCAGGATTTTATCACCGTGGATTCTCGTACTGGACTTGTCTCAGTTAATGCCCACCCAGGCTGTGATGCACTCAGTTCCGTATGGGCGGGGTATGTGCTTGCTTTAGACGAGGATGGCCGAACCTCAGCACCTGGAAAGTTTGAAATTATCATTGAAATCGAATTGGACGAATGTACTATTACAGACAGAACTCTCTTTGAATTTCAAGTTCCGGAAAATCTAGACGTTTCTACGATAGTTGGTAGAACAATGTGTGAAGGATGCATCTCGTATCGTTTGTTGACTCAATTAGTTCCGTTTGGTGTGTTTCCTGAAACTGGTGATATTTTCCTAACTGATGTTATTGACTACGAGAGTGACCCGCACTATTACAACCTGTCCCTGAAGGGATTTCATTCGGATGGACATGAAGTGGGCATGTCTGTTGCCATAGAGATACTGGATATGAACGAGCACTTCCCCTCTTTGACTCCACCTCTAGTCGACTCTATTGTTCTAGATGCTAGCATACCAGTGGGTACTGTTTTACTGAGTATAAGCGCTGAGGACAATGATATGGGAGCACAATTCGGTACCGTTACAAACATCACGATAATTGGGCCTTTACAATCGATACTCACACTTCCTTTCATTGTCGAAAAGAACCAAAATCGGTTCTATGTAAAGACTAATGCCATACTAACAAACCAATTTCTCTCAGAGCTAAATTTTATCGATGTGTTAGCAGTGGATGGTGGGGGAGTGGCTTCAAGTCCTCACAGAATCAATACTGATGCAAAAGTCGACGAATCATCTCTTGAAAAATCTCGTCAACAGAAAAGCCGATTTGTACGCCAGGCACAGAATGATACCGAAGCTACAACATCGCTAGAACTCACAATTGAATTTCAACGACGCTCTCGTTCATTTGAAAGCATTGGCTCTTCTGCTCGTCCGTTCACTGTCATTGCTCATGAGAACTTGCTACCTGGAGACTTTGAAATGCTCGTCGACTTAGTTAGAGATGATGAGAGTGCCTGTCCTGAGAGTTTTGATGTTCTAGAGTTGGTATTAAGTGAAGTGGATGTCCCGTTTCGCGTTGCTAAAAATGATGGATCGTGTACATTTTCTCTCGTAAATACAATCGTTTTAGATTATGAGAATCAAACGCAGTCAGTTTATTATCGTTTCAACATTGAAGCTTTTTCTGATGGGGTGCGAATTTCTGAAATTACCATCGAAGTATTTGTTGTGGACGAGAATGAATTCACTCCAGTTTTCGATTCCAGTTCCTATTATGTGATTTTCTCCGAAAACTTTATCGGATTTTTATTCCAAGCTCAGGCCACTGACGAAGATGGAAGTTTAGAATTTAGTCGCATACGCTATAACGTATCTGGTACCAACAGATTTGACATTCTTCCCGACGGCTCTGTACAATCAATTTTCGGTTTCGATTACGAGTACGAAGAGGCTTGTCATTATTTCAATATCACTGCCACAGATGACGGCAATTTAGTGGGTGTGGCTTCGGCCGAGGCTTGTCTCGAAGACGTCAACGATAACTGCCCCGAGTTTGAACGCAACGAGTACATTGTAACGGTAAAAGAAAACACTGCCGGTGAGGGGGCATTGTTCAATCTCTCTGCTATAGACTATGATACTAGGAGCGAGTTTAGTTCTGTGGTTATATACGCTGTTGAAACAAACGACAGCTTTATCAACGATATCGTGAGCCTCGAAGGACATCAGCTGTTTCTCGGTCGAGCGTTGGATTACGAAACAGGCCCCAGGCAATTCTCGTTTGTAGTATCCGCTACAGATGCTGCTGATAACCAGTGCACAACAAACATCACCGTTCAAGTTGTTAACGACAACGACCTTGCACCTCAGTTCACGATAGAGTTTAAACAATTGTACATTCCAGAGGAGACCTTCCCAATCAAATTACCCAATTCCCCCGAGAACTTTCTCACCTGTTTCGCTGCCAATGATGAAGATGGTGACACTCTAACGTATTTCCTAGCCGTTCCCTCCACACTGTTTGAGCTGTCTCAAGAGCACCAAGGTTGTGTTCTATTGAAACATGCACTAGATTTTGAAGTGGCTAGGAGACACGAAATTGAAGTAATTGCCACTGACGGACGACACAACGCCTCGACCTTTCTTGTTGTGGACGTTGAGAATCAGAATGATTTAGCACTCAAGTTGGATTCAGTTTATGAAGTGGATGTGCTAGAGGGAACCTATACGACTAATCCCATCCTTGTTATCGAAGTGAAGAACCCCACACCTGGCGTTAATTATCGCTTCACGCTCGAAGAACCCTCGGAAATGTTCCACGTCAGTTTTCGAGGCTGGGTGCATTTGAGAGCCGAGCTAGACTACGAGACACGAACCTCACACAGCCTCTCCGTAGCCATTGGCGATGGGACCAGCATATCACTGCTAACAGTAAACGTCAACGTGCTACCTGCCAACGAATTTCCGCCCATGTTCTTAAGGACCAGTACCTCAGAAAGAAGCATGGTGGAAAACACACCTCCGGGTTTATTCCAAGTTCTTCTAGAAGCCATCGACGGGGACCGAGATTCGTCATCACCTATTTTATACGAGGTCGAGTATATTTCTGTGGGCGGTAAACCAATTGCCGAGTATAGAGCAGATGGTGAGAGCTTGAAGCTACCGTTTGAGGTGATGCAGCCCCAGAATGGTGGTTATACTGGTAAACTAGTCAATAGTGAGAGCCTTGACTTTGAGTCTGATCCGAGACAATACGAACTAGCGGTGTATGCAAATGATACTGTATTTCGTTCGGCCACGCCTTTTCTCGTTACGGTGTACCTTGAGGACGTCAATGACCATGCCCCTGTGTTCGAGAATGCCAGTTACTTTGTGACACTACCCGAAGCAGAGGATAATTTCGAGCTACAAATATCTGTAACAGATGGTGATGGTACGGAACAGTATTCGCTCGTGTCCTCGTTCAGACTGGTTCCAATATCGCCCATTGACGTCGCCATTCCATTCTACGTGAGCAGCGGGATCATACGAAACATTCGGAGGTTTGATTTTGAGCGTCTACCCAACATCTACACCTTTCAGTTCATAGCTACTGACGACTATGAACTATCTGGCTCTACAAACGTCACTATTGAGATCGTAGATTCCAACGAGTTCGCTCCCGTTTTTGAGAAGGGATTGTATGAAGTGACCGTTCCTGAGACAATATCTGTTGGGTTTGAAATTATACAAATTATTGCTACAGACAATGATGGTGGTTCTCACTTCAGCACTATAAGTTACTCTCTCCAAGAAAGCAGCACTCCATTGATATATCTCCCCTTTGATATAAACAATACCACAGGCTCCGTGTTTCTAAAAGTCCCGGTTGATTTCGACGAAGGAGACGAAGGAGGAGATTTTTTCGTGCGTGCACAAGATGCAGGGGGTCTTAGTTCGTTGACAAGGGTGTTTGTTTCTTTCGAAGACGTGAATGACAATGCTCCGTGCCCCCTAGTGCAATCCTTCAGCACTCAGATATCGGAGAACACATTCTACGATCGTCCCCTGAGGAGAATACAAGTGTTTGACATCGACTACTATGCCGACAACCCTAGAGTGGTGTTCTATATGGAGCCCACCTACAGTGCGTTTATTGTCGACGCAGCTGGCCGACTGTACATGTCAGGCCCGCTCGATTACGAAGAGAAACCCGTGTACAATTTCGAAATCGTTTCGTCGGACGGAATCCAAAACTGCAGCAGGACAACTTCCATTCAGATCACGGTATTGAATTTAGACGACAATAGACCTTTGTTTTCACCGTCCATCTACGAATTCAACATATCCGAAGCGTTAGAGCCGGGAGTAATTTTGAACATTTCTGCGTTCGATGCCGACCCTCCGGACAATATTCTCGAGTACAGATTGATTGAGAATCAGTTTGATTTTCCATTCACGGTGTCCGACGATGGTCAAGTGTCGACAACGAGTCGTTTTAATGCCGACGACCCTTCTCAACAACTGGTGTACACATTCGAAGCACTTGCGTACAATCAGTATGGACAGGACACGCAACCTCCGGGCCAGATAACGATCCGTATCCTTGACGTCAACGACCACCCCCCACTGTTTGACGAGAGCGTGTACGTGGTTGAATTAGCAGAGAACACTCCTCCTCAAGTGGGCAATGTGCTTTTGATCACTGCTACTGATGAAGATAGAACAATCGAGTTTAACACAATTTCGTATGTATTAGAATCCCGGTCCGATTTTATAACATCGACATTTTCGATTGACCCTCTCTCTGGTGAGATTTATCTGTTGCGTGCGTTGGACTATGAAACAGCGTCTCAACTTATATACAGTTTTAGTGTGAGGGCCACGGACAGTCTACACGTGACCAGAACTAACGCAACAATACTGCTCACTGATGTCAATGAATTCTCGCCGCAGTTTTCAAACAGTACGTACGACATCGTGGTTCCTCTAGTCGTCCCGCTGGGGGCACCTGTGTATACGTTTGTTGCTACGGATGCGGATGGTAGTGAGGCATTTGGTCTGGTATCGAGATATGTTTTAATTCGCGACGAAGCGGTCGTTAAAGGGAAATTCCCTTTTGAGCTCTCTCATAATGGTAATGGTACTCTGTACTCTGTGATCAACACGACAGATTATCAGGAGAGTCGGTATACTTTCAGAGTGATGGCTTTTGACAGTGGCAACTTAACCTCCTCTCTCGTTAATGTTGTCGTATCGTTCAGAGATTTTCTCTTGGACCGAGTTCAAACGCGACATTGCGTTAAAGTACCTGAGAATTCACTCCCCTCCGACCCTATTTTTGACCTCTCCTCAGTCCTTCATAGCGGCAAAGAGCTATATTCTTACGAACTGGTGATATCCGATTTTCTCAAACTGTCTGGGACCGAGCTTAGACTAACAAGAATGCTAGATTTCGAAACTACTTTGTATTTTGAAGCGAATGTACGAGCTACAAACCGTCTCGGGAATAATGTAACTATAGCAATAACTGTGTGTGCTCAGAATGTCAACGATAACCCGACTGAGTTTGTTGATAGTGTGGCTAATATTGTGCTCTCTGATGAGAATGGAGTCGGTCCACAGCTGCTACTGGAACTACTAGACAGGGACTCTGGCTGGCCTACTACTAACTTACAGTTGCCACAGTTACCACCCATCAGCTGCTGTGACCGGGATAACTTTGTACACACTAATGTCAGTTTTGTAATCAGCTCTCAAAATGCACCGTTTGAGCTTCAACTGAATCGCACCGTCGGCTATGCTGTACTCTCCAACACACTACCCGTAGCAGAGATGACCTCGTGCGATTATTCGTTCCAAGTTACCATAGTGGACTCTGACGGTCTCTCCTCTCCCTCCTCCCTCGATATTGATGTGAGTATCCGGAGACCCCCTCAAGGGCCACCTATGTTCTCACAGCCCTCTTTCACTTTCATCTTGTCTGAGAATGTTAGAGAGATTTTCAGCGTGTCTGCTAATCACCGGTCAGAGCTGAACGCTTGTTTGAATCGAAATCTCACTGGTTTCGAATACTCTATACTCAATGCTACCGAAGCACAGCCATTTAGTATCGATGACAACGGAATGCTGTCAAACACTCGGCTACTAAGCTCTGAGAATTCCCCAGGGGAGTACATGTTCATTGTCGTGGCAACCAACACAGAAGGAACGGCCTCGAGTATTCCGGTGACGATTTTCTTGCAAGATACTAATGAATTTTGTCCATTTTTTAATTCCAGCCGTGTTGATGTAACTGTTACCGAAGATACGGCCCCCGGCACGATTGTCTCGTACCATCCGGCGATTGATCTCGATGATAGCGAGTTGTATGGTCAGATTCATTATCGCCTGGTTGCCAATGGTTATAACCCGTTCCTACTGTATCCTAACGGCTCACTGTATCTTGCCGAACAGCTGGACTACGAGGCAGGAGTGACTGAGGTGATCCTCACACTGCAAGCCAGTGACGGCACTATGGACCTTGATCCTTTACTAGGTAAGATTATAATTTTTTAAGGAATTACTATACTTTATATAGCAGTACACCCCAAACGTACATACAGTACTTGCATATAATATTATTGAGGTGGTGGCAGTCTCTGAGAGTCTATAATTCTATGTACTTTAGAAACACCGTTTTCAAAACTGAAAGATGAATTCTGTAGCTCTAAATGAGGTAATGGTATAGCCTTGCGTCTTTTTCGAGGTGTTTTAATTAATAGCTGTCTTTGAGAGCTAGTTTAGAATGACAATTTCAAAGCTAAAAGATGCATTCTGTAGCTCTTAAGGAGATCTATCTAATGGTGTGCTCAGTTCAGGAATCTGTGATTATTATAATTATTCTGACAAAACCAACCATTGGGTCTTTTCTAAACTTGTGATTGGATAAGTGTGTAAGACGTTTTAGATTACCATTGGGCACATACAATTTATGTATGTAGGGTAAACTGATAAATTCGCATATAATTTACCCTGACTCTGCTCCCTCTAGGCCTGGTTTGTCCTTACTCCGAAACACTCATCCGTGTCCAACTACAAGATGTGAACGATGAGCCTCCGTTCTACAATATTCACAGCTACCATTTTGATGTCTCTGAAAACGAGACAACTGGGTTCCCAGTGGGTGCACTGTCTTTTGACGACCCTGATATCCTTGGCAACCAATTCTCATTTGAAGTACAACCGATTGATAGTCCGTTCGAAATTTCGTCCGAGGGGATTCTTATTCTAACCCGAGGATTGGATTTCGAGTCTCTACAGACCCCTCAGTTTAATTTCACTGTAAAACTTTCTGACGGTGTTTATTTTGCCTCAGGGGAGGCTGTGATTGTTGTGAATATAGTTAATGTAAACGAGTTTGCCCCTACACTAACCCAAGATATAACTGATGTTCTTGAAGAAAACAAGATTCCCGAGAGTGGTATTGTAAGAGTGAGAGCTAGTGATCAAGATTTGGGTCTGTTTGGTCGAATAGTTCGATTTGAGCTCACTGGCACCCAAAGTCACTTATTTGCTATTGATGATAGCGGGGTGATTACTAATCGCCAAAAATTTGATTACGAGCTCGATCAGCACGAGTTCACGTTCATGGGCGTGGCTTACGACGGTGGCGGCAAGAGCTCCTCAGTGTTAGTACACATCTCGCTGTTAGATGTAAACGACAACTCTCCAGTCTTTGAGCAAGAAGTTTACTCTGTTAATATTTCCGAGTCTGCCACAAGTGAGGTACATAATATACTGCATGTACGAGCCTCTGACAGTGACGGCACCTCCCAATACAACACGGTCACGTACTCTTTACCAACCGGTCAACCATGCTCTGAGTTTTTCCAGGTTCACCCGAGCCTGGGTATTGTTAGAGTGGTACGTGAGATCGATTACGAGAGCCACCCGATAAGCTGTCAATTAACAGTGACTGCTTCAGATCCTGAGCAATACGAGTCGTCTACGACAGTGCAGGTGACACTGACCGACTCCAATGAACACCCACCAGTAATACAGTCTCAGAACGGTGAGGTTGCAATATCGACACACGAAGCTTTAGATGAAGGCGCTCTCGTGTTTGAGCTCATCGCAACCGATGGTGATGCAGGACCTGTGTATGGAGCTGTGGTCAGCTACACACTTCAATCACTGTCTCCAAATCTCCCGTTTGTTGTCACAGAGAGGGGAGAAATACGACTATCCGGCTCGATCTCGAAAAACGATATGTACAATTTTCAAATATTTGCTACAGATGGTGGTGGAATTGAATCTGAGCCAGTTTCAGTACGTATAAATGTCACGCAGGCCAATTTTTTCTCCCCAATGCTCACAACATCTCCAAATGAACTGACTGTAGATATTGAGGAAAATATAATTCTCTCTCAACCATTGTGGATTGTCGAGGCAATCGACGAAGACGAAAATGATCTCACGTTTCGTATTCTTAACGGAGTTGAGGGTGTGATAAGGATGGTCCAAGATAGCTCTTCTCCAGGCTCGAGTAGGGCTGTTATTTGGCTCAACAATCGACTAGATTTCGAGCTAGCTTCATCGTATCTGTTTCAGATCGCAGCTCACGATGGATTTCATTCCTCTCCACCTGCCATGCTACGAATTAGAGTGGTACCCGTAAATGAACATCGTCCAACTTTCTCGGCCAGTTTCCTTGAAATAGAGATACCGGAAAACTCACCCCCTGAATCGTATTTTCTGCCCATCATTGCACACGACTTGGACCGAGATGTACACAATAGCACTGATGGTATTAACTCTACAGCACACGGAATGCTCACTGATTTCTACATTACTGGTGGAACGGCCAGCTCGTACTTCAAGTTTTTCAATCACACTACTAATGGTCGTGCTGTACTGACTAATACTGCCGTACTAGACTACGAGTTCATTGACGTTGATCTTGAGTTGACAGTGCAAGTTAGTGACGGTGGTGGTTTGACCGCTTTCCAACCTCTTATCATCTATTTCACTCTTTTCGATCAGAATGATTTCTCGCCCGAATTCCTGCAAGGACAAAATGAAGTTAGCGAGTATTCTGCTGAGGTGCTTGAGAATAACCGAGGTCGCGTGCTTCGAGTGTTTGCTATTGACAGAGATAGCAGCTTTCTCAACAGTCAAGTTACCTATCGATTGGTTCTTGAACAAAACCAACCGTTTGAAGTCGATACTCAAGGGCTGATATTTCTCACACGCCCTCTCGACTACGAGACTGACCCCATTATCATGATATTTACTGTCGTAGCCGAAGACCTAGGTGGTCTCAACGATAGTGCCACGGTAACGGTCAGCGTACGTGACGTAAACGAGTTTGCGCCTGTTTTTAACGACAGTTCAATCACGATTTCTATTCCGGAAAACTCTGTTCCCAGTTCTCTTGTGTACACTTTCAGAGCTGTTGATAGAGATGGTAGTGATATATTCGGGAGTGTTGGGGGATACAGAAGCTCAAACGTTCCTGATGTATTCTTTCTTGATGAAGTTTCGGGCGATTTGTTTCTAAACAGTGTGTCTCTTGACTTTGAGAGCGGACTCAAAGAGTATAATTTTGAGTTGACGGCTTCTGACCTTGCTGGACTGTCTTCCATTGCCACGGTGACTGTACGGATTACCGACGTCAACGAATATCCACCAGAGTTTGAACAAACTTCTTACACTCTTACAATTGAGGAGAACTCTTTGCCCGAGCCAGTGTCCGGATATCCGATGAATGCTCTGATTCGTTTGGTCGTAACCGATCGAGATGGTACCAGTGGCTCGCCGTCGTTTGATATTTCTGATAGCAGCAGTTTCGTTGTCGATACCAACGGCTACCTCATACAGAATACAGAACTGGACTACGAAACTAACAAAATTCACAAACTACTGGTATTTGCGTACGATGGACACCACAATACTTCCGTTGCAGTCACAATCAGTGTGCTCAATATCAACGATAATGTCCCCTCGTTTCTTAAAGCTAATTACACAGCGTGCATTGTTGAAAATGTGTTTAGAATGGACAGACTAGCTCAGTTGATGTTCGAAGATCTCGATGGTGCATTAAATGCATTGACTCTCACGGTCAATCCCATCCATCCTGAAATTAATGTGACTGACGATGGTTCGATATATTTAACAGGCCCACTAGATTATGAAAACACTCCATTCATACAGTTTAGTGTGTCTCTATTCGATGGCACCCAACGCTCTGCAACTGATGCTTCTATAAATGTGTATGTGTTGGGAGTGAATGACTTTCTTCCTCAGTTTGAGACCAGAGAATTTCGTGTGTCTATTTTTGAAGGGAAGCAGGCTCTCGGTCAAATCAGTTTTGATGAGCCGTTTTTTGCAACAGATAATGATATGCCAAATCTGTATGCTGATGTTTGTGTACCTACGTATCTACCAGTTGATGTGTTGGGAGTAGAGGACATGGAAATGTCTTCTCTCTCTTATAGTATACTAGAGCAGGGTGTACCTTTCGAAATTTCCATCCATGAAAACACGGGTCTTCCTTTAATTGAGGTAACAAGGGAGCTTGATTTTGAAACCGAGAGGCATCAATACACACTAACAATTGTAGTCACAGATGGTGAATTTGAGAGCTTGCGACCAGCTAGGATAATAATCGAGCTACTAAATCGGGACGACAATACTCCTGAATTCGAAAAGCGTTTCTACGAATTTTCCCTCTTTGAAAACTCGGTTGAGTTCTCTGTCACTATTAAAGCCACTGATGCCGATATGATGAACGATCTGACTTACTCACTAATAATACCACCTGAAGTTGACGTTCAATTTAACGTTAATGCTAAAAATGGTACTATTTTCAGTGGAGGACCGTTTGATTTTGAATCTTATTCGACAGGTGTCAACTTCACCCTCAGTGCTGTGGATGGTAGTGGTCATACTGTGCAAGCTTTTGTGTCACTATTACTCATTGATGTGAACGACATTCAACCATCATTTGTACAGTCACTCTATGAATTCTCTATGCCTGAGGATTCTCTACTCGGAGAAACTGGAAACTTTGTTGTTGCTATTGACGGTGACGCATCCGAACAATACAACACCATTACATCATACTTTGTCACCAATACGGATGTTTCCATTTCTCTACCATTTTCTATCGATCGTAACGGGCAGTTATTGTTGTCGAGGGCACTAGACTACGAGACGGGAGTACATACGTATCGATTCAATGTCACTGCTATCGATAGTGGTGGTTTGTCCTCGCTGGCAGCACGGGTAGTGATCACTGTTACTGATGTACTGGACACGGCTCCTTGTCCCACTCTCACTGCTTACACTGCCTCTGTCGTGGAGAATGTCGTACCTATCAATCCACTGTTTACAGTCGAGCTTGACGTTACATCGCAGTTCGATCGTACACTATTAGTATACGAATTGAATCCTCCAAGAGACGAGTTTATGTTTGACGAGAATGGAGTATTTTTCTTGATTTCACCGCTCGACTACGAGCTTGAAATAGAGCTACGCTTCAATCTCACCGTATTGTTTGACAGACACAGTTGCCCCACTACCGTCACTATCACCGTGGGGATTGTCGATGTGTACGATGTAACGCCTGAATTCACACAGTCTGCTATTGAAGTCTCTGTCAGTGAAAACGTTCCTCCAGTCAACATTGCTCTCCTCAGTCTGGTAGACACGGGAGACGAAGATGTGCCTATTCTGAGATATATTCTCCTGCCCTCCAATGTGCCATTCCTCGTCTCTGGTGGTACGCTGCGAACAACTCGCTCTCTTGATGCCGAGCAACAATCAAACTATACCTTTGATGTCTTTGCTGTTGTCACTGGTAATGTCACGTCGGAGCCCATACGTGTGACTGTGCTGATCGCTGACGACAATGAATTTGTTCCCGAGTTTCTCGAAGAAGTGTATGAGCGGACGTATTCAGAGGATACAGCTGTCAATGAAGAGCTGTTTAGAGTAGAAGCTGTTGATAGGGACGCTGGAAGCGTGTATGGGACTGTGACCTACGCTATTTTTGTCTTTCCAGGCAGTGACCCGGTTCCATTCGCTATTTCTGAGACCACCGGTGCTATTTATCTGAACGTTTCGCTCGACTACGAAAAATTGACAGAGCTCACTTTCTACGTTATTGGAACTGATGGTGGCGGTTATGAAATGTCCACAAGGATCTATGTTGTAATTACAGATGTTAACGAGTACCCTCCACAATTTGAACAGCTCTCGTACGTGATCCGATTGGCCGAGGAGGAGGGCGAAGAAGTTTTTTTGTTCACATTTGAAGAACTTGTGACTGACTCGGATAGCAGTCGTGTTTTTGGAACTGTCGTTGGCTTTGAAATCCTACCCAATGGCCAGGAAAACTTTCCCGTGAATGTTACGGAATTCGGAGACATCATCACCACAGAATTTGCAGCTGACGTGGATTACGACTCGGGTCATAGGGAGTTTCAGTTTCAATTGGTGGCTCTGGATGGGGGTGGGTTATACTCGGTACCAATTAATGTGACTCTAGTGATAGAAAATATCAATGATCTACGGCCTATAATTCAGCAACAGGTAGACGTTCGAATACCGCACACAACTCCACCTTTTAGCGATATTGTGGAACTGTCAGTGTACGCAACTGATCCAGACAACGGCCTCACAACAGTTCAATATTTCATTATCAACGAAGTCGACAACTTCCAATTGAACGAATTGAACGGTACGTTGTACACAACTCAACAGCTGGACGTTACAGGGACTTCCTCGTATCAGATATACGTGGTTCTGTTTGATGGCGAGTTCTATTCCCGCGTTTGCACTGTTGAAGTTTACGTGTTCGATACCGTCAATCTCAGTCCCTACTTTAACGAAACACAGTTTAACCTCACCATTCGTGAGAATTCCACTCCTGAAGAGTTCCAGGTGACCATACAAGCATTTGATGATGACGCCATTGGTTATAGCGATCCGTTTGATATTCCAGACTCGGGTAGGATCTCCTCGTATCAGTTCATTCTCGCTCCTCTTCTCGATAATCCGTTTACGTTATCAGGTGTTGATTCGGATACGAGCTCGACAACTTTGTCTCTGAGCCGATCGTTAGATTTCGAAAATGAATGCGAGTTCACTCTAAGAATTGCTGCCATAGATGGTGGCGGAAAGTTGTCGTCCAATCACGTTGAATTGTTTATCACTGTATTTAATGAGAATGAGTATGCGGCCTCGTTTCCAACCAGAGAGTATTCTATTGACTTGCAGGAGAACTCTCTCCTCCAAAGAGATCTTGAGGTGTCTGACCAAGATAGGGAGGGGGATTGCGGGGAACAAACCACACCTCCTCTCGTATATTCTCTAATGTTTCCCTCGGACACATTCTTTCCTTTTAATGTGACCCAGTCTGGTGTTTTAACGAGTACTCAACTATTTGATTTTGAGCAAGACTCGGCGCAGTTCATATTTGACGTTGTGGTTACTGATGGTCAATTCTCCGATTCTGCAACTATTTCTGTATCCGTTACAGACCAGAATGAATTTAGCCCCGTTCTAGAACAAGCCCAGTACGGTACAACGATCAGGCATGATGTGTCACCTGGCACTACAATACTAAACTTAACCGCTACCGACAATGACTCTGGTGATGCGTACGGTGTTATTGTGGACTATAGACTTGTCTCACCGTCGGCTCTGTTTTCAATCCGCTCAAATGGAGAGCTAGTTGTAGTGTCCCCACTAGCAGCTGATGTTAACAGCTATAGACTGTTAGTAGTGGCAGTTGATGGAGGTGGGAGAGAGTCAATCGATCCAGCAATAGTAAACATCAGTGTGATTCAAGCATCACCGCCGCAATTCCTACAACTTAACTACAGCTTCACTGTCACCGAGGAGTCAGCTGTCATACCTATTCTAGTCGGTCAGATTCGAGTTTCCGATAACACTCAGTCTTACATGTTTGAGATATCTCCGAATAACGTGCCATTTCTTATTAATTCGTCGGGTGCAGTGTTTATGACGCAGAGGCCAGATTATGAGGAATTTGTCTCGTTTCAGTTTTCCGTAACAGCGTCTGATGGTACTCGAGTATCCATGGAAACAGCTCAAGTTCGTGTAATGATACTAAACATCAACGATCACTCGCCGTACTTTACTGGACCACAGCAATTCTCTCTACCCGAGAACTCATTCCGTCAATTCCTAGTTTTAGCTCTTGATCTAGACAGAGGTGTGTACGGTCAATTGAGCTACAGATTGACTGAGCAAAATACCGATTTCACAATTGATCAAAATGGCACTTTATCGAATTTACGACATTTCGATTATGAGAGCGGTGATGATGTATTTATGCTGACAGTTCAAGCCCAGGATACTGGGGGGCTGACTGGAAATATAACGATTGTTGTCGAGGTAACGGACGAAAATGAATTTCCACCTGTTTTCGAGAAAAGTGAATATAATACGAGCATTGTTGAGAATTTCATCGGACAGGTGCTCACAGTGCGTGCAGTAGACCGTGATAACGGAGATGTATTTGGAACAGTAATTTATGGAATAGAAACGGACAGTGCTGTGTTTGACATTGACCCAGCATCTGGTGCGATTAAAATTACGAGTACTTTAGACTACGAAGTGTTGAATAGCGATGTCATTGATATCATTGTCGTAGCAACTGACGGTGGTGGTTTAAAAAACAGCGTTACTCTGAGTGTTTACATACTGGACGAAAATGACCATGCTCCTATATTTACTGAGTCAGCATATAGCCAGTGTATCTATGGCAACTCTTCTGTTGACAACGTTGTACTAACTGTAACTGCAGTAGACTCAGACCGAGGGAACATTTTCGGCTTCGTAGCCAACTATAGGCTCATTGATACTTCACAATCATTTCAGATAGACTCTCAAGGTTCAATCACTCTATCACAGCAGCTGCAGGGGGAGAAAGGAGATACATTTGAGTTGACTGTTACTGCCGTTGATGGTGGAGGAAGAAGTTCTCAGCCTGTGCCTGTGTCCCTTGTCCTATGCACTTCTACAAGAACACTGCATTTCACACGACTCGTATACGATGTAGTCGTCACTGAAGAAACGCTACCTTTAGAGCCGATAGTACAGCTTCTAGTGAGTAACGAAACCGAAAGGGCAGTCATGTTTAAAGTGCTTACACACCAAACGCTATTCAGAATCGACTCAGACGGTTTGGTTTTCTTGACCACTCCCCTTGACTACGAACTGGCCACCCGGTATTTGTTGACCATCCGAGCATTTGATGGTATGGACTACAGTGACAACAACGCCACTCTGCGTGTATCGGTGTTTCCGGTTAACGAGCATAGACCGATGTTTGATCGTCAAGTATACAGAGCCACACTGGCGGAGAATTCACCACCTGGTTCTCTACTGATTGAACTAGCTCTCAACGATGACGATAGCAATCCACCCAACGAGATGTTGTCGCAGCTAGGTAGTCACGGTGATGTGCAGTCTGTTTTCGTCACTACGGGCGATTTCCAGTCCTTCAATTTAACATACGACAGAGAATCTCAAGTGGCAACAATCACTAATGTAGTGTCACTCAATTTTGAGAATAATCAAGAGCCGTTGATATTTGAGGTGGTGGCACAAGATGGAGGTTTATTGAACTCAATACCAGTCCAAGTGAGTATCTCACTCATCGATACAAATGATGAAAAACCCGTTTTCCAACTTTCCACGTATCAGTTTTCTGTGTTAGAGAACTCGCGAGGTATCGTTGGTGAAGTGATTGCTGTTGATGCTGACATTAGTCCCGAATTCAACCAAATACGATATAACATTATTCATGATAGTGACCCTGTACCGTTTATTGTCCACACGAATGGGTCACTCGAACTTTTGCGTGAGTTAGACTACGAAATTGATGAATCTTCTCTCATTTTCTCTGTGGTTGCTATTGACAACGGTGGACTTAACAGTTCGGCAAGTGTAGAAATAACACTGGTAGACTTGAATGAATTTCGCCCGATGTTTGAGAATCCACCTTCTTCTATCGAAATTTCTGAGAACATTCCATTTGGAACAATTGTGGCTACGCTAGTAGTATCGGATAAAGATGGTGGCGGCTTTGGACAGTTAACTCCACCTCTTATCATTGGCCAATCTCATTTTCTCAGTGTCCTTTCAAACGGTTCGCTGTTCATCGAGTCAGTCGTTGATTTTGAAGCCTTTATAGAGCCGTCCTTCAATGTCACGATAGAGGTATGTGATATTGGCCAACTGTGTACACAGCACACACTGTCAGTGACTGTACTGGATACTCACGACCTCCCTCCCGTGTTCAACCCTGTCGAATACTCGGTTCAAATCAACGAAGAGCAATTACCCATTCCTATACCAGGCTTCCCTCAGAACGCACTACTAAGACTACAACTTGAGAACGGGAATGGATTATCACTCACGTTTACATTCCAGTCCAGTTCCAATTCGCTCTCAGTCGACAAAGATGGCTACGTCATTCTGTCCTCACCTCTAGACGCTGAGCTCGACCCTCTTGTCAACATCCTCATTGTTGATGCATTTGACGGTGTGCTCAGAACAGCACAATCGGCCGTTGTTACCGTGACTACAATCAATGTGAACGACAATCCCCCGGTATTCGTATTACCTCCCGATCATCCGATATGGGTCAGCGAGAACAACGTACCTGACGGTCCCCTCTATACCTTCCTAGCCGAGGACTATGACAACCCTCTCGCCGAGATTAGTTTCCATATAGTGAACACCACTCAGTTGCTGACAGAGGGGCAATCTAAAAGTGGCTCGTTTACAATCAAAGAGGACGGTGGTCTTTATTTAGAAGAGGCACTGGATTACGAAACTGTACGGACAATTGATTTGATGGTTGTCGCTAATGACAGTTTACTGTTATCAGATCCCATCAGTGTGACAATCAATATCATTGGACAGAACGACAATCCTCCTATTTTTAAAACTGATTATGTCTCGGCTAATTTATCTGAGAATGATTCTCCCGGATCCTTGAATGCCCGAATTCTAGCAACAGATGCTGATCTACCAAACGTTGCTTTCGGACAACTAGGATCGGATGATGTACGCTACGAAATTATCACCTCATCTGCTCCGTTTACCGTGAACTTTGATGAAGAAACTGGTGAAGGAGTGATCACTAATGACATCACATTTGATTACGAGACCATGGAGAGAGTGTATGAGCTGCAAATAAGAGCCGTGGACAGCGAAGGACTAGAATCTGAAACTCCCGTCACCGTTGTGATTAATATTGTCGACGTAAACGATTTCTCTCCGGAATTTGAGCGTGAATTGTACAACACTACATTAGTAGAAGGCTCCACTACGCTAGACCTGACCATAAGAGCTACTGACAATGATGGTAGTGCAGTGCACAGTGCAATTATATACTCCATAGTCCCCGAAGAAGCTAGAGCAAACTTTTCCATTTCTGAAGCGGGCGAGATAGAGCTACGTACGCAGTTCGATTATGAGACAGGTCCAGCAAGTGTTGATTTTGCTATACTTGCAGAGAACAGTGACGGACAACTAGCATCAATGACCAGCATACACATTGACATTGTAGACAGCAATGACCACACGCCTCAGTTTGAGGAGCACACATACAACGTCTCGTTACTTGAAAACCACGATATCAGAGTCTCAATCCTTCGAGTGACAGCCATTGATGGAGATAAGAGTGAAAAGTACGGAACTGTAGACAGATATTCACTTGCACCTAGTGTTGATCAAGTACCGTTTAGTATCGATACCCAAACTGGTGATATTGTTTTAACGGAAGCACTAGATTTCGAGCTAGGACCGATAGAGTATACACTGACGATTCGAGCTCAAGATAGCGATGGATTATTCAGCGATGCTGTTGTGTTTGTCAGTATCCAGGATGTAAACGACAACCCACCCTGTCCTGTTGACTCCACCCTCTCAGCCTCGGTAGCTGAAAACTCTATTCCAGATCAACCACTGGTAGCTATTAAGACTACAGACCCGGACCAGACTCAAACTCCAACTCAGTTCACTCTCATCGGCGAATACTCGTCACAATTTTCGATTGATTCGAGTGGTAATTTGTATTTGATACAGGCTCAGGATCGCGAGGGCTTGTCATCTCTGCAACTGAGCATACAGGTAAGTGCGTAAGTACATTCTGGTAAACCCACTTCTAACATCTGGGCATATTTAGCTCTTTGATAACCTGTGTCCGATATATATCGGTGGTACAGGTGAACCTTCAAACAAGGGCATTGAAGTGGACAGAGTGAGCTTTGTCGGAGGTTTCCCTTTTATAACTTGAGTTTTATGTGTTCAATTTCAATAATTTTATGATTTTTGGAAAGCCCATAAAATACTCTGTAAGATGATGTGTTTAGTTTAAAAAATTAAAAAACAGCCTGATTTTGACAATTGCACCCACTCCATGGTTTTGTTCCAACATTGGCACATTTGTTGCTGAAAATGTA
>VSKX01037171.1_pt1 | contig 20100 bp, 18 predicted proteins | sample 4799481 | NCBI WGS metagenome assembly VSKX01 (sample SAMN12179537, study PRJNA552185) | sponge metagenome | biome: deep-sea hydrothermal plumes; feature: spots directly above weak diffusing fluid; material: sea water; isolation source: sponge from the Swan site of a hydrothermal vent ...
CTTTAGAGCAACTGGTTTGACGTAGCTATAAGTAGAATATTACGTCATGCCCTCGTGCTGAGTAATAACCTATAATTATTACCACTTGATTTTTATATCATTCAGTAGCTTATTTATGCAGCATCATTTCTATAGTGATTGGCACTTATTGAAGAAATTATCCTTGAAAAACGGACTGTTACTGTTTCTGTTAGTATCGCGAACTATGAATATCATTAACTCCCATAAGGGCCCTTATAAATTGAGATATGAAGCGTATAATACACACTTCCGGGAGTCTTAGTGTAGACTGTCCATTATTGACTTTGAGTGGCGTTAATCCTTTATCTTATAAAATTGGGCCCCTTTGATATTTTTGAGCTGAACATAATTATAGCTACCATCTATAAGGGGTTGCTGGTGGCCTAGTGGTTAAAGCATTTGACTGAAGCTGGAAGGTTGCGAGTTCGAGTCCCATCAGTAGCAGAAAAGTATTTCGGTTTATGGTGGGTAGCTACTCAACAATTCACCAGAAACTGAAGGATTTTCTAATGAGTTCACTCAGCTTTGCTTAAAAATGAGTAGGTGTTTACCACCGCATCCTGATGGATGGGATGTAAAGCCGGATGTCCCGGGAGATCTGACTCGACAAGCTTTCAGCTTACTTCAGCTTTAGCCACAAAAGTGGAAAAAAACCCAATAAGGTTTCATAGTTATAGTAAGGAGTAAATGTTGTATATATAATGAGCCTGACCAGTGCTTTCCGACAGGATGACCTCCCGAGGACCAAGAGTGACCGTGCTCATTACACCAGCATCAGTGAGCAGTATGGCAGTTCCAATCACATTGAATGTCTCTGGATTCTCAAGGAGGTTGTCTTGTATGAGTGTGATGGAAGTACATGATCTGAGCCGGCCAGTGGCTGAGTCCAGAGTGAGAGTGGCATTTAACGGCATATAGTCAACACCACCTGAATGCATTATAAAGAAATACCATTGATCAGGATAGATATCATGCTTAAAACACTGTCACTAACGCACACATGCTTGTATCTACACAGGTACATGCATGCAACGATGGGCATGAAAACGCAAAACATTAAAAACTCTATAATAATAATAGCTAACGATATCTTATTTTATAGGCTATATACAGGTTTTATTTCTAGACTCACTGGTAGCAGTACCACCACTAGTTTGCAGTGTCACAGTGGCGGAGACATCCCCGGACTCTGAACCTGTGTCTAGGTCCACACACACCACAGTAGGAGGCTCGGCTTCTGCTACTCTTCCGGGAACAGTCAAAGTAACACCTGTTATATTATTATAGACACAAGGATGAGTACATGTAACTTAAGTGTATATACATGCATGCACTGAAGCAGGTTATCACACATGCATGCCTATCACTATAGATATAGTATATCAATAAATACAGACCTCTAGCTATACACACACATACTGTTTTTGTATCTCTCTCATAATTAGAGACCCTCTGTGCTACATTCATACGGTGTCTGTAAGTGTATGATTTTTTGCAATTATCTATATATGTATTTTTAGATATAGCATAATAGTCTTACTGGGTTGGCAAAGAACTGGTTGAAACACAAGTAGCAATAGAAGGAGACAGTTTGTGAGTAGAGCAATCATCTTTGTATAATTATATAGCCGGCTATGCTGATCTGAGCACAGATCTAGTCAACAAATATCTGCTAAATACAGTCTTGGCTTGGAATAAGGTATTGACATCAGTGGACATGCACTTAGCTATATAGACAGAACACCATACAGTAAAAACGTTCTGCAATTAGAGTACAACATATACATGTGGGGTGTGGAGAGGTGTGTACGCTACACACAATAGTGCATACAGTACTAAAGTGACTAATTATAGAAATGGTGCCAACTTTATTTGCCAATAGAGACTTAGTATGCATGGGTTTAGCTATAGTTCAATCCAATGAATGGTATATTGGCAATGCCCCAGTAGGGGGTGCAGTAAGCTTACATGACAGGAGGAGCAGCCACATGCACCTTGCAGTCCTATAATGGCCACCAACAGGAGCTGCGGACTATTCAGCGCTCTGCTCAAAACTCAAGTTACCACCTGCCGCCATATCCAGAAAAGCTAAATCTTTGTTACAACATTGTTCACAACCACTCATGCATCTCGTATAGGATACCTTTATTACGACTTCCTCAACCTTATAGGCCCTCCGTTATGCTAGGTCGCAGATTAAACCCATTTCATATTTTATTTTTGATTATAACTTTATGAGCTTAACACTTTAGGATGTTTTTCTACATGGTCGAGTCTAGTCTCCACATGCAGTGACGGACACACCCTCCTGAATGAAAATCAGTGCATATGTCATGGGGATGAGGCTGCATGGGTAGCTACCACAAACACTGAGGTTAGGTTCATGGGTGAAGCAACTATGATAGGCCTAAGTTCAAACTTTACCAAGAACCAGTGTAACACAATAAATGTATTGTGATCACTAACTCTATATGCAGACGACATCAATTCATGCTCTACTGACCATTAAATTATTGTGTTAAGGACTATGAATCTCTACAAAATGATGTGGACAATCTGTATATATATGCTTATCTGATACTCTGTGGATGGATGGAGCCCCCGCTCTTGATCCGGCCAGATCAGACACTCCTGACTCAAGTGCATCGAGGGAACCTGGATATGGATATACTAGAGCCCTCACTCTGTCTATGCCAACATCGTTTTAGTCTCCATCTTTCTTAGATAAATCTCCTTTGTCAGATGTCTTGCCTTGGTCTCAGTACTATAGTGAGCGAAGAAGTTAAAGTACTGTTAGCTAGCCTAGTATGCCATGCATGCATTATAGTCTCAAAAGCTTAAATCAGGGATTCAGGATAGTGTCCATGGCTTGGAGAAGAGTAAGACATATAGTGCCTCCGTATCCTCGTGAAGAGAAAGCTAGCAGCTGACCCCATTTTTTCAGCTACTGTAACCCACTGCGCATGCGCGCCTCAATAATTGTCAAGATGATCAAAATTATAATTACTAGCCAAGAAGGCCATTTTTGTTGGCTTCAAGCTAAAGTGTAACAGTAAGGTACCCGGCTACACGAATATGCACGCACTTAGTCTTATATGCATGTGTTAGACATGTGCATGTAGATACTGACTTTGGTCATGCCAAGCCCAATTCACCCTCAGGCTGAAGCATCATTACTATAGATGAAACAAACTAAAAGCAATTGTTTATCCTGAGTGAAATCCTTCATGTTTGCATGTTGACTGTGGGCACAGGTAGCTAGCTATCATGATGCCCACACATACTCAGACCTCAAACACACGCGCATGTAGTACACATGCATATACCCAGTTCCCAGTTTGCTCACATTAATTCTCTCTCTCTCTTTCAATTTCATACAACTCTTGTTACAGTACAAACTGACCTCTTTGTGAGACCCCATTGTCTTTAAGCCAACTGAATTACTTGTTGCACAAGTCGGTCCTTTAATCTGTATACGTAATTTATAGTTAATGGTTATAGCTAATGCTCAAGCATAAGCCACAATCTGCTAGATATAGCTAGTGAAATCTATATGTAGCAGGAAATTTTCATTGGTTTAATTTTCGTTATCAGGCCTTTGAAAGCTTATTTTCGTGGTCCTATTTTTGTTGTATGCCCTGAGCACGTAATCATAGTAACCTATTGTATATAGATTTTCGTGTTTCGTTTTGGGGCTCTTTGTAACGAAATTAACGAAACTAAAACCAAACGAAATTTCCCTCTGTACGGTATGAAGATTAATGCAGTCAGAGAGTAGCTATATCAAATCGAGTAGCTATAGCTATATAGCTATAGATATTGATAATCTATATTGATTTCCTCGTATAAACGCCCAAGTGTTTTTTGCTTTGGGTTTTAATTCTTCCTATAGCAATAGGCATTTATTTGATGATGGGCGTTCAATATTACCATGTTGCAGTATAAAACGACCCACTGTCAAGCCATGCACTTATACACTAGCCATGACAGTAGCAATAGGGTATGGCAATGGCATTCAGTCATTATAATTTATGATGGGCCCTTGTTTGAGGCTATATATCGTTTATTATGTATAGAGAAAATTATTTTTTATATAGCTAAAGATAATAATAATAGCTAATATCCCCTTTTCATGCATGCAGGTCTATAAGACAAACTTTAAGTCATAGTTGACTATCTATCATGCCCAAGCAAACACCATGAGAATAATTCTGGCCAGGATGTATTTCCCTGCATGGTAACATGAGACCAATAAATGCGATGATGTCAAGCCCTATATTGCAACTCATTTCATTTGGCTTCTGACAACAAGACAGCAGCGAGTTGTCCGTCCGGCGGTAATGTGTTTTCCTTGTTAAGAGAATGTAAGTACTCAGACCTCAAACGCACGTGCAGTACACGTGAATACCCAGTTCCCAGTTTGCCCACATTAATTCTCTCTCTCTTTCAATTTCATACAACTCTTAAAATTGTTATAGCTAGTACAAACTGACGTCTTTGTGAAACCCGCAACTATAGCTACTTGCTGATTCTGTTGCCTAACAACAATAGATAGCAAGTAGCTAGTCCTGTGGTAATGTTTTCATTGCTAAGAATGCATTTATTAGCTCGGTTGTCAAGCAAACATAACCACATACACATTTTGTATGGAGGGCAATGACATCAAAGTACAAGCAACAGAATCCACAAAACAGGTGTAGCTACATTCCAACATAGTCAGTATCATGCATATACTTTCTTGAATGCCTGAGCTGCTATAAGGCCTCCAGGCTATAATGCATGCAGCTTAAAACTAAGCACACGGAAATTAAGCCTCATTTCTGCTAGCATTAGCAATCTCTTTAGCTAAACACAACTCGCAGCGAATTCCAGAATAGAGATAATTATTATTATAGATAAATAAGAACAATAATGAAGTCTCTTATTACTTTGGTTCTACTATTGGTATTCAAATCAGAGCTCAGCAGTGCACAGAGTAAGTTATTGATGAATTTTATGGCCATTTACTTGACATGTTTTTTTCAGGTCTGACTGCAACGCCGCTATTTCCGGTTGAAGGAACCACTGTGCAGGCTTGTGTTAATTATAGTCCTCTCCCAGATTCAACAACTATTATTGTGCTCTCAACAGAAAGTGGTGATGCTGGAGGTGCAATCAGTAAGTTATATATAATTGTACATGTTGTGTGAAATTAAGTAATCATGCATGTACTTTCTCACTCAACAAAAGGTGGTGAAGATTTTGTTCCTATTGTCGAAAGTTTAAGTTTTGGGCCTGACTCATCATCAGAGGAACAGTGTCGAGATATTCAAATAAATATTGACGCAGCTTTGGAACCTTTTCAAGCTTTTCGTATAAGAGCTGTTTTGGATAGTGTAGATATAATGGGCTCCCCTCAATCACCATTTATACAGAGTCAAAATCGTAAGTATATAGCTATGTATTGCAAATGCCATGCATGCATGTTATAATATAGCTAGCTACTCTTGAATTGCTGTAACAATTAGCTAGCTATGCAAACAATCATTTGTAGATCTATACATGTACATAATAGTTACATTCAATGCTGATGTCCGTATATACACAATATACAGTTTTGATGGTTGGATTCAATCAGAACAGCTATTCGTTTGACGAAGACCAAGCTACGGGGAAGCAAGCGTGCATTGTTATCGAAGTAGGATCCATCGAAGGAAATTTACCACTTACTTTTACAGTCAGTTTTAGCGATGGCACAGCCCTGGGTAAGCAAAACACTTGAATGGGTATTCTCTAAATGCTCCTTAATTAAAAATGCTATATTGACTGTAATATTTCATCTTTTTTCAGAGAGTGATGGTGATTATAATCCGAATCTATTGTCGGCATTGACTATTCAGCTTAATGCTGACACTCCACCCACTGGTGCATGTTTTGAGGTTCCTATCAGCACTGACTCCACTGTGGAGACTGATGAGATGTTCACAATGTCTATCAACTCTAACACACAAGTGGAATTTAGTGCCACCAACGGAGAAGCCACTGTTACCATAGTGAACGATGACGGTAATGGAAGCACACCAATTAATTATAATTCAATAAACTTAGTTGATGTGAATGTGTTTATCTTGCCTGTACTATTGTTCAAGCGTATAATTTTGATAATTATAGCTATAGCTAATTTTTGAAATCCTGAACTAAAATAACTTGGTCATTTATATAGCAAAGATAACTGCGTGTAATGATAATGTGTATATAATCATACAGCTTCCTGTACTGCCCCTCCTGCATTGGCACAAGGCAGTTTCACTCTGAGTGGAGGAGGATCGTCCCCCTCATCCAGCGGTGACACTGCAACGTACACTTGTGACCCTGATTACACACTGATGGGGGAGTCGACTCTAACCTGTGTACCAGGTGATGTGTGGAATCCAGCTGCACCAGGAACATGTGGAGGTATAATTATAAGTAAACACACATGCACATGCATGCATGGATACATGCATAATAGACAGAAAGCAGTGACAAAAGTATCTAAACACACATGCATGCACATGCATGTATGCATGCATAATAGACAGTGACAAAAGTGGTTCAAAATGCAACTATATATATAGCTTTTGACTGGTATAAGTATTTACCTCATTTTGACGTAATAGCTGTTTAATTACAAGATTATTCATTTTGTTGGTATGTTAAAGTAGCTATAGCAACAAAAAAAACTCAGGCCTCAACGACAATCAATTATCTGTTCTACAATAAAAATAGATTGGTGAAAGATTTTCTTGTTGTAAAGGTATATTGTCTGAAGCAGCATTTAAATATAAGAACAATGGTGCAAGAAATATGGTCAAGTTACAACTATAGAAAACGGGGGCATATTTGAATTGTACATGCATGCAGCAATCTATTAAATGATCAATCAGCTTTTGACTTTAATAAAACAATATTAGTTATGGATATAATTTAACCACGTTCCCCTATATATACAGCTGTGAGATGTGACCCACTATCTCCTCCTGGTAATGGACAAGTGATGCAAGTTACCGTTACCTTTATGTCCATCGCCACGTATTCTTGTAATCCTGGGTACGGTCTGTCTGGAAACAGCACCAGAACATGTCAGGCTGACCAAACCTGGTCTGGGAGTGAACCAACTTGCACAGAATGTAAGCTAACATAAAAATAAGACGCATATAATAATAGTTTAAATACTGATATAGCTGCCTTTACAACAACACCCCCAGCCACCCACCCACCCCCAGCATGCATGCAACTAGGATTTGTTCCAGCATATACATGTATAGCTACACACAATTATACACTGAACAGCACATTATATATACAGTAATGTGTATAATTATGTGCTACTCCATGCAGTGATAGCATGTCCCATGCTCTCTGCTCCTGAGGATGGCAGTGTCAGTCCAATGGAAGGGTTTGAGGGAGACGACGCTGTGTACGATTGTGAATCAGGATATGCACTACTTGGTAATGAAATAAGAACATGTCAGGCTGGTGGACAATGGAGTGGAGTGGCACCAACCTGTGTTGAAACTGAAGGTATAATTATAGAATTGTATATTCATGCATGTATATAGTGGAATCGAGATTGCTGATTCTATGTGTAAGGGGTTAAAAATACATAATTTAAAGGTACATAATTGCATGAGTATAATAGTCTTACCATGCATGTTTAGCTATAATTAATAATATTTTGTGGGGCAATAATGTATGTATATGCATGCACGGTTATAGGCCTCTTTATAGAGTGTGAGCATTATATGTATTCTTGTGATGGTACACACACACTCACACACACACCCATGCACTCACACCCACACACACTCACACACACACACCCATGCACACTCACACACACAGTAATTCCGCCATCTGGTGGTCTAACTCAACAGCAAACGGTCGGAGTGGGTGTAGGAGTTGGCATCGCTGGTGCTGTCATCTTGATTCTAGTGATTGTTGCTATAATTGTTCTGGTCTTGTACATGAAACGCAGGAAAGCTGATAAATACGTCCTCAATTACAGCACTGTTTATGGTAAGTGCATGCATGCACACGCATGCATGCAGGTTTTACAGCCCCTTATGAATACACGATACATATAATTTACTACTGCATGTGCTTGCTGGTTGCAAAATGTAGACTGGCTGGCAAATTCTGCAGTGCATGTGTATACTATATAAAATCTTAAACCGTATAAAAAGGTTTGCGAGCAATTGTGTATTTCTAGCCTATAATTATTATAGCTAGCTTTCAATTTTATATGTCGAAATGTGTTCAGTGCAATATGCATGCATTTTTAACTTTACTAAAAATGTTTAAATGCTATCGATAGAGAGCTATGCTACGCAAGAAACAAGAAAGTGATAGCTTGAGCCTCCAAGTTGTTACCTAGAGAAGTCTATTTCACGAAAAAATGTGTTGCAAATAGCCAAGTAACTAAGTGAAGCAGACAAACCATGCAAACATGCTATAAATAGACTATTGTGCCGCATGCAACTGTGTCGAAAAGGCATGCAGTTGGAATATGATACTCCATGTGAACCCACTGAAGTGAGTTATAGGTACAATTGACACACAGAGCTCTATAGGAATGTATTAGTTGATTCAGGAAAGGATCATAAATGACAAGGCTGGCCCATATGTGATTGATTGTTGTGTCAACATGAAATTTCGTATAAGAACCAATTAAATCTATGACATAGCTAGCCCTTACCAAAAGGGTCCCATCACATCACGCTAGAATCACATACAAAAGTTTGCTCTTAAAGTATGCTCTAAGCAATGGAATGCCGACTAGTCTACCTTGCCCTATATAGCTATACACGTACTAAAATCCACACTCTATAGAAGAAGCAAGATATTAGCTACCTCAACCTGTGTTTCTTGTACATGCTGGTGCATATTTCGTCCCTCATCCTTCAGACATGCATGTACAATATAATAACTTTGCTTGATTGTCACAGCCACTATACCGTATATAGCTAGCAGGTAAATTTCACGTGGCACTAAATTTTCGTGGTTTTTTCAATTCGTGGGTTTTTTTCGTGGTTGCTGTAGATTGAAGTATATATGCATGTAATCTCAGGTAGTTCGTGGGTGTCTCAATAGCTAACTCTATACAGCTATATGGTAGCTGTATACTGTAGCTGTACTGCATGTAGCATCAATCCTATAGACTGCCCTATAGAGTTTTGAGGGCGACTTATAGCTAATCGTGAGTAAAATTTCCTTGCCTTAAGTCAATTGACCTTAACCACAAAAACCACGAAATGAACTCGCTATACGGTATAATTATATAATAATATCACAAGTTCTATATTCTATAGCTATGTTGTATTTAATACAACTGCCTCTCCTATTATGTATATTAGGTAACCAGCGCAAGAATGAAATGGCCAGTCGTCCGTTAGAGCCAGCTGAGGAGAACACATATCAAGAGGGTGGCAATAGCGCAGTCCCTCAAGAGGCAGAGGATAGTCTGGGGAAAGAAGACCCACCAGAGTCATAAAAAATATCCGCGATAAAATTTCTGTATACAAGCAAACAAACTCAAAACTGTAGAGTAATCAGTTCTCACTAAATTTCACATAATTATTGTTGTTCTGTCCCTTTTTTTACTATCATCATGCATGTGTTCTGTATAGCTATATAGTCAATGAAAACACAGCAATTTTTCAAGTAGCATCAATGGTGTGATAAGGGCCCTTTTTTCCCTATGCATGTATGCACACATTATTATAGCTACACATAAACTAATTATTGTGGGCATGCACACATTAAAATTGACATTGTGATGGATGGCAGTTGGCACATCTTGTGGTTGATCATATCACTGGCCAATTGAGTGTGTACATGATCGTGGTTAGGTTGTGTACACACGCCAATATAGCCGACATGCATGCACAGTAGCAACCGTGTAGACAAACACAAATGCATGAAAACATATAATAGAAGCAAGCTATAGATGTGTAAACAGGCTCTTAGGACGTGCCAATTTCAAAGTCTGCAAACTTTAAACCGTTCTCAACCACAGGCATCTCCTAATATAGGGAATCGTAAGAAATGCACATGCGACCAGACAAAACAACTGTTGTCATGAAATGGCTGCTGGACCTAATTTAACAACCACATGCATTGCAAACAGTGCTAACAGCAGCCTGTCCAGAGACATCAACATATCACAAGGGTATTTTTGTATCCAGGATGTTGCAGGTAGCTATAGTCAGTGACCACGCTATAGTCTCTGCATGTGTACACTGTTACAGAAACTGTGAAGCTGCGTCGCTAGCCCCACCCTGAACTTTGCAGACAACACTAGAGCAGTCTAAATTGGCACAGCAAAAACAAAAATTTATCGGTCAGCCTATTGTCTACCACAAGTGAGAGATTTTCTAAAGAGCTATCATCATTATACTAAAGGTGCTGCAGTTCAATTAGTATAAGCAGAATGAGGATTGCAGTGATTGTCAATGTATTGCTAGCTCTACTGGCTGGAGCACATGGACAAGGTGAGATAAAATATACATTAGCTCTATAGCATCAGTAAACACAGACCTAGCTGCATGGTCATTCCCTGTATGCAGAGATAATGTGAAAATTGCTAAAAAGCTATAGATACAAAAGTGGTGCCAATCCTATAGTTAGGCTATAGTAATTAGCATCAGTTTACAGATTGAGTGACAAGCTTGCATGCTCTGAGTAGATTAACTGATTGCCCTATATAGCACAAAATCCTAGAAAAGTTAATGCCTATTATAGCGAGCCCACATATAGTTTTTCCAATTTGTCCCCTTAGCAGCAGTATAGCTATACTGACTGTGAAATATTACTTTCAACATACAGTATAGAGTCTGTATACACTGACCAATAGCTATACGTAGTATAGAGTATAGCTAGCAATAGCATGATTTACAGTTTCTTATGCATGCATGCAGAGACAAAAAAATATAACTGTTGAGGAATCGGCCCCAACTCATCCGAAATTCTGTCAAATAGAAGCATAATGTATATACCTTAGGGTAGCTATATTGGACTATATATTAAAACTGAGGGTGTGTACTGTTGTATCTATACATGGCCACATGCATGGGTATATAGTAGAGTATTGTACTCAAAGTTTTCATGAGTCAACGTACTACTCTTTCGCTTTAGTTCTGTGTATACGATAGGTTATACAGTTTGTATGCAAAATGTTTAGTCCTGCACTCAAAAAATACCTCATATAGCTACATGTATAAGATAGACATGCAGTCAATTAGCATTAAACCTGGCTTCAGTGTACAGAGGCTGCCATACCTAATTTGGTCCTATTTATAGGGACAACGAATACCTTCATACAGTATAATAGTTATACTGACTGACTGCATGATCCAAACTATGTTATGGCACATGCATTTCATAATTATGGTATAGCAGAAATTTTCATGGGGTTTTTATTTTTGTTATTTTCGTTACGGAGAGCCCTACGAAAATCTAGACAGTATACCCACTATGATGACGTGCCGAGGGCATGCAAGGCCTGATAACGAAAATTTAACCCCAACAATAATTTCCCGCTATAATATTATATACGGTATACAAATAATGATATTACTGAAGGTTATCAAAGATCACTATAATTATATAATTTTACCAAATGGTTACTCATACATTCTAGCTTTTTGTCTGTTTCTGCTACTCGGGCATGCAGACTTTATTATTAGCAGATAATATTATATGCTATAGCTACCTTACCATGTTCTGTATGCTCCGCATCAAATTTCAATGTGAATCTCTCTCTCACGTAGATGTTGAGGCATCTTATAACTACACAAATGGGCAAGTGGTAGATGAGTCGGCTGGATTCTTTGAAGCATGTGTGACGTTAAACCAGACACCCAGTACCAGTGTGATCATCAACATACAAACACAGCAAGGAGTGAACACTCAAAAAGGTGCGTAACAGATGCCCATGTGCATGCATGAAAAAATATAGAGATAGGGAATGGGCGTCAGCATTGCAAGTGGTTGGTCCGTAAATATTGATTGCTAGTACAGAGCTAGCCTCCGCCACAGGCCTCGGGGGAAATGGAGAAAAGGAGAGTTATAGGTACAGCGAGGCTAGTACAGAGTAAGCAGTGTTTCCCCCAAAAGTTATAAATATAGCTATAAATATAGCTACAAATTTTACTAAAATAGCTAATAGCCATAATACGTGCAGCAGCATATTTTATCAGCAAGTGTATAATTATACTGAAATAATACTGAAGAGCAAGTACAATTTATATAGTCTAATATAATTATAGTGAGGTTGATTATACTATATTGCAGGAGTTAATTTTGGAGAAGCAGAACCCAGCAGTTTAACGTTCACTCCAACAAGCTCCACACAACAGTGCTTCCGTGTACCCATCATCAGAGATAACATTGTACAAATTATGACTCAACTATTTTCATTACTTCTACAATCGCCAGGGGACAATGTGCAAATACCAATTTCAATAGGACTTGTTACACTAGTTGAGAGTGATGGTAAGCATGCACACATCGAATATTAATTAGTTTTTTTTCCCACCGATTTATATGTATTTATATAGGTGTGGTATAGAAAAAGTATGATTTATATTATTTCCTGCACACTTAATTCCCCCATATAGTTCTCGAGGTTGCCTGGTCCATGGAAGTGTATGAAACCGTGGAGGGGTTACCAGTTGAGGTGTGTGTGAACGTACTGTCTGGGGAGTTGGCCTCAGACAATAGGATCACTGCAAGAATCACACCCACAAGCACAGGAACGGCTATTGGTGAGCACAAAAATACACCATCTTTAATAGCTATTTACTATAGCACCACACTATAACCTCGATATTCATGAACTCGAATAGCTTTAATATAACTCTTAATTTTGTACATGCATGCATGCGTAGCTCAAGCATATACTCCTTGTTTACAGGGAGATACTGTTTTTTTACACTATATATAAATATCTCAACAATAATTTGTTATATGCAAAACAACCAGATTGATGTAGCTATAGCTATATTTATGCTTTTTGGGTATACCTGTAAAAATCTCCTATAATTTTTTACAGCGTGCCTATAATTTTATTATACCACCCTTTTTTCTCTCACCTACCTACGTGTGTGCATGCAGCTGGTGTTGACTTTGGGGCTACTTCTCAAGATATAGAGTTTGATGCAAATAGCGTATCCGTGTGTACACCACTCAGCATTTTAGGCAGCAACAACATTGAGCCCACAGAGTCATTCTCGGCAGTCTTCACAACAATGTTTGACAACGTATTGAATATTCTGAGCAATACAACTACCATCAACATCATTGACAACAATGGTAATAAAATAGCTATTGAAAATCATATTAATAAAATTAATGGCCGCCTCAAACTTGTGTGTAGTTTCCTTCGGTAACAAGATGTCATCTAAATAAATTAAAATTATGCTATCTCATTTTATTATTTTAGTTATAAAATTTATGTTAGTGGCAATTTAGTCTAACGATCACTACTAATAGCCAGCATGGCGCAAGAAGAGGTAGAGCTAGTCTTCAGACATGAGGCGTATACAGTGAGGCAGTGGACACCAAGCTATAGAGATGAAGCTGCTCAGGTGATTAAGCAATGTCTGGAACCGTATGGCCTGCAGTTTGAGCCCCAAGGAGCATGTTCATTTTGAAATGCATAGATTGAGTTGTGTTTATATTTATGTGTGCAGTTGCTACTATTGGGTTCACTGAGACTGACATAATGATTGAGGAAGGTAACTTCAGCATGGAGCAATCTCTGGAGGTTTGTGTTGGACTGACCCTGGAGCCTGGCCAAAATCTAGAGAGACAAGTGACAGGAATAGTACAGACAGTGTCTGGTACTGCTACAGGTATACAGGATATATAATTATGCCTTCTTTCAGAATATCATGCATGCAGTTAGCTATACAATTGCACTTCACACTAAGCCCTGAGCCACTCATTGTTATAAACACATAGTGATACTAGCTATATATAGATTGTAGTAATATCTTACATATAGCTATGAATATATAGCTAGAGATGGCAGGCATGTGTATACCAAACCGACTGGTACACAATATGATGCTGGAGCATAACTTCAGCACTTTGACGCTCTATATAGCATAATAATTACACTTAAAATCAAATGGTATAGTATTAGCTATGAAGTCTATTATATGCAACGTTTTAATATATATACGTACATGCATGCATTCATGATGAATGTATAATGATGCTTGTCAATAATAATAATTATAAAGTGCTCGTATTTTGTGGTTACAGCCGGACAGGAGTTTTTGCCCGTAAATAAGCGTTTTTATTTCACAAATCTGGATGACAATGATTCGGAATACTGTTTCTTTGTGACCATTCTTGGAGATGACCAGATTGAAGAAAATGAGACCTTTTATATCGTGTTGAGTTCACCGACTGGTGACACTCTGAATGGTAGCATGGTCAATGTGACACTGATTCATGATGGAGATGGTAAGAACTAACTAGCGTCTATAATTATGCACATTCATGAAAATAGTAGGTCTCTATAAATAATTTCATAAACTCTCTATAGTTAGATAGATTGTATTATTGTGTGTAGTTAAAGTTTGCAGGAGCTGAACTGAGTATAGCACTGTTAAAAAATACAATTATAGCTAAATTCCTCATGCAATTTTAAGTTTGTGAAACATTCCTCCCCTCCCCTCTATATACATGCAGTCAATGTGTGCCCTGTGCTAGTGGACATAGTCAATGGCACTGTGACTGTGAGTGGGTTTGGAGAGGGTGCTACTGCTACGTACTCTTGTGCCGCAACATACGTGCTGCGTGATGGTGCTGCTGAGAGAGTGTGCCAGTCCATTAACAATACTGGTGTGTGGTCAGGGAGCGAACCTAGCTGTGGTGAGTGTACATGGTCTAGCAACTAACAATACTGGTGTGTGGTCAGGGAGTGAACCTAGCTGTGGTGAGTGTACAATAGCAACAATAGACATTAACAATATTGGTAGCGAACCTAGCTGTGGTGAGTGTACACGCATGGTCTAGCAACTAATAATACTGGTGTGTGGTCAGGGAGTGAACCTAGCTGTGGTGAGTGTACATGGTCTACCAACTAATAATACTGGTGTGTGGTCAGGGAGTGAGCCTAGCTGTGGTGAGTGTACATGCATGGTCTAGCAACTAATAATACTGGTGTGTGGTCAGGGAGTGAGCCTAGCTGCGGTGAGTGTACATGCATGGTCTATAGCAACTAATAATACTGGTGTGTGGTCAGGGAGCGAACCTAGCTGTGGTGAGTGTACATGCATGGTCTAGCAACTAATAATACTGGTGTGTGGTCAGGGAGTGAACCTAGCTGTGGTGAGTGTACATGCATGGTCTAGCAACTAATAATACTGGTGTGTGGTCAGGGAGTGAACCTAGCTGTGGTGAGTCAGTGTACATGCATGGTCTAGCAACTATAGAATTGGTGTGTGGTCAGGGAGCGAACTTCCCTGTGGTGAGTGTAGAGTCTAGCTAGTTAGTTAGTCAGACACAATTGACGACACCCTATAAGAACAGTGGAGTCGTCATTAATTAGACTATAGAAGAAAGAGCATGTCTATACATGTATAAGTAAACAATAAAGGAAAGTTTGCAAATTATTAGGTGTATTACACTCTCCGAATATAGATGTAATAATACACTATTTTATGCTGTATAAGCATTGCATTTCCTTGACTATATAGATCCTGAATATTGATTATACGTCTTCACCTATAAAATAAAAAGTATAATAATTATACCAGGCTAGTGTGACTGTTGACTCAACATAGAGTCCTAGTATCGGTAATACTCGATTAGAACAATATTCTAATCCAGCACAGATCAGCATTTCGATGCTAGCGTGATAATTATCACGTAGCATGATAATTATTATTATTAACCCCTACCTTTGTATAGCTACTACGTGCACACACACACACACACACATACACACACATACACACACACACACATGCAGTTCCAGTCTGCCCTGAGTTTAGCGTGGAGAATGGCGACGTTACTATTACTGAGGATACAGCTACAACTACTTGTGAGTTTGGCTATTTGCTAACAGGCGGGGATGGAGAGAGATCATGTCTTGGTCGTGATGGTGTATGGAGTGGCACCCAACCCACCTGTACAAGTAAGTGTAAAGTAAATACTAAATCGACTAAACTTCAGTTTTTTGGATCTGTAATCCTTAGAAGTGGTGATGTCAATAAGCGCAGAGATGACAAAAATAATTGCGTTTTCAAATCATCGTCTTCAATGTGCAATTACATCGCTCGACAAACCAATCACATGCACTCAGGGTGTAACATTTCGTTAGATTAAATTTTCGTTATCAGTCCTTAAAAGCGTATGTTCGTGGTCTTATTTTCGTTGTATTTCCGCCTTGAACACGTCATCACAGTGCCTACAGTGAAGATTTTCGTGGGTTAAATTTTTGTTATCATGCAGGCTTTGAAATCGTATTTTCGTGGTCTTGTTTTCGTGAGCACGTCATCATATATAGTATAGCCTACTGTCTGTGGCTACTATTTGAATGTCTAGATTTTCGTGGGTTAATTTTCCGTTTAACATCGTATGATACATTCTCCATCTCCTTAACCAATTCCATCATTAAAGTCCAAAAATAGCATTCCTAGTGACAATAGGTTGCGAGCGTACAAGTTGAAGTGGTGCCTGACTTGGTTGGATTGGGAGTGGTTGGATTTACAATTCGGAATCTCCGTAACGAAAATAACGAAAATAAAACCTGACGAAAATTCCACGCTATGCGGTATGCATGCATACAACAATGTACGCGCATACAAGCTATAGCAAGATTTCATATATTCAGAGATTGAATGCCCTATTAGAAATTAGATAGTATGACAGATAAGTGCATTGGAATTCATATTTTGATCAAACTAAAATATTAGCCAGTCATCAGTATAAAAGAAAAACCACAAGTAATGTGATATTACATTGATACTGCATGTAAGAATTAGCAACACCAAGGGATACTACTAAGCTTTCCAATTGGTGACATCATTTGTCCTTTCTTGAGTCACGAGTTGGAACTTGGTATAACATCATAGGAAGCATTTGTAAGAGTTGCATTGCTGTGTTGCTAGGCTAGGAATGCATGTGTTAGCTACTCTGTATTTAGAACAATGCCAATAAAACTTCCGCTATCAAAAATATTGACTCTGTTGTGCTTGAACTGCTGTCTATTTAGGTTCACAATATGTGAAAGGCTCTGGGAAAAGGGCCCAATAGGCGCACACGATCAATTTAGGACTAAGTACATGACATGAGAGATCGTTGCCTCAGCTACGTAATGAAACCTCCCCTACTTCAATAGTATCATCCTAGCCAGAGTTATGACTGCACAAACATCGGTCACCTAGCTATACTTTGACGTTGTTTTTTGCTAGAATTTTTGACTGTTACTCAATAATGATATATCTGCATGAATTGTGACCTTCCTCAGAGCCTTTCACACACATATGACACTGCATGGACGAGAGCTTAGTATACGTAATAATTATAGACAAGCGTCAGGAAAAGCTTAATTGATTACAACCCATCAGTGAGTCTATATTATTAGGTGACGTTAGTCTATATGTACGTAAGCTTCGTCGTTATATTGTGAACCATGCAGGATTTAGTGTATTGATGCATAAAGTGAAGTTCTTTCAACTGCTCATGCGCATACCAACGTAGCTCTTGTATATTATTCTAACCATGCATGCATCGATCGCCTATACTTTTCTATAAATGTGCAGTTGCTGACTGTGGTCCACTGCTGAGTGTTCGTAATGGAAGGGTGATGTTTGAAGACACTCTATACGAGGATGTGGCAACCTACAGCTGTAATACGGGCTTCAGAATAACTGCTGGAAACATTGAACGGATTTGTGGTGCTACTGGAAGCTGGTCAGGACAGGCACCAACTTGCAGTACGTTTCTAGCGCTATAATTATATTAGTATCTTAATGAACGTTTTATAGTAACTCATATCGTATACAGAAGTACATTTCGAGGGTATAGCTAATTCGCGGAATGACCGTTAGAAAGGTTTTCGCAGATTAATTTTTCGCGGAATAGCAGCCTTTCTACATCTTGCATGCATGCAATATTAAATTCATGGGTATAAACATTTTCACGGTAGCTATAGGCTTAATCCGCGAAACCGCGAACATTATAATTATACCCTCGAAATATACCCGCTATACGGTAATTCATACATACACTCGATTGAATTGTTTTTTTTGTTTTTTTGTATGATACGTATAATACGTATTACGTCCATGCATGCATGGTATTATCAAACCAGCTATATAAAGATGAAAACAATGATGTCTCCATCTCTCCACTCACAATAATTATGCAATGCCTACTTGTGTACATGCAGGTGGGGCATTGAGGGGTGTGGTATCAACTGGTGTGCTGACAGTCATACTAACAGCATTGCTAGTCACTCTGTTCACTCGATTATAACTATAGTGATATGCAAGATGTGTGTGTTTAGCAGCTATAATATTATAGTGTAAATTGGAAGAACCTTTTTAAGATTGTTGTTTTTTACTTCTTTATACTAGATATAGATGTTCAGTTTAGTTTTTTGTTCACTGTAATCGTGTAATCACATAATTATAATGCCTCTTGTTTGTTTGGAGATGATATAGCTAGGAAGTGGGTTAAAAATGAGAGAAACATTGCTATATAGCTAGTTCAAATATGCATGTGATATCTATCATACATTAATCAGACAAAGGCCAAAGTTGGTGTGCAAATGCAGAATTAGAACTGAAGACAAATAGAGAAATTGACACCCAGTAACCAATATAGACATGCAGCTAACATCAAAACACAAAGACCTACAAGTTATGAAGGTCCCAAATGGTTGAGCAACACAACACACAAACAGAATCCAAGAACAGCAACAGACCTGCTTGGTGCTGGGTACAGACACCCTACAAAACACTCATCACATTCTTTCAGTAAGAACTGGTGGCAGGCTCGATCCTACTATAGCTCTTATACATTCCATCACAAACATCACAATGTATGAATTCCGTTACTAACCAAAATACATAATTCCCTCTCTTCACAGTCAGCTATTATTAAACTCTGCATGCCCACAAGTAAAAGTACAAGTTAGCAATGATGGCTACAACTCTGCTATTAGCTCTAACTGCTATAAGCTGTGGGTTCTTCTGTTCTACTGATGCCCTAGGTGAGACAATAAATTAAAATCACTCTGATATTCAAAGTCTATTTATAGTCAATGAATAGCACAAAGTAGCTATAGTCTATAGTAAAATGTAGCTATTACTGTAATCAAATAAAGATCATGTCATCATAACCAGCTAATAATTATCACTGTTCAATTGCAGCTACTATCAGGACAGAGCAGAATATGGGCACTGTAAATGAAGGAGAGTCCCTTGAAGTCTGCGTCACTTTAGATCCCCTTCAGGATGTTACTGTGGAACTACAAATCACTACCTTTTCAAATAGAGTGCTTGAGGGTACATAATAAAATGCTTATTCTCTTGGCACACAAAATACAAACTGTAAATCATGATTATAGTAATCATGGTAATGTAAGGTCTGCATGCATGTGCATGTAGTTCATTTATAAGATAAAGGCAAGACTGCTCTAGGTACGTTTTAAAGCTATACGTATTACATTGAATCCACCTTGATTAGTTATAGTTACACTGTACGTGCATGTAGACTATAAGCAAGCAATATATACAAGCAAGCCTGTGACTCGATCATCAGTCTATTATAAAACTGTACAGCTTAGCTTAGATTTTTCAGAACTGCACATCTTAAGGTAGGTTTACAATACAATGCAATGATGACGCAAGAATAGAATTCAAGTTTAGACAGACAGGCAGGCAACTCCCCAGAGCTGACTTCACAGCCTTTACCCATGCCTTCCTATAAATATTTATATCAACTGCCATTGAGGTACTAAACAACACTCACACAGACCAGACAGTAATAATACACAATACACTGTAATGTAAATTCCGACTAAAGCTCATTTTC
>VSKX01005357.1_pt1 | contig 19641 bp, 19 predicted proteins | sample 4799481 | NCBI WGS metagenome assembly VSKX01 (sample SAMN12179537, study PRJNA552185) | sponge metagenome | biome: deep-sea hydrothermal plumes; feature: spots directly above weak diffusing fluid; material: sea water; isolation source: sponge from the Swan site of a hydrothermal vent ...
CGCTAATAAAACATTTTGTCCGCGTTTCTAATTATGTTGTATTGAAGTTGGTGAATTTGGTCCGAATCGCCAAAATTAGTACCATAAAAACAGAAAAAAAATCTGAAATCGCCAAAATTACTACCCGTCTTTAATAGTAACAGTAAGGTAACCCCTCACTATTTGTTCGTGTCCCCCACAGACCAGGGGTTGTTGACCTCCCCCCTGAGAGCAGAGTAGACAATGCTGAGGCCATCACATTGCCAGAGATATTCCACGACTTTGAGGCCGCAGTGGCTGATTTAGGGTGCGTTATATCCATCGTTATCTGTCCAATGTGAAGACATGTACTGTATGTACCCGTAACTGTAGATGTCTTTTTTCGTGCCTTTAATCGTTCCTTTTAAAAATGGTTTTTGAAGCTTCTTCACGGTACTGAGAAGTCCGCAATGCTCGCAAACGTTCTCTTAATATAAAATAGCTCTCATTTTTGTGTACTGCCTTTACTCTGCACACAGATCTTTGGACATTGAGGCCCAGTTCACAGTGAACCCCAGCAGAGCCAGTGAGATCACAATGGCAGAGAACATCACCTCATCCAGTGAGAGCATACACAGTCTAGCATGCATGGAGAAATCCATCATTGCCTGGTTCACAATACGACACAACGCTGGAATAGAGCTATGTTCTATTCGTATACGACCCTATGCAACTGGAACAAGCTCCAGCGTCGCAATATTATTGTGAACCAGGCTTTATCCTAAATCATGCATTCTTGTTCAACAGGCAGTGTGTATAAAATGTTGTTGTTTTTTGCAGAAAACGACATGTTTGGAGAGTTTGGTGAATTTGATCTGGTAGGCAGTGGGTTTGGAGGAGGTATGGAGGACATTGAGGTGGCCAGAGATGCAAGGACGGACATGATAGAAGGAGACACTAGGGAGGGAGCTGCTGACCTACAGGTAAAAAATCTGGTGGTTGGTCACTTTCTGCTCACCTCAAATAGCCAATTTTGAATGCTTCCCATTTTAACGAGTACAGTTGAACTTCCTCCTACCAAGGGATAATGCATGGGACAGTATCTTCACCTGCTAATATTCAATTTCCATATAACATAGTGCCAAACAGAGGACAACCTCTCTATAAACAGACTACTGTCTTGGTCCTCTATTTTAACGTTTCACTGTTAGTTATTGTCGTTGTGTATTGGGCTTAATGTGGTCATTTTTGTTTTGTGGCTCCAGCTCAGTGCTGTGACCAACGATACCTTGTTGGGCCCTGTGGGTGACGGTGCACTCCCGATGAGAGAGGAACTCGGTGTTGGTGACGGTCTCCTGGAGGGATTTGGAGCCGGGGACGGGGGTATGATGGATATCGGGGAGATGCCTCAAGTTTCAGATATCACTCTGGACCAACCTCCTGAGAACCAGGCAGAGAGGGAACCCACTCACATGGATGTGGATGAAGCCAACGAGCAGGCCACCAGTGAGTTTAGCAAACACCGTTGCTTGTAGTAGGGTTTTGGTAGCAATCTTTGTCGATCTTTGTAAGCCTATAACTTGTGTTTGAATTGTCCAATTTCAACATTAAAGTATGCGTTTGGTAGCTCTTTGAACGGCCTTTTAAATGATGTGCTTAGATTAGAGTTTTGTGACTGATCAAAATCCATCAAAATCAAAGGCTATAGTATAGCCTTGCGGTTTTTACTGAAAATGAACCATTTTGGGGTCTACATTTAAGAGCCTATAACTTGTGTTTGGATTGTCCAATTTCAAAACTAAAATATGTATTCAATAGCTTTTTGAAAGGCCTTTCCGATGATGTGTTTAGATTGGAGTTTTGTGGTTGGTCGAAATTCAATTTAATTTGCTCTATGTTAGTAGCAGAGTCTGTATGTGTACACAATGCACTAATCATGTGGTTTCTCTGTCAGTAATTGCTGGTGACCAAACAATGAGAATTCCCGACGCTGCTCCTGAGGTGATGGACGAAGGCTTCACCTTAGAGCCCCTCGATACCACTGGAGTAAAGAAAGTGAAAACAGTCAAGAAACGCAGACTCGTTGTTGACACAGACAAGGAATTTTCTGGAGAAATTATCCGATCACAGTTTGAAGACTACAAAGACACTCTTCAGCCTAAGTGCTTCCCTCCCCCCACAAAAAAGGCCATGATGTGGAAAGAAATGGCAAGCTGTGAGCAGCTATTCAATAGACCAACGTCTATCATTCACAAGAATCTCTCCAAAGCTGTGACAAGACACTACAAGCCTAACCTTCCCGAGGGGGCCAAAGTAGACGCTATTTTGGATTTAGACGAGTTGGAAAACCCTAAAGATTTGACAGAGAATATCGAGCAAGCTCGAGACCAAGTAGCCTCAGTTGCCAATGAAGATGTCAGTGCTACTGACCTACCACTCCCCGACAACACTCGTGATCTGTTACTTGACGAGGTCCACTTTGAAATGGGAGAAGAGCGTCCACCAGACATGCCGGGGGATATCTTGGAGCAGACTGAAGGGGAAGAAAACATAGCCACGAGGCTTATCCCAGAAATGCCTGATTTGGAAGGAGCTGCAGAGTCTACGGAGGAGCAGCAACAAAGTAATGAGCTTTCAGAAGAGTTTGAGGCACGACGCTGGACCAAACGCACGCAGCAAGTGATTCGAGTGTTGGAACGTGGCTTTAAAAGCGAAGATTCTGTCGAGTTTTCGGCTCTAACACAGCGTTGTAATCGCAAACTAGCGGCGTCGAGGTTTTACACATGTCTCCTGTTAGCCAAAGAGAAAGTGATCAGTTTAGAGCAAGAAGAGGCTTACTCAGATATCATTATAACGAAAGGAGCAAAGTTTACCGAAGTGTCTTAGTCCTATTCAGAACACATCTAACTTTTGTCTATAACTCTACACATACATTACACTCCTAACATTTTTATCTACAAACACATACATTTATTTCCTGCAGATATATAGAAATCGTGTTAACATTTATTATCAATCAAATGGGGGTGCAGGGGCTGTTTCGATCAGGGTACAGTAACACCTGGAAGGTCAACAGTTCACACAGATCAGTGGTATATATATTATATTAAAAAAAAAGCAGAGTGAAGGAATGCTATTGTGTTTACAACCCCAGTGCTCTACACATGAATGTGTTAACAGTTATAACTTATAACAACATCGATGATAACGTAATTACATAATAATAGATGGGCTACAATTGGAGTAGAAACACACCACAGATGATCTACATATCTCCCCTAGCTACAGCATTGGCATAATTGTTTTCATCCTTTGCCTCGGGGGCTAGTTTGATCATGTCATCAATCCTCAAGATAGTGATGGCAGCTTCAGTGGCAAATTTGATGCTCTTTATCTTGCTCATGGCCGGCTCCAACACACCAGCTTTCTTGTTGTCTCTCACTGCATCACCAATTAGGTCCAAACCAAACCTGGGTGGGGGAATAAACAACATAGACAGACACATCAGAATCTAGAAGAAACTCTTGAAAATAATGAACCCAGGTAGAAAAACAAACAACAAATTCATGCCATGACTAGCATGCTCATCGTAGACTACACACCCACGTACGTACCTCTGTATAGCTATTAAATGTGTGTGCTGGTTTTACGAAAATCATATACACCCAAGTACATGTTGTAGTTGAAGGATCCATATAAACACTCAGCACTACTTCGCCTTATAATAATATGCAACTAAAACTAAGCACACACACTCTCACTCACCATTTAAGACTCTCCCTCTCGGCCATAGTTTGTGAGGCATTGTGGAAGGCTCTCAGTTTGGCAACAAGGTCAGTTGAGTCGAGGGCAGCGTTCACAGAGAGTGTCTTAGGAATCACCAACAGAGCATTAGCAAACTCTGCAACTGCCAACTGTTCACGAGATGTCTGTAACAGCAGTGACAAATATTGAAGTTTTAATGAACACAGGTAGGTAATGCATAATTATACAGTTTTATGCTGTGACTGGTAGTCCTCATATAACAATGGAGTAAGTCAACAGTATGCCACAGGAGTGGCTTTTTCAGAGTGGTGCATGGTTTTTAATCATTGGTCTACCAGACTCAGCTCTAGCTACATACCAAAGGAAATGTCCTTTTGACGACAAATAAGTTTGGGCAGAATCTTATCCCACCATTGGCGGATTCTACTATACCTTACATGAGAGTACTCACAATAGAGGTGGCAAAGGTCTCAAGATATATTGAGAGAGCTGCCTCTACGGCTCCTCCCCCTGGGACCACCTGGTTAGACTCTAGCACTCTTTTGACCACACACAAAGCATCGTGTACTGAACGCTCCATCTCATCCACCATAAAGTCATTGGCACCACGTAGGATAATGGAAGCAGCACTCTTAGATGCAGGACTGGAGAGGAGAGAGCGGTCATTAGCAGAAGAGTTTCCAACACTCCACAGTAAAGAGTGATTATTGGACCTCATACTATTGAACTGTAGTCCACAGTGTCTAGCACACCATATTGGTGGCTACACTCAGAGTGCAGGTTTCTAATCACAGGTTCTTCTAATAGAGCACACCACAAACGTTTCTCACCCACTCACCCCTTGATTAAGGTGAGCTCATCGTCACACACTCGCTCCTGGGTCACACTCTCAGCTCCTCCCAACAGTGATGCATCAAAACTCTCCTCACCTTCTAGATTGGCCAGAGAGATTGCCAGTGTAGCTGCATGATGTAGAGAGGAGTGTCGATAAAATATGGGCTAGGGAATCATTGGGGAAACATAGCTCGAAACAAACATTTTATGCTATGTGACTGGCAGTCCTCATAGTTATTGGAGTAAGTCAACAGTATGCCACAGGAGTGGGTTTTTCAGAGTGGTGCATGGTTTTTAATCATTGGTCTACCAGACACACCTAGCTACAACAAAAAAGGAGTAGCTAGCACAAGTTTCCACACCTCCAGTAGCTCTGGCTATTCTCTTGAGGTCCTCTTTTTTGCAGCGTCGCACAGCCATGGCCCCAGCTTCCACAAAGTACTTGAGACAGAGGTCGTCAATGCCGCCTGTGGTGAGTATGACATTTGCTCCTGATGACAGTATCTTTTCGATCTTCTCTTTGGTGATATCAGATTCCCTGGGGGAATAGCAGCCTTGGTGACAAGTGACAAAAAGTTATGTAACTTGCTGACAACAAGTTTTATCGTATAAAAATCTTAAGTAAAAATTGAACACCAACCTCTTTCTGATGGCTTCTAGTTTCTCAGGATCGTCAACTACAACAGAAATTCCCAACTTCATTTTGGATTTCTGTAGACTGAAATCTAGACATGCAATCTTAGCTTTCATCACCTGCTTGGGCATAGCTGCAGAGCAAACAGAAAACAACAATTATAAGAAGAGAAAAATGGTCTCATAGGGAAATAAAAAAAAAGATAGCTGAAAACAGTTCAAGGGGTAGTGTGTTGTGTATCTCAGACTAGGAGCACATGTTCTCCATCACAATTTATCAGCAGCAGAACTGGCATTGTGCACATCATCATTGGCACACACACAACCCTCAACCACACAATATAGCAGACATGCACAAACACACGCCGAATACATTCTCCCACCTTGTGAGGCTACAGTGCAGTTTAGAGCATAGCCATTGATGAGAACACTCTCAGAGGAGCTGCGACCGTGAGCCTTGAGGATGTTGATGGCTGTGACTGGGTACTTGACTTCCCCCCTTGTGTTGGTCCTTTTCACTGCCATGGCAGCATCCACCACCATGTTAGCAAAGAAGTCAGACTCTCTGTAATATAGACCAACATAAACAAGTCGTACACACAGGCCGTTATAGAGTCTAGTCTACAATAATTAAATGGGGAAGGGGTGTGTTTGAGATATGTGCTTCAGATGTAATCACACGTTATCAGTCACAAAATATCAGCAGCAGAACTGGCTTGTGTGTTCCTATCATCACCAGCAGCCACACCACAAAATAGTAAAATATTTATTAAAACCACAAAGAAAGGTTTGTACAAAATAGTAAAATAATTTATTAAAACCACAAAGAAAGGTTTGTACTCACGCTCCAATGATTTTAGAAGACATTGAAGTTTTGGCTGCGTTGAGGATACACTCTCGACCCAGCTCGTCGACTTTGATACAGAGGTGTTCTTGTATGTACTTACACGCCTCCTTGCAGGCCAATCGATATCCAGTGATAATGGACGTTGGATGGATCTTATAGGAGACGAGCTCTTCAGCATGCTTCAGCAACTCAGCAGCAATGATCACCTATAATTATACACACAAGGGCTGAGTCTACATGAGAAAGGGGTGTTTTTGAGATATGTGCTTCAGATGTAATCACATGTTATCAGTCACAAAATATCAGCAGCAGAACTGGCTTGTGTGTTCCTATCATCACCAGCACAAACAAAAACGCACTAAAAACAAAAAAGTGGGGAAAGGGAGGAGAAAAACAAGTACCGTCTTTGTTTAATTACCAGCCTCTGTCTCTTTTATAACGCCTATATACCGCCACATAAAATCAATTCGTTCTTTGAGAAAAATAATTATTTTTTACTGAACCTGTAATTACAACAAAGACGGTAAGGTAATCTTTTTTTAGGGGGGGGGGGTGGTGGAATATACTGCTCCCCTAGCAGTTCTTACCACAGACGTGGTGCCGTCTCCAACCTCCTGGTCTTGTAGGTCAGCTAGCTCAACGAGTACTTTGGCAGCTGGGTGTTCTACGTCCAGCAACTTCAATATTGTGGCACCATCATTTGTTACGGTGACATCCTGACAGTAAACGAACAATAAAGATGTTACAACAGTATATCTACACTCACAAAAAACACTTCTTATAGAACCTAGTAAGACAAACACAGAGTCACACACCAACTGACCCCGACATCATCCACCAGCATTTTGTCCAAGCCAACGGGGCCAAGTGAAGTCTTCACAATATTGGCCACCGATACAGCGGCCATCACTGTGTAAAAAAAAAAGTTAGTGACAAATTTAGAGACGATGCCAATACTATTTTCACGCTATAAACTCACTAGAAGGTAAAACAAAACTTCTGGGAGTAATTACACACCATTTTGACTCCGGATGCTCTCCCCAGTGGTTCTTTCTCCACCAACAAGAAGCTGACCGGCGGTAGACATTTTGCCAAATTTCCACGTGGTTCTACTCGTGTTCCAAGCACGCATATGCGCATGCGTAGATATAGAAGGGGGGACCAACCCAAATTGTTACGTCATCAAGAAAAGCGTGTAGCCACATAAGGGGAACTCCCCTTCCACCTACTCTCCGTATACAAGGTCCCACCCAACTACAGTAGCTACTAACAAATTTCTGTAGCGAGCTAGCCAGCTACGAATATCGAATATCGATGCCAAACTAGTTCAGCAGCATCTGAGAGAGCTTAAAGTCTAATTCAACCCAGAGTCGTCTTGCTAATAGTATACAGTGACACCGTCGGTGGTGATCAACATGAAGTCAAAACAAGCTGATCTCTGCAAGACCTTTGCTCTTCTCCTCCTCACACTCCATTTATCATCAGCCATTCCACTGTCCAGAGAGGAGCTGGAAGAAAAGCATACCTGTCGGTCATGGCTAGCCAAAGAGGTCGATCCAAGAACAGTTCCAACATTAGGTGCAGCTAGAGCCTACAGAGTCTTTGCATTGTCGAATCTGTCCACCCACAAAGAGCCGCAAGATGTTGATGATATGCTCAAGAGTGGACAAGTGTGTGAAGTGCTGAGTGATAACAAAGGCCTCCAAATACTGCTCGATAGCACCTTGGGAAAGCAACCCGAACATCTGCAGGTAAGACAAGTTTATTAATCTAATAATGTACACATACTGTTTGTCATGTATCATTCTCTTGTTGTACCCTTGTTGTACCCTAATGGTGTTGACGATGTCTGCAGTGGCGGATCTAGGGGGGTTCCGGGAGTTCCATGGAACCCTCCTAGATCGCTATGGACTGAAATGGGGGTTCCATGGAACCCTCCTTTCAGTCCATGCAAGCTTGAGATAGCGTACAGTAGATCCTACTTAATATAGACTTGATCGTGCAATAGCTTGCAAACTGATAGCTACACTAGCTAGCCTCGATTGGTACTTTCCACGCCCATAATGGCTATACAGTCAGGCGATAATCTAATCATATGCTACCGGAAGTGGGCATGGCTTCTAAATGGAACGTCTCTTGTGAATTCCTGGATCCGCCACTGGTCTGTGTACTCAATTTCCTGGTATGCAAGCAATGCTGCTCTAGTGTACCGACCCACCCACGGTCATAGTAATCCAGTAGACCATTACCAGTAGACCATTACCAATGGCCGTGGAGTGAACGTCTCCCACACAGTATATGTTCCAGTTGGATTGATGTGATAAGTAGTAATAGCACATTACGTACTGTACATACAGGCATTTGTTGATAATCTAAAGAATGTCCATGAATGTGAAATTGTTGCACTTACTGCAGACAGTGAAGGAAATACTTCTTGCTACAGTGTTATCCCAAATTGAATTCTTTGAGCAACTGCACTGTACCAAGGGCGTATCGAGCCGCCGAAGGCGGCGAGAGGGCATGCAACTCCCAATATGCCCTGCACAGACGGCGAGATGCTGGTGGTTACTAAAAATAGAACCTAATTGCGTGTGCGCTATCGTGCCACATTCTTTTAGCTTTTAGCGCACACGCTATTAATTTTTAGTACCATCAGCATCTCGCCGTCTGGGAGTTGCATGCCCTCTCACCGCCTTTGGCGGCTCGATACGCCCTTGACTGTACCTAGGTTCACTTTATGATTAAACATTTATTATGTCACTTATGGTATCATTACAAATGAGTGCTGAATGACATTGTGCTGCTGCATAATGCTGTATTGTGTCGTTATTTTTAAGAGCATATGTATATAAATTGCTCGTAGCTTGTATAGACAACAGTGTAAGTAGTGATGCTTTCACTCTCAAACAAAAAACAGTCAATTAAAACTGTTGGAGCATGCCACTTCCTTTAAGGTCCATAATGTTAGAGACCCCCAAAACACACAGAATTCCCTCTGAAGTCTGTCAGTTTCCACTTCAGTTAGGTCCTAGTCAACACACTGGTCTTTGTTGTAAACACAAACAGTTGTTATTAGTGTAATTGTTATATTAACCTGCAGTCTGTGCTCCTTGTTGCTCCTGTCGATTATCAGCATGACCCAGCCATTGTGTTCAAGATCTCCTGCAGTCAGAGAGTCTACTGTCTCAATATCACATTCACAGGTATGTGCCTGCTAGCAGGAGTATTCATGTACTCCTGCTGCTAGCCATAGCTACAGTGTGTGAGAGCCACTCTTTCTGGTGTTTGTACAACTGACCACAAAGAAACAGTTTCAGTTTTCATACGTACATAGCTCTATTAATTATCTGAGGAAATGATTTCAACACCCTGCTATCCTGACTATCTCTAGATAACAAATGTTTGTCGCCTCTCTGTAATGTGTCTGTCGCACAATCACTTTCTTTTCTCTGACTGTAGATGCCAGCCATCCAGCCCAGAGACTCCATCGACGTGCAGCTAGTCACATGATATCAGAGGGAGGCTCACAAGACACGGGAGAAGGTGTACCAGCCATTGTCGGAGGTGTCGCAGTAACTGTGATTGGACTTTTAGTACTGGTATCTGCGATTGCACTGTGTGGGGGATCGAGTACGTACGAGACCACCAGTAGTACAGGCTTAGATAAACGGTGAGGGAAGTTTTACATAATATTATGCTGAAAGTTACATACACAGAAAGTTAAAGGATGATGGTTGGTTTCCATTAGTATTGTGGTTTTGTTTGTATATCGCTTTCAGAGTTATTACATGTCTACATAAACGCATTCCACAACTAAATAGATGTTTACTGTTTGTTCAGTAAAGTATACAATTATTGCTCTCTTTCACTCACAATAGTGCTCACAATGAGGTAGCTGAGAATGTGTCTGTGTCTGTGTCTGTGTCTGTCGCTCCTACTGAAGAACCAGCAGCCAGCAAGGTATGAGCGGAAACACAACACTGAGGCAGAATGTCACGTATATCTAAGATCAAATGAGCATTGTGCCATAATTAGAACACCCCACTCACTATTGTGTTACTGTACATCACTTTTTTTGTGCAGGTGGACGTATCAGCTCAGAAACAAAACGGCAACGTATCTCAAGAACCACCCTCCAAGCGACCATCTACTCTCAGCCCACCCCCCAATGATCCTGCCCCTGTTGCTACAGCCAGCATGGAGGAACAGACCGAGAGAGCTAGAACATTGTCTGCAAGAAGTTTTGATCCCCTTCCTGAGCTGCCCAAATTGGATCTTGCTGAAAAATTGTCCCCTGGCGTCCACGCAGATAAAAAGGAAGAAGATGATGAAGAGGCTCCATATTCGTACGCCCGAGTACCTAAAGCAATGGATGGTGTCCCACAGTCTGATTCCAGCGAAGGCGAAGATGATATTGACAGTACTAAACGTGAAGCAAGTCCGTCTACTGTCATACCCCCTTACGGAAAAGTCACAACTTCTGACCGAAACAAGCGATCTTCTTTGGATGGTATGATTGGAGAGTATGCTGAAGTTTCTAGCGAGGGTCAAAGAGCTCGTTCGGTTACAGCACCGGTCGATCCGTTTGAAGTGGGACAAGTTCGTGATAACAGGTCTTTTATGGCCACGCACCTTCCGCTTCCAGCCATCCCGAGTATCTTGCAGCCTCAAAACGAAGAAGAAATGGGAATGTATGACAGTATACCAGAAACTATGGGCCGATCTACACCTAAAACCACGAAAAAAACGAGGAAAGAAAGCTTGTACGAAACAGTTGATGAGTTAGCCGACGAACCTGAAGATATGTACGAAAGTGTACCGGAGGAATTAAAGCCAGAGAGTCCAATGGTCAAAACACCAAGTCCCCTCACTCCTACCTCACCAGAGCGTCCCTTGTCCTCACCGCGAATCCCCGATTCCCCCATACCTCCACTGGGAGACCCGACCAACAAAAAGAAAAAGGGTGACAAAAAGGCCCTTGAAAAGACACTTAGTACATCTGATCAAGCCGATAAAAAGCGATCCTTTTCCATTTTTACTCGAAAAAAAGCCACCACTGTGTCGGAGGGTGTCGGCAAAACGAGAAAAAAGTCGGAGAAAGAGGCACAACTTTCAAAGCCTCACCAGGGTGAGCCATTGCCTGACATTCCCAGCCAGCTGTCCCCCACTCAACCCCCACCGTCCCCACGCAAGCCTCTCCCACTCCCCACAACACCCAATGAGGAGGATGAAGACATGTATGACAGGCCGGTTCTTCTACCACTGGATTCATACATGGCTGCATCAAATGTTCGAACAACTGAAGAGGCTAAGCTTCGAGCTAAGACTCTTCCTGCTACTAATCGATCGTCAGGAGCCAATGCATTCAAATTCAATCAAAAGCTGCCATTACCTGACCTTCCCGAGACCTCTGGCCATGGATTAGTTACTGTAGCTCACACTCGTCGTTTGGAAGATGAGACTGAAGTTACAAAACCATATGACATCATTCACATATCTCCACCTCCTCCGGAGGACGATGAAGAGCCAAACTATGATACCGTTCGGCCTGAATTGATTCTCGATGCCAGTTTGGAAGTGAGAAATGAGGCTGATCCCGGTTACGACAAAGTGGGCATAAAATTAGAGCCTTTTGACGAGAGCAATGCATTGTCAGACGAAGAGAAGCGATCTGAGAGAAGTACCAGCCCTGAGGGCACGTCAGGGGGAATCACAGTAACGGCAGTCTCCTCCTCTGAATTTGATGACTCTGTAGCAGGACCTGCCCCAGAACACGATGAAGTGGGGTACGCTCAAGTGCCAGAAATGTATCGAATGCGAAAACGTGCATTGTCCGCAAATCAAGGTGCCATGCAAAAGCTAAGAAAGTCTCCTCAAAATAAATCTGTTGATGATAGTGGTATGAAACGAGCGACATCACCCGAGGAAATGTACGCTATAATCGACAAAGCCGCCAAGAAAAAGAACAGACAAAAGAAAACCGCCGAGCTTGATGTGAGTGAACGAGAGGCTGGCATGACTTCCCCTGCCCCCCCTCCACTGCCCCCCATTGGAGATCTTGGCGATCTCTCTGAATTTGACGAACCTCCTCTACCAGAGAGATCCGAAAGTGCCGGCCACCTGATGGTTGAAGTTGAGAATGATAGCGGATACTCAAAAGTGTTGAAAGTTCAGCCAACTGCAGGTTCTGATCCACCGTACGCTAAGGTCAAATCCAAGGTTGATCACCCCTACGCTGAATTGGACATTGGCGGGAGAGCAAAACCGGATCTCACGAATGGCTCAAATCCATCGAGCCCTGTTGAAAACGAATCTTCTCCTTATGACACGATTACAGGATCGATCGGTGAAGAAAGTGAAAATGTAATGGAAATTGATACAGCTGACGATCATATGTATGACACTCTTGATCCAGATAACCCTCCCAGTCTCTCCGAAGTTACCGTGGAGATTAGCACCCCAGAGGAACAAGACATCCCGCAGAATGTGTACGATACTTTAGACGCTACGTCACCACCAGAAGAAGATACGAGTGATTTGGAAAAAGAAGAACCTTACGAAGAAATTGACGAAGAAACCAGACTAAATTTGCAGAAATTACATACTAGCTCTTAATTAATTGATATGCGTATGCACTTTTTTTTATGTGATCTTGTGTCTGTTCTCACCAGTGTGCTTATTGAAAAATTAGTGTTTGTATATAAATGATCACTTTGTATCCCATGATACCATGTACCCAAAATTGATTTTTGACAAAACCTCTTATAACGATCACTCTTGCTCTCAATAACGGACGATTTGCGGTGACGTTATGACAAATCCAGCCCTGCCCCCTAAATATAGGAAGCCTGCAGAAGCCTGGAACTGCTGGGTCTCAGCAGTTTGTCAACATACAGTGAATGGTCTAGTCAGTCTAGCTAGCTAGCCATGAGTTCCAATTTGCTGCTTGCTGTGCTAAGAGAGAATGAAGACCTGGACACTGTCTACGAAAAACTGTTTCGAGCAAGTACAGTTTGAGTTTGAAGTTGGATGTATCTGGACTGGATAACATTGAGGACAAGTGTCGTGGCGATAACAATAAAGCTCTTAGACTAATGCTCCAGCTTTGGTTCAATACTGATGAGTCACCTACCTGGAAAAAGCTCTGTCGTAGCTTATGTTCTACCACTGTTGCTAGGAATGCTCTAGCTGGGGAAATACGAAAGTTTGTTAGCGAGCAAGGTGAGATTGTCTACTTTAAGATAAAATCAAACATTAGTATTTGTTATACGTACATAGGTACTCCATCAAAGGCACCAGCAGGACCATCACGAACCGGTGGGAGGAGCGGAGGTGCTGCAGTCAGTGAAAAAACAATAACAGGTCGTGGTCGTAAACGCACGAGTGACGGTGCCGGTGCACCTGCTAGCAGCCCAAAGAGAACTAAAAAACCAATGGTGAAGCCAGGCAAGGTCGAGGGTGATCGTGTACTCCGGAAACTTAGCCAGGAGCTTGGAGACAAATGGATGGATGTTGGAATAGAACTGGGATTAAAATACGATGATCTTAAAAACACGATCGAAGATGATCCCAAAATCCCCCACAAACGCAAGCCAATGGACATGCTGCAAACATGGAAGAAATCGGCAGGGGATGATTTCACTTACCAAACACTGGCAACAGCACTGGAAAACGTTGGTCTGAACACATGCGCACAAACACACTGCTATCAATAGCGAACAACATGTTTTCTTTTTACACTTTTTTTTAGGAATAGCGAACGACATGTTTTTGTTTTCTTTTTACACTTTTTTTAACACATGCTGTTTGAACTATAGTTGTTCATTTTCTATTTCTAGTAACGATGCTGAAAGTATTTGTAAATCCTTTAAAACCGTTCTAAAGTCCACAGTCTCTGAGTTGTTTTGCACCAGCTCATGATCAGCCTCAGTGGTGGGAGGAGGTGGGGTGCTATCAGTGAACCCTGGACTGTCTCTCTCTTCACAGTGCCTCTGAGCAGGTGCTGACTGTCTTCCAGAGAGTGCTAGTCCCTCTTGCCTCAGGGTGGTCTGTACATGGATGGGTACGTGTGGCTGTAAGGGCTGGTTTTAAAATATGACGCTAGCGTCAAAAGCTGACGTTATGACCCACTATGCAGTTAGTGAATGATTACCATCACCAAGTTCCTCTCAACCAGTGCAGTGTTTAGTTTCTTCTTACAGGACTCCAACTCGTGCTCCACTTTAGCTTTGTTTAGTTCAACTGCCTCCACTGCTCTGTGCTTGTCTCTGTCTAGCTGTCTCTGTAACTGTTGCAGTTGAACCACAGCCTTTGAGTGCTCTCTCCTGGCAACGTTCACCAGGGCCTCCATATCAGTCAGCTCACTCAGACTCTCTTGCTTCTGTTTCTTCACAGCTGTTTCAACTCCTGTAGTAGGACAATTTAGCAGCTAACTTTGAGACCCTATAACTTGAGTTGGGAATGGCCAATTTCAGTTGTTATTACGTATCAATAGGCCTTTAAAACTATGTGTTCATGCATGCACATTAGGTACTTTAAAAACCATGGACTGTAAGCAGTAAGTGGGTGAAGTTGTCAAAATCAGGGCGCTTAAATTTTTTGCACATCTTCTTACAGAATTTTTTTTATGGGCTTTTAACTCGACTTTAAGCCATTTAAAAATACGTGTGTGCAGTTGTTCATAAGCTAACTTTTACTGTTATAATAGTCGCAACTTCTTGCAGGCGGATCGAAGAACAGTATGAAATAAAACTACATAATGCATATTCTTACATTGTAAAGTTATGTCTTACTAGTTTCCAGAGTGGCCTTTGCTCCAGTGAGCTTTGTCGTCAGCTCCTCCACCCTCCCTGACAGCGAGTCTCTCTCTTCCTCTACACGGTAATGGAGGGTACGCAGCTCAGTCAACTGCTCCTCTAGCAACGTCCTCTCACTCCTAGCCTCAGTAAGAGCACCTTCTAGGGCAGATAGTCTAGAACAACCTGCAGACAATCACAGTAGAGTACTTTATAGGGACAGATACAAAGGGAGTATCTACAATATACACGACAAGTGTGTGTGCATGTTGTACGCAGGGTAGCAATAGATGTACAAGGCATGCTCAAACTCTCTTTACACAAGAAGGCCTTTAAAAGCTCTGGAAAAATGAGAATGACAGGCAGTATGTACGTACGGTATGTACTAGCTGGCTGAACTGAATGTAATACAGTGACTACTAGTACAGTGTATTGATTGACGAGACTCCATGCACTTACTGGCCACATCAAGTTCTGTCAACTGTTGCTGAAAGGATTGGGTGCTCTCTCTCAACTGACAGGCAAGAGCGTCCCTCTCAGTTGCCAGAACCACCACCTCACGCTCCAGACGCTCTCTAGAAAAACTGTCCAACACATCCATAAACACAGTACAGTACACAATACATAATAATTATGTTAAAGACCATAATACAGCTCACAAAAAGCTCAAGGTTTAATTAAGGTGCATACCTTGATAGGTCGGTGGGATCAGGCTCCACTGTAGAGTCAGTCTGACAACTAGACTCTGTAGCTGGCAGAGAAGGTCTGGTCGACGAATGGAGAACAGCCATTTTACAAGAAAGAGAGGCTACACCACAAGTTAGACACAATGAAATTCGAATAGTATACATCACAAGTTTCCTACCTGCTAGGGAACTCAATCTGCTGGTAGCAAAAGTGATTCTCTGGCTCAAGCCAGTCATCTTTGTGAGAGCCTGGGCAAAAACTGCTCTGTGTGTGTTGAACTGTTCAGCCATTTCTTGAGCAACTGTCTTGAGACGAGAAGCTTGTGTGACATACACTGAAAGTTGGGTCTCTAACTGGTCTGTGGTGTCATGGGCAACAACAAGCTCCTTTTGCAAACACTGCAAACCAAGATCAGATGATAATTAGTAATTTGACACAAAGAAAATTACTGTGCTTAATATTAAGGGGTAGTCAACAGAGCTACGTACATGTACTCAAGAAACAAGTGTACAACAATTCGGTCAAATTTAATGTATTTTTGAGTGGTGTGCACCTGAATAGCGTGTGTGCACAGTACCAGGGTACCTACCTGTGTTTTGCTGATCTCCAATTGTAGCTCTGCTGTCCTGTCGGTGAGTGTGTGGGAGAGCCTCTCTCTCTCTCTCTGTAGAGCAACAATCTGATCAAGCAAACACAACCGCTGAGAGGAGCAAATATTGATTAACCATGAAGTTACTGGGACAAGAATCTGCACCTCTTTCTCATTTTCTGTGGATCTTTTTGAGTCCTCCATCTGTTGTACTTTCTGTTGGAGTAGGAGCACAAACACTTTCTCTCTCCACCGAGTGAGGAGGGCATTCACCCGACCATTATCATCAGCGGCACCCGGCCCCTGCTATACAAGGGAAGGTACAAGCATCAAATCAAGCAAAAGTATCAAATTCTAGAACTGTTGGTTAAATTTTGCTGTTGGTTAAATTTTGAGAGCTGGAAATCAGTTTTGAGTCTTTAGCGTGAGTACAGACTACAGGTACTGTAACAACCTACTGCGACCCTGTGTCTCACCTTGGTCACCTCAGCCTCTTGAATGGAGAGGATCTCAGAGATAGAGGAGAGGCGAATGTTAACCAGCTTGTGTTCTGACGTCAGTCGCTCTAATCCACTCCTCTGCTCCTGTAACAAGTAATTACAAACAGTGTATTATCATATGCATGAACACAGATACTACAAACTGCGCTATTTTAGAGAAGTGCATAATTATAATACTGCTCTGATTGAAAATTGAGAGCAATAGAAAATCGCTATTAATAGTGAATCTCTTGAGCGTATTTACAGCTGTCTAGATGTACATCAACTCACATGAAGTGTTTTGAGGAGTGTCTCACGTTCGTCTCTCCAGGTCACATCTTTCCCTGGCCCCTCCCCCTTTATAATGGGGATTTCCCCACCAAGATATGACTCCAGTTCGTTCACTCTCTGATCACGAAGTTCTGACTCGTCCTTCAGATGTCTAGGAGTGGCATAGGCACAGTGTAGCTTAACACCCAGCTGAACAACGCAAGACCATGTGCTTGTATACATATTCGTAGCTCTTTGGCTCAAAGTAGAACTGACACCCAGTACCTGATTTGTTCATCCAATTCTTCTTTGAGAGCTTCTTTCTCTGCCTCAGTTGCAACCAGCTGTCCTCTGAGCTGAGATGTCATGTGACCATGGCCACTGGACTCCTCTTCCAGTCGCAGTGTGAGTGCTGCAACAGTTGGCACTCAATAGTAATGGCTCAAATCGCTAAAACATACTAGAATTGGCTTGCTCCAGCTGCTGTAGTTGAGCACTGAGTTCTTCCACCTGATCTCTGTGCTGTTGCTGAGAGTTGGTGAGTTGTATCTGGAGTGTGTTAGTTCTCTGTTGCTCCTCCTCTCTCCACCTGCTCTGCTCTTCTGCTAATCTTTCTCTCTCGAATTGGACCTGCATAAACACAGGACAGATATACGTACTTAAATTAAGGGGGTATAACTTGAGTTAGGAGAGTCCAATTAGTATGCATTGGGTAGCTCTATCATAGACCTTTCAGATGGTGTGCTCAAAATGCATTCGAGTCCAAGTGTTACATTTTCGGGGAAAAAACCATGGACTATAAATGTATAAGTGGGTGAAATTGTCAAAATGTTGAGTTGAACATGCCATCTGACAGAGTTTTATAGCTTTCAGAAAATAAATTGAACTAAAGTTATGGACATTAGAAACAACAGTCGCCATAATCTCACACAACATGGTAATGCCAACACACAGTTTTCTGAAACCACACACACCAGGGGTCGAATTAATGTATGGTAACCTGCCATTTTTCGGACAAATCTGCTCTTGTGACAAATCTGCTCTTGTTTGATTTTGACTGACCAGACAAGCCTTGTCGATTTAATGCGTATGTGGTAGTAGCCATGTGTGCAGCTATAGACATCTGTGGATTTTCAAGTTATACAGGCATTCAATTCTGGACACCACGGTCACCTCCTTCAATTCAGGACACCCTCAATCACCCTCAATCCTAGACACCCTGGTCACCTAAATTATTATAGCTTCCTTCAATTCTATTTAAGACTCACTGCAATTTGACAAACTGAACATCACTGCCTGTCAAAATAATACGCGACTGCACAAGGCAAAAAATGGCAGATTTACCCTCGTTAAAGGTGTTCAATCACATACCATGTGATAGAGCTTTTTAATTACTGCTCTGTAGTGTAAGACAAATTTGATTGTGGCAGGTCAAAACTGCCTTCGTTGTGACAATATGACAGGAGATACTTTGATAGATGGACTGACACACCTTGTTGATGGCTGCCTTGTGGACCAGTCTGATCTCAGCCAGCTCTGTCACATTTCTCTCCTCTCTCTCACTAAGCAACAGTTTTCCTCTTTCCAGCTCCCGCAGTAACTCGATCCTCTCACACTCCAACAAGCGCACTCTACTCTGGAGACGAGCCTCCACCTGGAGAAGGTCAGAGGTCAGGACGACAGGAGGGTTAGGTGAGACTAGGAGGGACTGCACATTGCCTCCGGGGGAGCAGCTCAGTTGCTGTCTACATGGGAGGAAGGAGGAAGTGTATTAAAGAATTAGGATCAGGTAGGATATACAGTACGGCACCCCGGTTTTATTCTAACCCTAACCCTTTTTTGTCCTTGCCTTAACCCTCTCCCTTATAAACCCTTCATCCTTGCCTTACTTAACCCTCTCCCTTATAAGAGAATAAAAACCGGGGTGCCGTATATCCTACCTGACCCAAGAATTAAGGCAAGGTCAGGGTTAGGCCACTATTCGTTGATTGTTACTTTAGGTAATCTGGATTGGTTAAACATGGAGAAAGAGCCCAACTCACTTTAGAGCAATATTCTCCTTCTTCAGTGCAGTAAGTTCATCTTCAACTTGGAGTCTTGCAGGCTCATTTGTTTGCTGTTCTTGACCAGGCTTGGAAACTAGTCTGGGAGCAGAAAAAAACGAAGGTGGATGAAGAGACATGGCATGGGATACTGGGTACGGGTCATTTGAACAAAAGAGAGAGCTAGCCGCGCGCTAGCTAGCTAGCTAGCTAAGTACTTGTGTGACCACACCTCTATTCAAAAAGGGGGCGTGGTCATAACTGCTGGCACAACTAAGTCACAAACCTCGTCACAAACAAACACGACTAGACTAGCTTGACTGCTGAAAGCAGTAACAAGCTAGAGGCTGAGGCCCCGCTAGAGAGCTCAAGATAAGCTTGCAAAGGAGTAGTTGATGTGGAGATGGCTACTGTCTGAGTTTCAATCGAGGTGAGATGAGGCCAGTCTGTGTACCGTATAAGCTCTTTTTAAGGCGCCCCTCTAAATATGCGCCATGAAGCCTCCAAAGTAATAATTATTTTTGAAACTCCAAATGAGCTCTACCACAAGCACTATGAGTAATTATTTTTAGACCGCTCGTTCAGTGGCGGATCCAGAAAATTGGAAAGGGGGGTTCAAGATTTTGACTACGCGGCGAAACCGGGTTGCAGTGTTTCGAATAATAGCCACTTAGTCAGAATGCTGACGATCGTAAGGCCTATCTGCAAAAAAATCTAAGCTTGGCAATCCTAATCTGAGCAG
>VSKX01036856.1_pt1 | contig 19513 bp, 16 predicted proteins | sample 4799481 | NCBI WGS metagenome assembly VSKX01 (sample SAMN12179537, study PRJNA552185) | sponge metagenome | biome: deep-sea hydrothermal plumes; feature: spots directly above weak diffusing fluid; material: sea water; isolation source: sponge from the Swan site of a hydrothermal vent ...
TTAGAAGAAGACTTCACAACACAATTGTTAGGTTATGATATTCTTGATGGGTATTTTTCTTATTCACTACTAACTAATTTTGGTAATGACATTAAAACCGTAAATTCTCATTTGTCAAAAATCGGATTAATCAAAGATATAAATATTGTTGAGCAAGCATTTGAATGGTTTCAAAAAAACATGGGCAATGATAACCATGTTTTTAACTCAAAAATCGTAAAGGTATTCTCGCCTATCTAACAAAAAACAAAGCGTGGTGGGTTGAGCTAATGTACAAAAATCTACAAAGCCCCCGTATCAACTAATAAATTGAATATCTTCTCCGCCATTATTTGATAGCCTTGATCATTTGGATGCACGGTATCAGACTTTAATTCATTGGAGCTAAGAATATCGGGCATAGTTTCCAGATCAATAGGAATTTGCTCTTGCTCAGCAATTTTCTGATATATTTCTGCACTATCGAATAATAATAAACTCGGTTTAGGCACGCCTAACATAACAACTTTAATATTACGTTGTTGAGCTTCATCAATCATTTTCTTGAGATTATTAAGCGTTTGCTGTTGAGGGGTTTTCCTCAGCAGGTCATTACCGCCATGAATCAGAATCAGTAATTCTGGTTGCAATTTATCAAGTAACGCCGGTAATCGTTTAAGACCGTTACGAGTAATCTCACCGGGAACCCCGGCATTGATAACCTCACGGGAACTCAAGGTACTCAGGATATTGGGGTAGCCTCCATCCTGAGATGCGCCGGTACCATAAGTAAGGCTATCACCAAAGGCCAGAATGGTTGCGTCTTCAGAAATTTTTTCGAAAACCGGGGCTGATTTATCACAGGCGACTAAAAATAGAGTGCTGAAAAGTATAAGTACTTTGAACATAGTTTTATAAGTCCTGAATTCGTATAATCCTAAAAACATCAGTTGACCGCTACTTAGCATGATAAGGCATTAAATGTTATTTTTAACTCTATCGCTTATAATTCACCCATTGGGTGATTTAACTCCGCTTCACGGTTTTGTGAAGAAACCTGGACGCGAAATCCTGCAGAATAGTTCTAGATAAGGACTATAGCCATTATCGTCGAGCGATTCTTTGTCTTTCACGCCCAGATTTTCCACAAAACTCGTGTTCAACTGATGTTTTTAGGATAATAAGCGCATAGACTCTAGAACTCAATAAAGCATTCATAAAAATGGCTATCAACCGCTATAAATTTAAAAAAACCCTGGCTTATAATAATCGAGCTATGGCTAATATACGCTCGAACATTGAGACCAATGAGCGATTGCTAAAACTCATTCAATCCAGCCTGCCTGCTAATTTAGCGCCACATACCGTCGGCTGTACTATCAAAAATGACAGATTATTCGTTTATGCCGAGTCCGCAACCTGGGCCACTAAATTGCGCTTTCACGCTAACCGCATGCTGCAAAATATTAACCGCTCAGGACAATCGGGTATTAACCGAGTTGTTGTGAGGATGACCAAATCACAGACTGAATATACCGAACGCCTTCGCCAACCCAAAAGACCTGCATCAGCAATCATTGCAGCTGTTCAATCATCAGCTTATGGTACCGACGGCGATTTGCAAAAAGCATTATTGAAATTGACCAAAACACTCAGTTCTAAACCTACCTGAAACAGGAGTTTTCCATACAATAATAAGTAGGGTGGGCAGGCTTTTTTGCCCACAAATTTAAACATGGTTTGGTGGGCAAGAAAACCTGCCCACCCTACATCTCTTACATACAACAAGATGAATTAATCCTTACTCCGGATGAAGCCCTGCCATTTACCCTGATTATTTGATTGCTAATAAATATTATTTTCTATCGAAGAATAAAACTAGAGCAAGTATTCCTAATATCACCCCAGGTACGACGAAAAAACCGCTTTGAGATTGTTCCCAGTTTTCTGTGCCTCTTCGCTGGGTAGAGTCTTTTGATTCATCGTAAGAAACACCATTTTCTATTAATAATTCTTGCAAACTATTAGCTCTACTATCAAAAAAACCAATACTGGAACCAATCGATGCATGGGTAAGCGGGACGTTCGTTAATAAAAGTATGATCACCAAAGTTGGTATGAATTTATTAATCATTGTTTTCTCCAAATTGAATGCAGTGCTTATAATTGAGCGGTAAATGGAACAAGCGTGGAAAATTAATTACGAAGACCCAATTACTTCTTGAGCTTATCGAATATCATTGAATCAAGGATATTGATATTTTAATTGCAGATGAATCAATTTCATTTAAAACAGCTTGAGTAATATCTAATGATAAACCATTTTCGTTGTACATGAGTTTAGTATTTTTTCCAAAAACCACATCAAATTTATTTTTTGCATAAGCAGATATTGCAATAGCTGCTTGCTTTCTAACTACTTCAGATATCTTCGAATTATGTATTTTCTGTTTTGATTTAATGGTGTTGATTTTTTCAAGTTTCTCCTTTAAATCAACGATCAAAGGCCCATCCTCAATTTTAGACAAACAAGCCCCATCATATTTTTTTATCTCTCTAACACTAGAATAGGCACTGACACTTGCTATACTGCGAATATCCCTGCTAGATGCAGATTTATTTTCTTTTGTTTTTTCTTTTTCATTCACAAGACATGGTATTTTAGCTGTTTTTTCAAGCTTCCTTATTAACGCTCTAGTGGAATTGTAGTCGAAATTAAGTTGGTCTTTATTGTATTGATATGCGGGTGGATATGGATTTTGTTCATTTGCAATATATTTTAATCTCTGCTCTATCTTGTAATTATCTACTGTCGCCCATTTGAAATCTTTTGTGGGCACAATGGATTGATCGCATGAGGATAATAGAAAAAAAAGAATTACTAATGTGAGCGTTTTGATCATGAGCTTTTCCTTGTTATGTAACAAAACCTTGATATTTCGCTTAATTGCTTAGCTAAAAGCATAGTCAGTTAACCACTGAAAGTCCAGTTCCTGAAATACAGCCTATAGAATATAGCAGCGTGTCGGCTACATCGGCTAAAAAGGTTCCAAATCCATGGTATTGTTAACATAATTGCCTGCTAATAGCTTTTACCTCACACCATTGAAATTCTAAACAAAACCAAATAACGCCCCAGTTTGATTTTACGATAGAATACAGCCTCTAAAATCAAACCTACCCCCCAATCACCGATGTTAAAATTACAAAATGCCAGCCCTACTGATATTACTATTGTTGGTGGTGGCATTATGGGGCTATTGAGTGCCCGAGAATTTGCTTTATCCGGGGCCAGTGTTAGCATTATTGATCAAAGCCAAACCGGGCACGAGGCTTCCTGGGCCGGTGGTGGAATTTTACTGCCGCTTTATCCCTGGCGTCAGGATTCGTCGATTAGCGATTTAGTTATGGCCAGTTTAAAGCTATACCCGAAACTGGTTGATGAAATTCATGATAATACCGGCATCGACCCGGAATGGGATCCATGCGGTTTATTTATCAGCCAAAATCCGGATATTGATTTGGCTATTGACTGGTGTACTCATCATCAGCTTAGTTATTCCGATATCCCCCCGGCTTCGGTCGCAGAATTAATAGGCCATCGAAATAATCCGCTTTGGCTCCCCGGTATTGCGCAAATTCGTAACCCCCGCTTGTTAAAATCGCTCAAACAGTTTTTGCTAAATCATAAGGTTCAATTCGTTGAGAACAGTCAATTACTGATGCTTGATATCAAGCATCAACAGGTTCGCTCTATTACCACGTCAACTGGAAACATAGCGGTTGAACAACTGATTCTAACCACCGGCGCCTGGACCGGGGAAACCTGGTCGGCACTGTTTCCCAATAGTGATGTAAGCGTTGACATACAACCGATCAAAGGCCAGATGTTGTTGTTTGATGCCGAACCCGGACTACTACAGCACATTGTTCTCGATCAAGACCACTATCTAATTCCCCGCCGCGATGGCCATATCGTAGTTGGCAGTACGGTTGAAAATTGCGGTTTTGACAAGACTACTACTGAACAGGCTCGTTCTGAACTGTACGCTTTTGCGCTGCAATTACTCCCGGCTCTACAAGCCTTTCCGGTATCACATCATTGGTCTGGATTGCGGCCAGGAACGGCACACGGCATACCTTATATAGACACGCACCCGGAAATAAATAACCTCAGCGTCTGCGCCGGTCACTACCGAAATGGCCTGACCATGGGGCCAGCTTCGGCTAAACTATTGGCCGACTTAATCGGTAAACGACCAACTTCTATTTCTTCAGAACCCTATCAAATTAGCGCCAACCATTAATAATGCATATTTACCCGTTATTACGTCCGTTATTTTTTAAGCTAAACCCGGAAACTGCTCATACTCTGACGTTAAAACTATTGCACTGGGTATCGGTTTTAGGACTCGCCAGATTTGTTTTTCAAGCAGTTAAACCAGCGCCAATAAAACTCATGGGGTTAACATTTAGCAACCCACTAGGATTGGCGGCTGGACTCGATAAGAATGGTGACTATATTGATGCCCTGGCAGTACTCGGTTTCGGCTTTATCGAGATCGGCACCATTACCCCGAGACCCCAACCCGGTAACTCCAAACCCCGGCTATTTCGTTTACCCGAACACCAGGCCATCATTAATCGCATGGGCTTTAATAATAAAGGTGTTGATCATCTAATCGAACAAGTTAAACAAGCCAAGTATAACGGTGTGCTGGGAATCAACATCGGCAAAAATTTTGATACGCCTATAGAAAATGCTGCTGACGATTATTTGTATTGTCTGGATAAGGTTTATGCCTATGCCGATTATGTCACCATTAATATTTCTTCGCCAAACACTAAGAACCTACGCCAACTTCAGCAAGGCGATGATATTAAAAAACTGCTGTCAACACTAAAAAAACGGCAAGGCGAATTGCATGAAAAGCACGAGAAATATGTGCCGCTAGTGTTGAAAATCGCCCCGGACTTATCCGACCAAGAAATAAACCATATCGCTGATTTGTTACTGGAATTCGAAATAGACGGAGTCATTGCCACTAACACCACCCTTGACCGCAGTGCTGTTAAAAACCACCCTCTGGCAGACGAAGCCGGCGGCTTGAGTGGTGCGCCGGTGCGTCTGCAAGCCAATCATGTGGTAGCCGTATTAGCACAAAGACTACAAAGCAAGATTCCGATTATCGCCGCTGGCGGCGTCTTTAATGCTGGCCACGCTAAAGAAAAATTAGCGGCCGGTGCGCAGCTGGTACAAGTCTATAGTGGCCTAATTTATCAAGGCCCGCAGATGGTTAGTGATATTTTGAATAAGCTTTGAGATTAACTACCCGCGACAGTCATCTGTTCAATCATTATTGAACCGGTTCGTGTGCTGCCACGCATATCAATATCGTTACCGATCGCGACGATTTGCTGAAACATATCAGTCAGGTTACCCGCAATGGTAATTTCCTCGACCGGATAACTTATCTGACCGTTTTCAACCCAAAAACCTGAAGCTCCACGAGAGTAATCTCCGGTCATAATATTAACGCCCTGCCCCATCACTTCAGTCACTAATAAACCGGTACCCATACGTTGTAGTAGTGCCTCAAAATCATCCGTGCCGGTATCAATCGTTAAGTTATGAACACCGCCCGCGTTACCGGTTGATTGTAAGCCTAATTTACGTGCCGAATAACTGCTCAAGACATAAGCCTCGAGTATGCCGTCAGTAACAATATCTCGGGTCTGGGTCGTCACTCCTTCACTATCATAAGCCGTACTACCCAGGCCTCGGAGCAAACGCGGCTGTTCGTAGATATGAATAAAATCAGGGAATATACGCTTACCCAAACTATCCAATAAAAATGAAGATTTGCGATATAAATTACCCCCGCTAATCGCGCCGAGCAAATGCCCGAGTAGACCTGATGCTATCTCGGCGGCAAAAATTACTGGGCACTGGCGAGTACTCAGTGTCTCACCACCTAAGCGCCGGATCGTGCGTTGTGCTGCCTTCTCACCTATCGCAACAGCTGCCTCCATATCACCAGCATGTCGAGCGACGCTGTACCAGTAATCCCTTTGCATAGACTCGCCCTTCTGCCCCAATACCGAACAGCTTAGTGAATGCCGAGTAGCTTTTTCATGGTTAAGAAAGCCCAGAGTATTACCAAGGATACTAACGCTCTGGTGAGTATTAACGGTAGCGCCCTCGGAATTACTAATTAGTGAATGATAAGACCGAGCTGCTTGCTCACATTCCAGCACTAAATTAATCGCTGACTCGGTGCTGAGTTGCCAAGGATGATAGAGATCAAGATCAGGAAATTCGGTCGCCAACATTTCTGCTGCCGGCAAACCTGCATATTCATCTTCGCTGGAAAATTTGGCGATACTGCATGCGGCTTGAACTGTTTCTGTGACCGATTCGGGCAGTAGATTGGTCGTGCTGGCAGAACCTTTATGTTGACCAAAATAGACGGTAATACCCAGGCCTTGATCTTGGTGATATTCGATAGTCTCGACTTCACCTAAACGACCGGTTACCGATAAGCCATTTTCGACATTGAGCCCGGCTTCGGCAGCCGTTGCACCCAGTCGGGTAGCTTCAGTTAAAAGCGCTTGGACAATATTTTCTAGCTTGTTAATTTCTTGCTGATTGTGCAATTTGATTTCTCTGGATTATTAATCTTTGTAAAACTGCTGCTGGGTCACGGTGTATAGTTGTCAGGAGACTACTACACCTACGCACCTAACTCAAGCTTCTAAGGTGTGATAAGAATAATGCGGTAATATTCTGTGGGAGGGGCTTTAGCCGCGATTTACAATAATGGTGTCAACCTCTTTCGCGGCTAAAGCCCCTCCTACAAAAGTGTTTTTGAAAATTGCATCACTTTCAATCACATCTCTAGCTACAACTCTTTTATATTTGTGTACCACCTACGGTTAGACCATCTATTTTCAGAGTTGGCTGTCCGACACCGACTGGGACACTCTGGCCTTCTTTGCCACAGGTACCGACACCACTATCCAATTCCAGGTCGGTACCGACCATTGATACTCGGGTCAAAACATCGGGGCCATTTCCAATAAGCGTTGCTCCCTTGACTGGCTTGGTGATTTTGCCGTTTTCTATGAGGTAGGCTTCACTGGCGGAAAACACAAATTTACCGGAGGTAATATCAACCTGTCCACCGCCAAAATTACGCGCGTACAAACCTTTGTCAACTGACCGGATAATTTCTTCCGGGTCGTGTGGTCCTGGCATCATATAAGTGTTAGTCATCCTCGGCATAGGTAAATGCGCATACGATTCTCGACGACCATTGCCGGTCGGCTGTACGCCCATTAACCGGGCATTGAGCCGGTCTTGCATATAGCCTTTGAGGATGCCGTTTTCGATCAATGTAGTATTCTCGCTAGCTGTACCTTCATCATCAATACTCAGCGAACCACGACGTCCGGGTAGCGTACCATCATCGACTATCGTACACAGCTCTGAAGCAACACGCTCGCCGACTCGGCCGCTAAAAGCCGAGGTACCCTTACGATTAAAGTCACCTTCCAGTCCGTGACCAATCGCTTCGTGCAATAAAATCCCTGGCCAACCCGGGCCTAATACAACAGTCATATTACCGGCAGGAGCTGGACCAGCTTCGAAATTAACCACGGCCTGACGTAAGGCTTCGCGGCCGTAGCCCAAAACCTTATCTTGATCAAAAAAAGTGCCATAATCAGAACGCGCACCACCACCCATACTACCTTGTTCTCTGCGCCCATCTTGCTCAATAATGACGGTAACATTCATACGGATTAATGGCCGTACATCACCAGCCAAGCTACCATCTTGACTGGCGATCAAGACACTGTCGTGAACACCGATCAGACTGACTATCACCTGCTCAATACGCGCATCAAGTTTTCGGGTTTCCTGATCGACTGAATGCAAAAGCGCAATCTTATCCTGATCAGTCATCGATTGCAGTGGATTAATGGCCGCATACAATTGTGGATAAACAGCTATTGCGCCGACTTTAACACTGGCTGTTTGCCCTTGCCTTGCTATCGCCCTAACATTTTTGGCCGCTTCGAGTAATACCGGCAATTCTAATTTATCAGAATAGGCAAATCCAGTTTTCTCGCCGGAAATAGCTCTAACTCCAGCACCCTGCTCAATATTATGACTACCCTCTTTGATGATGCCATCTTCGAGCACCCAGGATTCATAGCGGCTGGATTGAAAATAAATATCCGCAGCATCGACCGATGCGCCGAGCAATGTGCCCATGACCCGATCAATATCGGTCTCAGATAAACTAGCAGGTTGTAAGATTGACTGTTTGACTAAATCCAGCACCTCAGCCGTCATTTGATTTACTCGCAAAAAACTGTCTGTGCTCTAAAACCGGAAAGGATGTTCTCACTTTTTCGAGTCGCTCCAGATCAATTTCAGCAGAAACAAATCCAGCGCCGGTCTTGTAACAATCCAGCACCACGCCCCAAGGATCGACGATCATACTATGGCCAAAAGTTTTACGACCATTGATGTGAAAACCACCTTGATTCGGAGCAACAACATAACATAAATTTTCTACCGCGCGCGCTCTCAAAAGAACCTCCCAATGGGCGGCGCCGGTTTCTGCGGTAAACGCTGACGGCACAAAAATAACCTCTGCACCTTTACGAACCATACGCCGATAAATTTCTGGGAAACGTAGATCGTAACAAACTGAAAAACCCAATTTACCAAAAGGGCTATCGATGATAAGCTCCTGGCTTCCTGATTCTATGGTATCTGACTCACGGTATTTTTCATCGCTATCGGGGACACTGACATCGAACAGATGCACCTTATCATAGCGACCCACACGTTCACCGGCATCGTTATAGATTAAACATGCCGCTCGAACTTTTTCATCGCTATCTGCGACCAGAGGCACCGTACCGCCGACAATCCATAGTCCATATTTTTTCGCGACATTGGCCAGAAAATCCTGAATTTGACCGCTGCCATCAGCTTCTCTTATTTTGACCTTAACAAACTCATCTTCACCCATCAATGCAAAATTCTCAGGTAACGCAACCAGCTTTGCCCCGGCTTTAGCCGCCTCGCTAATAAGTTTTTCCGCTTCCAATAAATTAGCACTGACGCTGGTACTGGATGCTATTTGAATCGCCGCCATTCTGCTCATACTTTGCCTCTATTTAATTTTCTGTATCGCCCAATCGGGTAAACCGGTAATGCCTGACCATGCCTTTCGCAGTACGCCATCATTGTCACGTACCCTGATCACCTCGGGTTGCTCCCAACTACCTTTTACCTCATATTGGATACTTGTCAAACTATCTGGGTGACTACCGGTAATGGTCTTCACGACGAGCCCGGCAATTGTACCAGCAATTGGTATCACTGCTGTAGTTTTAGGAGTAACATTAACTATATGATCAAAATCCTGGGCGACCAAACCGGTACGGCCTGCAATTTCAATTTTTGCCGAAACCCCGTTGATGGTTAAATTATTGGTTTCAATACTGCCATCACTAAGATAGAACAAACCTTCGATACCGTTATAGGCGAAACCTTCGGCAACGACATCACTAAAATCCAGGCTGATACGTCGTTTCCACTCGGCCAAATTAAAAGCGCCCAAAATTCTACCGATACCGGGTTCGATACCTATTAAACTACCTTTTTGTAATTTTGCATCAACCTTGCCCTGGACCTTGGCTAAATTAAACTGATAAGGTGCTCCCGGCCAATTTAGTGAAAAATTTAACAAAGATTTGGAACCCTGCATTTCTTTGCTAATTTCCAGTCTGTCGAGTAAATCACCCATATCATCTACTGCTAATTCACCCTTTATTTGGGTGCGTAATTTATCTTTTCGCTTGGACCAACGCCCCTGTAAGGTAAGCTTATGACCTTTATCGCTAACTTCAAATTTCTTGATTCTCGCACCGTGTTCATTAGTGACCGTTGCCAACGTCAAAGCACCAAGATTTTTATTTCGCCAAAGCAACTTTTTACTGCTGGCCGTTAGCTGTGGTTGCAAGTTAAAATCATCAGCTTGTTGCTCATGGTCACTACTTATCTGGCTTAGTCTGGATAAATCTAAAAAATCCAGATCAAGATCAACCGTTGATGCCGATGCAAAAACATTGGGAAGACTAGCGCGGCCGGCGGCAAAAACGCTGGTGAAATTGCCCTGCCATAAGTTCTTGGATTTACTAAATCGTAGGCTGATAGTTTCAAGGTTAGTATTCTGCCATTCAAGTTGGTTTATATTTACCTCCAATTCATTGAGCTTATTAAATAACGTCTGCTGGCTATTTCCACTGCTTTCACTGTCACCCAGCCAAGTATCCAGTATCAATTTTGACTGCTTAATTTGTAGTTTGAAGACGCCCGGTTTCTGAAAATCAACATTGCCGCTACCAAACAAAATACCCCCCGATAAGATTTGTTGCTGATCGCGCTCGAATACCAGAGCTGCTTGTAAACTATCGGCATAATTTATTCGTACCGGTAATTGTGACGAATTATCCAAATCTGCAGTGATCGTTAATGGCCTTATCTGCCCAGAAGCTTTAGCCAAAGTCCCCGGCAATAATAAAGAGACTTCCTTAAGATTACTAAATAGTTGTACTCGCCCGGGTGCTTCGGGATCCGCTGGTATGGTGATATCCAAATCATAGGGAATCTGTCCCTTGGCCAAACCCCACCAATTACCCGGGTAGCTGTCTTGCAAATTAGTGGTATCAGTACGACCATCAACCTTAATCTGGGTTAGCTTATTATGTTGATTAATTTTAAACTTAATGGGATAACCTAATGCTCGTGCAGCCACAGTATTGCGGGTAAAAACTCCTTGTTCATTAAAACTTAATTCCCCGATAATTTTATCGACAATCATGCCCGCCGGTAATACCGTTAATTTGGCTTTACTGAGTCTAGCGACACCTTCGACTTTTGCTGTCGCTTGCTCAATCATGGGCACTTGCATATTGACATTAAGAATGGTCTCACCGGTCACTTTAATTAGTTTGTTTACGGGCGCCGTTATTGATTCGAGCGGAGTACGTTGCAAAAAACCTAAAGCATGCTCAATTTTACCTTGCATTTTAGTGCGCACCGTTAAGTGATCACTGCGCTCTAGCGATGCTATATGTGCATAGGTATCGTTCATAGTCATGCCGTTTAAACGCCAATCCTGCGCTGTTACCGTCATGCTGTCGTTATGAAAATGGATATGGGGATCAACATCAGTAAAATGTGGCCAGTCCGGATGATAATTTAACTCAATGCCTTCGGCATCGAAATGAGCATCAAAAATGCCTGTACTATTTTTGAAAGGATAGTCTTTTACAGCCCCATAAAAGAGCATATCTCCCTGGACTAAACGCCCGGCAACAAAAGCATTATCAAACCAATCGCTTAGGTCATCCTCGAAAACACCGACCGGCAAATAAGTCTTCATCGCCGCTAAATTGCCATCGACAAAATAACTCTGTATATCGATAAAAGCCGCATTCATATCCAGATCTTCCGGAATTATTAACTGCATCCGGTGACGTGTCTTTAGCACCGGCGTATCCAGCACCAAATCGTTACTATTTAGATACCATTGATCATCGATAAAACGCCAATCAACACGGCCTTGTAATTTAGCAATGGTTAACGGTTTTTTGAATAGTCCCGGTTTCGAAAGCTGTAAGTTTTCACTGGCTAGGGTTGTGTGACCCGATTTATTGCTGCCGTATAGGCTTCCTGATAAATTAGTAACGCCCGGTTTGTTATTAATCGCCTTGAGCTTGAGCTGATCAACAACACCATTGATAGCCCAGATCTTAGTCTCGGTATCGGCATAAAACAAAAGATCATTAATAGCTCCTTGCGCTTGCATTTGTTTAAAATGGGCAAGATGCTGATTCTTGTCCGAACCGAATAATTGCGCGAGTTTTGTTATCGCCCCAATTTCCAGATGGTTAATGGCTAAACCCATTTTAGTTTCGGCGTTTGACGCGCTATAAGATGCCAGACTCAAGTTACTAGCCGGCCAATGTTTTTGGCCGTCATTGAATCTAAAATCACTTAAATCCAATCGCCATTGCTGGTCTTGCCGATGCCAGTTGAACCCCGTAGTCAGTTCTGGAATCTTGGCGTCCTGAGATCCCGTCCGGGTCAAACGTACATCTATAAACCCAAGATACCCAGCCAAACCAATTAGCCGGGACCGTTGCCAGTTACCCCATAATCTAATATCACCCCGGCCTGCGGCCAGGCGCCAGCTCTCTGGTAAGCCAATATTAATAAAGTCTTTGGCATCCAGGGCACTTGCTTCAAAATATACTTGACCTGTGATACCTTTCGAAGAAAAAATATCGCCGGTTAATTTCAGCGATGCGTGTAAGGTACTTGCTTGCTCGGTAGTTGGATTAACTCTAATATGGATAGTGTGTTGCGCCGATGCATAACTGTTGTTGATGGCTATATCAATGTTGCTAAAGGTCCGTGGCGGACTTTGACCCATTTGATCGTGCCAAGTGACCTGACTTTGGATGACCCCAAACTCCCCACCCCGGAGTAACCATAGCGGTTTTTCATCGCCGGATTTCAAACCTTTTATCGCTATCGAGCCATCGGGTTTACGCATGATATACAGCTCAGCGCCGACCAAAGTCACCCGGCCGGCAGAAAAAATATCCCAGCGACTTAATGCCGCTAGAAAATCAACACTAACCCTGATTTCTTTAAGTTTGATCGCCGCCTGCTCAGAATCCGTTTCGCTAAGGGTAATATCGGTGAACACCAGTTCTGGTTGAAAACCACGCATATTGGTGCCAATATTGCCAATACGAACGGGGGCATTCAGTGCGGTACTTAATTCTTGCTCAATACGTTGCTGATATTGCTGAACTTCGGGTAATAAGAATCGAATCACAGTTATCGCTATCGCGATCACAACTAACAACAATATGCTCAGAATTTTAGTAGTACGCTTGATATGGTTCAGCATTATGCTTTTACATAAACTACCTAGTAGATGTTATAGGATAACCCTAGCGTATCGACAGCTTGGTATTGATGAATAGTCATAGTTAAAAAGTGATTCGTTTGAAATGACCCTTCTGTCTCCATCAACTCAGTATGACTAAAGCATTGTTAAAGCAGAACAACGTCATACTGCTCTTGATTATACTCGGCTTCTGCCCTGAATTTGATCTGAACAGATAAAAATGTTTCCAATTCAGCCAAGGTATCGGCCTCTTCATCGAGTAACATTTCCACTACCTCATTTGATCCTAACACCAGTAATCTCTGGACGTTATACTGACGAACCTCACGGATAATTTCTCGAAAAATTTCCAGGCATATGGTTTCAGCTGTTTTCAGCATACCGCGCCCGCCACAAGCACTACAGGTTTCACAAAGAATGTGCTCCAAACTTTCGCGTGTACGTTTGCGGGTCATCTCGACTAATCCCAGCACAGAAACTTCAGTGATTTTAGTTTTAGCGTGATCCTTTTCGAGATTCTTTTCCAGCGCGTATAACACCTGCTGCTTATGATCCTCACTTTGCATATCAATAAAATCGATAATAATAATACCGCCGAGATTACGCAAACGTAATTGCCGGGCTATCGATTGAGCCGCTTCCAAATTAGTCTTAAATATTGTTTCCTCGAGATTGCGACCACCGACATAAGCACCGGTGTTAACATCGACCGTGGTCATCGACTCGGTCTGATCAAACACTAAATGTCCGCCCGATTTCAGGTTAACTTTGCGCTCCAAGGCTTTTTCGATTTCGTCTTCAACGTTATAGATATCGAATACTGGTCGTTCGCCACTATAGTGTTCTATAACCGGAACAATTTCTGGAACAAACTCTTCTGCAAACTGTGTTAGGTGTATAAAAGTTTCCCGGGAATCGACCCTGACTTTTTCGATACCGTCGCGATACAGATCGCGCAAAGTACGAACACTTAATGGTAAATCACGGTGGATTAAGGTTTTAACATTGGCTATTTTGACTTTCTCGGCAATAGAATTCCAGAGTTTGAATAAAAACATCATATCGGTAATCAGGATTGATTCCTCAACACACTCGGCTGCCGTCCTGGCAATAAAACCGCCGGATTTATGTTCTTCCTTAAAGGCTTCGAGACAGGCTTTTAATCGCGCTCGTTCTTGGTCTGCTTCTATACGCTGAGAGATACCGACTTTTTGGGCAAGCGGCATGTACACTTGATAGCGCGAAGGTATTGAAACTTCAGTGGTCAAACGCGCACCTTTACTGCCGATCGGGTCTTTAATGACTTGGACAACAATCTGCTTACCGGTAAATAAATAATCCTCAATATTTTCGGAATTCTTCTTTTCCGTTTCTTGCTGACAAAAATCGCCTATATGCAAAAAAGCGGCCCGCGTCAGACCAATATCAACAAAAGCCGCCTGCATACCCGGCAGCACCCGGCAAACCTCACCTTTATATATATTACCGACTAAGCCGCGCTGGCTATTGCGTTCGATCACCAACTCTTGCAATACACCATTTTCAATTACAGCAACCCGGGTTTCTGGTGGTGTGACATTAATTAATATTTCTTCTATCATCTCGTATCAAGTATAGCGATTCCCGCTTTAGTTAACAGCTCTGCAGTTTCAAATAAAGGTAATCCGACGACACCGGAAAAACTGCCCGCGATGTGGTTGACAAATTGCCCGGCCCGACCCTGAATTGCATAAGCTCCCGCTTTATCCAGAGCTTCGCCAGTTTGCCAATAGGCCTCAATTTCCTGTGCCGTCAATATTCTGAAACTCACCTCAGTAACATTTACTGCTTGCCAATGCTGATCAGCCCTGAGTGATACTGCAGTAAAAACTTTATGCGCAGTACCCGATAATTGCTTTAACATGCGTAAGCCATCGACTTTATCGCTCGGTTTACCCATAATCATACCATTTAGTACGACACTGGTATCGGCAGATAATACCGGGACTACACCTCTAGTTTGCTGCCAAATGTGTTGTGATTTACCAGCAGCAATGCGCACTACGTATGCCTCAGGCGCTTCACCTAGCAACGGTGATTCGTCAATATCTGCTGCCTGCACCTGATAACTAACCCCAATCTGGTCGAGTAGCTCACGACGCCGGGGCGATGCCGATGCGAGAATAATGCGTGTGCTCATGAATCACCGATGATAAGGATGGTTTTGTAATAAACTCCAGGCACGATAAATTTGTTCCGCAATAATTACCCGTACCAAGGGGTGTGGAAAAGTTAAATTTGACAGGCTCCAAGATTCATCTGCCCGCTGCCTTACGGTCTCGGCCAAACCTTCCGGACCGCCCACTAACAGAGCAATATTTTGACCACTATCCTGCCATCGCAACAAGGCTTTAGCTAAATCTTCAGTCGACCAGGGTTTCCCGTGTAAATCCAGTGTTACCGCTCGTACTGCCGAGGGCAAAGCCACCAGCATGCGTTCACCCTCACCCTTAATGATGCGTGCAACATCGACATTTTTAACGCGTTTACTTGGAACTATTTCTTTCAATACCAAGGCACATTCTCGCGGCATACGCTTAGCATACTCGTCATAGCCCTGTTTGACCCAAACAGGCATTTTATTACCCACAGAAATAAGATGGATTTTCATGCTGGCTGAGCATACACATAGATAATCAGTATATCCAGTAGTTTATTAGCAATACTTAAACAAAATTATTGTTTATTGGATAATTTAAATGCTAAATATCAAATTTCGAACAATTTAAATATTTGTCTACTAGCGCACATTTAAAAAAAAATCAGCCCAAAATCATTGTAAGCAACTGATGAACGACTATGCTTCAGTTAACAACCAAATTGATATCTATAAAGCCGGGATATTCAAGAGCAGCTACTAGCATTCAAACTAGTGGATGACTCAAGTAGCTTTAAAAATTCTGATCGAATTTGGTTTTATGAATATTCACGGGGTACGACTTTCCCAGAAGCATTGTTATTGGATTTTGATCACTTAAATAGTGAATCCGGGCACTGGCAAACGAAACCTATAATAAATAATTTAAGCAGTCAGTAATGACCGCCAGGAGAAATTGGTTATGTTTAGCAAGAAAAAAATTAAATCATCACAAGTTGACACTATCATTGGTCAAGGCGTGGAAGTCACGGGTGACATCAAATATCAAGGTGGTCTGCGTCTTGATGGCGCTATCAAAGGAAATGTAACAACCACCGATGATGCCGAAGACTCAGTACTGACAATTAGTGAGTGTGGCCGTATTGAAGGTGATATCCATGTAGCGTATGCAATAATCAAAGGTGAAGTCGTTGGTAATGTCTATACCAGTAAAAAACTGGAACTTTCGGCAAAATCACGCATTTCGGGTAATGTCGAATACAATCTACTGCAAATGGCCAGTGGTTCTGAGATTAATGGTCAAATGCTCTACAACGCCCATAAAAAGAAATTCCTGGAGCACCAGCAAGAAGAAGTAGCCTTGGAAGTAGAAGATGATTTACTGCTAGACCTGAGTATCGATGATAAAACAGCAATGCAAAGTTAATCGTTCAATCCAATAAAACAGTCCGGCTTGATTGAAAATAAATATAGTGAAAAATATTTAGGTCCTCAAACCCCATCGGTAAAATTAACTTCACCGATGGAAAAACTTTCAATCAAGCCGACCCCTGCTGGGGAAAAACCTTTCTAAAAAGCCGGATTTTTAGGCATCCGCTGGAATATACAGCCTTTTTTCAAAAAATAGCATTTGGTTTCTGATACCAACTGTTTTTCGAAAATTCTATTATATCGCACTATCTACTAAAACTTAATTTTAAAGCTTTGTCTTTTTTTATTTATTTTCAATGACATATAGCTTTATTAGCAATAAATTAAACACTCCCTGCTTGATCTTAACTGGCCTTGATTTACCCAGCAATACTCTGTACATTTATCAATAAGAAAGCATTTTGTTTATCCACAAAGTTAGGGTATAGTTAATCTTGCTTGACCTATTTTAATCACTAAATTAAGGACTAACATTATGAGTGCAAAAGATGATCTAATTGTAAAATATGCAGAAGACTTAGAAACAAAGTGCGGCATTACACCCGATATGGATTTGTTAACTAAGGTAACGACAGGCTGTGGTCCAGCAATTTATAATGCAGATGCCTCATTAGTGTCTGGCACTGATCCAAAAGAATTAGAAACCGTAAAGAATAATTTCCTGATTAAAAAACTAGGCTTATCGGATGGCCCTGAACTTGATGCCGCTATTGATTCAGTCATTGAAAAATATGGTCGTTCAAACCCTAAAAAACATCGCGTCGTGATTTATTATATGCTTGCAACGCATTTCAACAAAGAATCTATTTATAGCTAAGTACAATACTTTTCTTGTATTGAAAATGCCGCAACCTTAGTATTAGTTGCGGCATTTTTGGTTACCCCTCTTGATTACTGGCCGCAAGTTTTTATTTAGCTCTAATGGCAGAGTTAACAGAAAGCCAAAGAGCAACAAAAGCCTACTACACATACTCCACCCGAATTGGAATTTTACCGATACGCTGTTGCCATTTTTTTGGGGCGGTGTTGTGTATTGACGAACCACGACTATCGACCGCGACGGTCACCGGCATATCTTCTACGACGAATTCGTGGATGGCTTCCATACCTAATTCGGGGAAAGCAATGATCCGGAATTTCTTGATGGCCTTAGAGACTAGATAGGCAGCACCTCCTATCGCAATCAAATAAACGGCCTGATGTTTTTTAATGGTAGCGACAGTGTCAGCACCGCGCTCGGCCTTACCAATCATACCCAGTAACCCGGTTTTATCGAGCATGGTTTCGGTGAATTTATCCATGCGCGTAGCTGTGGTCGGGCCAGCCGGTCCTAGCACTTCATCGCGAACAGGATCGACCGGGCCGACGTAATAAATAAATTTGTTAGTGAAATCAACACCTTCCGGCAACGGCTCACCGTTATCCAATAATTCGACCAGGCGTTTATGGGCGGCATCACGACCGGTTAACAAGGTACCACTAAGTAGCAGGGTTTGCCCCGGTTGCCAATCGGTGATTTGATCTGGCGTCAGAGTATCAAGATTGACACGCTTTGCAGTCGCTGCTGGATCCCAAGCTATTTCCGGCCAATCATCTAATTTCGGCGGCACCAGTTCTACTGGCCCTGAACCATCAAGAACAAAACTAACGTGTCGGGTTGCTGCACAATTGGGGATAATCGCTACTGGTTTATTCGCGGCATGTGTCGGATAATCCTCGATCTTGATATCGAGTACTGTGGTCAATCCACCTAACCCTTGGGCACCAATACCCAAGGCATTAACTTTATCATAAAGTTCCAGCCGTAATTCTTCTACAGCATTACTAGGGCCACGCTCTATTAACTCCTGAATATCTATTGATTCCATGCATGCATGTTTGGCTAAAATCATAGCTTTCTCAGCCGTACCTCCAATACCGATACCCAGAATACCCGGCGGACACCAACCGGCACCCATAGTCGGTACGGTCTCCAATACCCAGTCGACAATGCTATCAGACGGATTGAGCATGGCCAGTTTTGCTTTGGCTTCGGAGCCGCCACCTTTAGCCGCTATTTCGATCTCGACGATATCGCCCGGCACTAAATTTATATGAATAACCGCCGGGGTATTATCTCCGGTGTTGATACGTTTACCGGCTGGGTCTGACATAATGGAAGCGCGCAAGATATTATCGGGATGGGTATAAGCCTGGCGCACGCCTTCATTAACCAAATCGGCGACACTCATACCTGCATCGACTTGCCACTGCACCGACATCCCAACGTTGATAAAAACCGTCACGATGCCGGTATCCTGACACACGGGTCGCCGACCTTCGGCACACATCCGAGAATTAATTAAAATTTGTGCCATCGCGTCTTTGGCACTAGAGCTTTCCTCAATCTCATAAGCCTGATGCAAAGCACGAATAAAATCCGGTGGATGATAATACGAAATATACTGCAAAGCATCGGCAATGCTCTGTATAAAATCGTCTTGTCGAATCACTGTCATGTTTCCCTCAATTGATTTAGGTGGGTACTAGTGCAACAATTTTGGTTTGATGAATAACACAAGGTGTCATTTCGAATGGTAGTGAGAAATCTTAATCCTCTTTGTTGAAAGATCTCTCCCTTTGGTCGAGATGACGAATCGCTTTATTAACAATAACTTGAAAATATTTCTACCCGTCAAAGATAAATAGATGCTGCACTAGTTCACATAATGCATATTTAGTACCTAAACCAAAAATAAATCTGATGGTCAGTTGCGCAACGATTATTAAATCCATTCATTGTTAAGACAGTACTATAACCTGTTTATTCTAAAGGACACCTGTATTATTTTTTATAGACGAATGCTATTCGATTAAGGCTAACATCACTCAATGTCCCTATTAATCAATAGTCAACTGCTATGTTACTCTTGGAAATTATGTCTATACTAAATTGGAGGGATAACCATAAGGCAGGAAA
>VSKX01004850.1_pt1 | contig 19460 bp, 25 predicted proteins | sample 4799481 | NCBI WGS metagenome assembly VSKX01 (sample SAMN12179537, study PRJNA552185) | sponge metagenome | biome: deep-sea hydrothermal plumes; feature: spots directly above weak diffusing fluid; material: sea water; isolation source: sponge from the Swan site of a hydrothermal vent ...
AACAACAATAGGAGCATGTTCATTTATCAAAGTACGTTTTTCCATTATTTTTTTATTCCTCGAACTCGTTTTTGACTGTTCGCTTCAATGTTTGTGTTATTAGGTTGTTGCCAGAAGTTGTAAAAGTTAAACCATTGCAATGGATACCGACTGGCAATTTTTTCCAGTCGAGAACTGTAGCTATCAACTGCAAGTTGCAATCTGTCCATGCGTCCTCTTCTGGGGCCGTCTAAACTATCGGATAATTTTTCTAAAAACACTTGGTATTGCTTATCGCTGTTTTGCAAACAGAACATGGTATAAACAGGGCAATCTAATAAAGCTGCTAATATAAAAGGGCCTTGTGGGAATGCTGCTTTTTGTCCCAAAAAGTTACTAAAAAATACCCGCTCTTTTGCTTGATTCGACGTTCTATCTGCAGCAATTACCACTAATTCGCCTTGTGCAATTTTGTCTTGCAGTAGCATTGAGCTAGCTAAACTTAATTCATCAACGGCAATCAAGTTAACGTCACTGGCAGGGTTAAGCTGCTTGAGCACTCGATTGAAATTCTCGGCATTGGATGTTCTAACCAAAACATTAACGGTAATATTACGATTTTGAGCGGAAATAGCACGGCATAGCTCAATATTACCGAGATGAGAAGCCAGTAATACAGCGCCTTTTTCTGTTCCTAATTCGATGTAAAATTGGGTTCTATTTTCGAAAATGACTTGCTGCAGACTAATGCGTTCGCACCAGGCATCGATTCGATCTAAAGCGGCATTCCCGAAACTAATAAAATGTTTGAAACTATTCCATAAGCTTGGCTCGATGATACGATTATCGTCACCACTGCAAATACGATATTGGCTTAAATGGCGATGGAAACTAAGTGATGCTGTGCGAGCTTTGGTACCGGTTAAGAAAAAATAGCCAATCACAGGGTACATAATGCATCGACATAAAAAGTGTCCGCCTAGACGGTAACTTTGAGCGAGCAGTTTGACACCTAAATAACTGCCTCTCTCTTTGGTTTGTGACCAATGAGTATTATCTTGTTTACGGCTAAATATACGTTTAGGCAAACGCGATAGCATGCCAAAAAATAATTTAGTGTGCATTTTTGAAATGCGAATGTTGTCTTGTAAACCTTGAAAGTGGCTGATCCCGTTTTCAGGGTAAATCACTTGCGTTGGTACATGGACAACTCTAATGCCTTGCCAATGTAGTTTGACCAAAATTTCAATATCAAAGTCCATTCGCTTACCAAGGTTATCTTGGTTTATTAACTGAACTGTCTCAGTCAATGGGTAAACTCGAAAGCCGCACATCGAGTCCTTTATTTCTAGGCTCAGCGTTTCAACCCAAACCCAAAAATGAGTGAGGTAACGACCATACAAGCGTCCTTTTGGAACAGACTCGTCATATTGAGGCAATCCAGATACCACAGCTTTAGGGTTTTGAACGGCGGTCGCTAGCATCTTAGGAATATCATCAAGTTGATGTTGGCCATCGGCATCGACTTGCAGCGCATGGGTAAAACCATCAGCGAATGCTGCTTTAAGCCCTGTCATCACAGCGCCACCTTTACCTTGATTTACCTGATGTTGAATTAAGGTAACCCATTCATGTTGAGTATCGAGTTGTTGCAGTAAGTCGGTGGTGACTTGATCGCTACCGTCATTGACTAAATAACAAGGTATACCAAACTGCTGTAATTGTTGCAGTGTCTGCTCGATAGCATCTCGATGATTATAATTAGGGATAACAAAAGCGGTGCGCATTATCTAACCTCTAATTAAGTGCAATACGGCCTGAAGCAAACTGCTTATCGCCATCAAAGAATGAAAAGAGCAGTTTACGCTTGTCAGTGTTATGTGTGATACGTAAATTAACTTCGGTGTCAGGCAAGATCAGTTGCTGAAACTTTAATACTTCAAGTTGAGCGACATCTACAGAATAACCAAAGGCTGCACAGCCAATTTTAATTGCCCAATCAAGCTGAGTAACTCCAGGAAGTATCGCCTGTTCAGGAAAATGGCCATTAAAGAAAGGTAAGTTTTTATCGACAAATAGACGCCATAGACCTTCTAGTTCAAAAATTTGTTGACTGAGGATTGTCGGAAGTTGTGATTTAATCATTTTCAAATAACTCGCATAAGGTATCAGAATTCCGTTTACCTTGAGAGGACAACGGAATGTCACTTACAAATCGCCAGCGCCTAGGTAAAGTAACTGCTTCAAAATAGGTCAGTAAATATCGACGTAAATTTTGACTGAATTTCAATTTACCTTGAGTCGCTAATTGAGCGAATCCAGCATCATTTAATACCACGATTGCAGCAAGTTGAGCACGGGTTCGATTCAATAACACGATTGCGGTGTCGTTAATACTTGGATGTTGCTCAAGTATTTTTTCAATAGCGGTGATAGAGACTCTTTTTTCTTCGAGTTTTACAATGCGATCCATTCGGCCGAGTAACTGAAACTGGTTTTTATTTGATATCGTCACTTTGTCATCACATGGATACCAATTCGAAGTTTCTAGATAGGGTGAACGAATTAACAATCTTTGGCTTTGGGTTTCACTGCTAATCTCAATGTCTCTAAAAGCTTGCCATGGAGAATCTTGTTTCTGCTGTTGCCGATAGCCAATACCACCAGTTTCAGTACTACCAAATACCTCTGTCGGATGCTGATGAAAACATTCATGGGTCATTTGTGCTGCTGAATAACTTAATGGGCCGCCAGAGCTGAAAATCAATCCTTCATACTTTGTTCTTGAACTAAAGCCAGAAATTAAATTTGGCTCTGGTAAGCGAGCTAAAAAGGCTGGGCTGCTGATAATAATGGCGGAGCTATCAGATATCAGTTTGGCAAATAGCGTTTCAGGATATTGAATCAATGGTTGATAAAACGCACGACCCGTTACTAATGGCCAAACAACTTTAAAGAGTAAACCATAAATATGTTGATGAGATACGGTCGCCAATACGGTTTTACATGTTGGACTTAAGTCGCAGGCAAAAGTGTCTTCCAGAACAGTGACTTCGTTTGCTAATTGAGTTACAGACTTAGGTACTTTTTTAGCTTCACCATTGCTGCCCGAAGTAAATAGGATAATCTCGCCTAATTTTTTGGTTTGAGGCCAAGCAACGCTTTCGTTTTGGATTTCTTGTTTATCATCGAGGTATAAATAATCTTTTTCATCAATAGAATTTATTTTATTGGCATGTGTGTTTGTATTAACAGAGCTATCTGAAGATATGACCCCATCAACATGTTGCAGCATTTCAGAGATAGTTTTTGATTGTGTATTGGCAGGTAACAAAATGCGTTTCCCTGCCAATAATGCAGCAATAAAACCTATTGAAAATAGGCCGCTGTTGTCTGAATACACCAACCATGTTTGCTGTTTGCTCTCGATTAATTGTCGAGTGTAATGGCATACTAACAGGCTGAATTTCTGGCTCATTACTTGATTTTTGTCATCGAAATAAGCCAGAGTATTTGGCGTAGGGCCCGATTGTAACCAAGCTTTAAAATCTGCGACCATTACTGCTTTATCCATAATTTACGATACAGCCATTCACCCGCTAATAATAAGCCACTTAACAGATACGAAATAAAGCCGTTATATAGGCTCCAAATTTTTATATCTGTCATAGTTGCAGTGTAAAAAGCGGCACAGGCATTTAATAAAAAGAAACCACACCAAATTTGGGTCACTTTTCTTAGATATGGCTTTGCGGTGTCAGGTAAGTCAGGTTGTCTTAATTTTGCGAACCGCTCAATCATGCAAGGTTCTTCTTTCAATGAATAGGCAAATACAGCCAATAATACCGCGTTGATCACCACAGGATAAAATAGCAACCAACCTTGCTGTTTAGTGATAAACCCAATCGCTAATAAAAGTAAGCCGCCAATGATAGGCAATTGCAGCGATTTCTGATCATTTTTAGCAAAATACAACCGCAACAAAAGCAACGGCGCTAATATAAATATTAGCACTCGAATATCAGTGAGCTGCAGCCCAAAATAGACGATAAAAGGATAAGCTACCAACAATAAGGTAAGCAGGACTTTTAATAACATCAGCTTTTTACAAGACCTTCCAATGCATCCAATACATCATTGATTGTACGTACTGATTTAAACTCGTCTGGTTGTATTTTTTTACCAGTTAATTGCTGTAACTTGATAACAAGATCTACAGCATCAATGCTATCGAGATCTAAGTCCTCATAAAGAGAAGCTTGTGGGTGAATGCTATCGGCATCAATTTCAAATTCATTGACTAAAATATCGGTGAGCATTCGTTGCATTTCTTCACGGCTTTGCATGGGTATACCTATTATTTTTGAGATTCAATAAAAAGAATTAAAGAGGCAACACTGTAAAAATGTTGTTTAGTATCTTCCGAGTTTGCATCAATTTTTATGTCAAATTTCTTTTTGATTGCGAGCCCTAACTCTAATGCATCGATTGAATCTAACCCTAGTCCGTCGTTAAACAAAGGTGCTTGAGTTTCGATATCATTGACTGTGAGATCTTCAAGATCTAAACAATCAATGATTAACTGTTTTATTTCATTTTCAAGTGTCATATTATTTTTCTAATTGTTGTTTAAAATATTGTTCCATATCACGAGTCAATTGCCTGACTTGTTTTGGATCTTGTTCATGCATTGAGTCGTAATCTGCGTAGCTTAATGTTTCTCCTACCTCAACATGCATATTGATTGTTTGTCTTGGGATTTCGTACCAAGGCTCTTCTTTCGTTAAGCCTCTTACATCCGTTTTCAGTAACACTGGCAGTACATCAGCTTCAGTTTTTAATGCAATGTGGGCCGCACCTCGAGCTAATGGGTTTAAATTTTGGCCATAGACTGTACGAGTTCCTTCAGGGAAAATGACCAAGTTATTTCCTCTTGCCAATACTTCACTGCTGCCTTTTAATAACTCATCAGCGCTATTGTTTGGAATATAACCCGCCATTGATACTACGCCACGTAAAAATGGATTACGCCATAAACCTCTTTTTACAATGCAACCGGCATTAGGTATTAAGCTGATTAACACAACTACATCGACTAGGGTCGGATGATTGGCGACGATAACTTTACCGCGGATTGAACTTAATATTGAAGCTGCTGCTGGTGCTGGTGTTACTTTGATTACACCAGCCCAAGTTAGCATTAACACGAAAAACTTAAACGTTAGTTGAACCGCTTTTTGAACTCTTGAAATTCTCTGTAATTTTGTGCCAGGGAAAATTCGTAATAAAGGTAATGCTGTTAAAGACAATAACAAGCCACCAATTCCAAAGGAAATGTAGCAAAAAGTGCCTCCTAGCCATCTAGGGATATAATTAATACCAGTTAGACGTTGTTCTGGAACGTCATTTGTCGAATGAGCAAAGTGAAATGTCATGATTTACTACTCTTTATATACATGCCAATACCAACCTTCTAACAGCCCATGCAATTCTTGTTCTTTTGCTATTGCATTCATTAATTGTGTGTAATGGATTGTGTCAGGCGTTGGTTCCGGCAAAATATTGGTTAAGGCTAACTTAACACCAGATACTTCTGATTTTTGATCCAATAGCATTGCTAAAGCAATAGTTTCTTGGTTTATTTCAAAAAAATGCTTATAAATGTCAGGAACAGGCTCTTGAGCAAAAGTTAATAGTACAGGTATATTCTTGGTAATGACTTGGGAAAATGTTTCAGCAGCAGCCATTACTAACGTCTGATCCATTGCAGCAATAGAAGTAAATGCATGAGTGTTTTTTTGTAAAATACTGAATAATCCACTGCTGGTATTGTGCACTGACTGGCTGAAAGCAATAGGCGATAAACTTTCTTTTTTAGCAATATCTTCGAGTAAACCAACGGTCCTAGTTAACTCTCCATGTCGAGATGCAAAAACCGCAGGGCACTGCAACGTATCAACACAATCAAAAGCTACCGATAACATTAATTTAGTTAATCGACTAAACCGTCTTTTTTGCATTTTGTTGAATTGAAGCAATGCAGGAAAGGTATTTGTATCATTGAAAGAGGGAGTGATTTGCTCACTGATCCAAGTTTGTTTTTCTGAAAATAAAGGGTTCCATGCGCCCCAAGATATAACATCGAATTCGAGTTTCATGCTTTACCCATAGAAAATTTTTTTTATTAATACCAGAAAAGGCACAAGTAAGGTAATACATTCTAAAAGTCCATGTTACAAATATATCGAAAATCCATTTTAATTGTGTATTTTACCTTATGTTTTTATGTAATAAAAGTTTCATAATGTATTTTTTGCGTTAAAAATAGTGATAAATATTTTATAAAATATTCAATGTAAAAAATATCGAATTTAATAACCAACGGTTACAGAAAGCAATCGTTTTAATTAGCTTGAGTATTGGTCTGTTCAGAACGCCTTTTTCTGCAATTCACTCAATGCTTTTTCAATCAAAGATAAGTAGCTGTCATTTTTTTCTTTGGCGATTGCAACAGCTTTTTGCATATGTTGAACAGCACTTTCAATATCACCATTAAGCTCAAGTGCATCAGCCTTTGACTTATAAGCCCATTGGGAATTAGGGAAAGCACTTAGGTGAATATCGCTGGCAAGCAAAGCCTTTTTCTTGTCTTTCAGTTCATTAATGATGTGTTGAACGGGTTGCCCAATGTCTGACTCATTCCCTTTAGCATTGGTTCCATATTGTTTATTAAGATTTGAGTAGTGATCTAAAAATATTTGAGGATTGCTGACGATATCATCAAAATTTAACAACCAAGTAGAAAACTGATTTCTGAATGCTGATATTTGAGAATTTAAAGGTGTTGTCATGTGATCTTCTTTCGGAAAATCTTCATCCATGAAGCTTATGTCATTGGACTTAAGCACTGCCTTAAAATTTGAATAAGCCGATTTCATCATTCCCTTCTCATTTGCAAGACTAACGTATACAAATGGAGTTTCAGATGTTTTTGCTCTGGTGAAATTCTTGTTTAAATGCTCATCGTTCCACCATAAAGCAGGGCTAAACATAAAGTACGCATCAAATATTTCAGGATTGGTTTGTAGAACATGAGCAGCAAAGACTCCACCTAAAGAGTGACCTGCAAGCATGTCGTAACTAGACGTTCTATATTGCTGGTTAATTTTTGGTATTAACTGATCATGTAAAGCACTCAGTAATAAATGCGCTTCGCCTGTTTTTCTTGAGTCATTACTGTCTTTAGAAGCGGTATAATAGCGCACTCTATTCAGACCGTTTAATGCCACTACAATAACTTCAGGCATAACATCTGTTGACGCTAAAAAGGCTGCATTCGTTGCTGTATGTTTTCCATGTTGCTGCCCATCAAGAACATAGATAACAGGGTAAATTTTATCTTTTTCTAAGTTGTACGAGGCAGGTAAAATAACTTTAGCGGTTAACTTCCCTATTTTAGTGTCAGCGAGCTCTATTGTATCGGCGGTAGCAATAAAGCCGGAACTGATGGTCAACAAAAGTAAAACGATAGTCAGACGTAACATAAAAATCCTTTTTATTTATTGTTTTTTTAAATAGTGTTAACTCGATTAAAGCATGAACAAATTTAATATCAAAGAGTTAATTCTTTGTGTCTTAATCAAGTTTTTTGAATAAAATTTGTCAGTTTTAATAAAAAGCCTCCCTAAAAGCTACTCGTCGCATCCGCAATATAAACCATTCTATTTCTGGCCTATTCATCACCAAAAGTCTTGGGAAGTCGGTGTGATATTTGTCGGTGGCGAGCCCTAGAAATTCCTTTGTTCCAAAAAAGGTTTTTCCGAAGCTGAGGCCATTATGAATATTGAACTCGGTTCTGATCCCGTTGATCTCATGCTCATTGTCGTTGACGGTTTGCACATCGTTCCAGCGGAATACGGTTTCATTGCAGCCGCTTTGCTGCATAAAATGCTTACCGATGCGAAATAGGCCACATTTGTCGAGTAACTTCTCACCGAAGTACAAGCCGTTCCATTCCTTATTAGAGGCGTGTGTCACCCTAACGCCTGGCTGCTCATACACGTAAGACATATAAGTGCAGCCGTAATTGTAAGCTAAGTCTTGGTAAATTTGTTCAAAGGTGTCGTTAAACTGTGAGCATTGGATAATCTTACTCATGCTGCGCACCTCGATACTCAACAAGTTTCACGAATCCATCTGAGTTTTTAACGACTTTCTTGGTTTCGTGTGCCAGCAGCAACATAGTTTCAAAAGACTGAGCGACAGGAGCATTGTCATCATTTTTAGTTACTAACGCCTCAAAGGTACAACTGGCTCTGGTCTGCTCAAATACTTGAAAGTTAAAATGTAAAACATCATGCAAAAATGCCTCACCTTGGTAATCAATTTTCAACTGTTTGATGTAAGCTTTCGCACCGTTGATATTTAATTCATCAATGCCAAAATGCTTAAAATACTCTAACCGAGCTTGATGCAACATTGAGACTAGACCGTTATAGCCAAGATGATTACCGTAATTTAAATCAGCGACTCTTACGGATAAATCAACCGTGAAGTAAGGTATTTGATGCATGATATTGCTCCTGTAAATTTAAAAACAGTTAAACGGATACAGCATCAAAACGTCGATGCCATACAACTTGAGCAATCCTTTGTATTCTGCAGTCCGAGATAAAAGTGTTTTCCGCTTGGGTTTCGAGGTTAAGGCTGTAAAGGTTTAATCGACCTTCTTTACCTTGCTGAACTCTTCTAATAACCACTTGCCCAGTCTCTAAGGTAACGATGCAATCGCGACCTATCAGTTGGTCGGCTTTGTCAGGGTGCAACTGACAACCCGCGACATAATCACCGAGTTGATAGAACGGGTGCATCGAGTCATCACAAACAATAGAAACAATAGGCGATGGATTGTTTTGTTCGAAAAATATCACCTCTTTTAATATGCGAGTATCTAGCTTCCAGCACTCTGTTGAAGGTTGGTGGAATCGTGGCGATAAACCTTTGCCAGACATCAACCAATCAGCAGTGCAAGTGATGTTTAACTTGTCCAAAGCATCGACAAGCTTTTTAGCGCCTTTGGCTGAAAGAGGGTGCTTACCCGTTTCCCACGTTAGTAATGTGGCCGCAGAAATACCGGAAACTTCTTCAAACTTTTTACGGCTTAAGCCAAGTAATAGGCGAACATTCTTCACCCTTAATGACGGTGATTGAAAAGTGTCGCTTGGCATTTCTGGTAAGGTTGCGTTGATCACGTTCACCTCCATAAAATATTAAAAATGCAAAAAATGCAAAAAATGCAAAAAATGCAAAAAATGCAAAAAATGCAAAAAATCTAATTTTTAATAAAAATCCAAAATGACCCAAATATACTGAAAGTGAGTAAAATTGATTTAATGCGAATTATTAAGAATATTTGATAATTTGTGTAATAAAAATATCGAATATAGATATATTAAAGAGATCTAATGTTGGGTATTTCAATAATTTCAGTGGATGCTACTATCTTGAATTATTACTTATCATAGCCACATAACGTGGAGTAAGCATGACCAAACCAGATATCTCACTTCAAGCCGCCGTAATGAGTTTTGATGAAGCAATGGAAAATTGGGCTGCTACCAATCCAGTTTATCAACAATGTTTTGAGGCACTTCTGCAACGCTTTCCTATCGCAACTCAAGAGGTAAAACAGTTATATCTGTTGGTAACAGATGCTATTTACATCAATGACGGACTGTTATTCGATTATTGCCTTTGCAAAGCCATACACCAGTTTCAAGTTTTAGGCCGAAAAGGTGAAATTGCTGCTTATGATGGTTTTATTAAAACCCTGATGGATACGGCTGATTCTGCACTTTATCGTTACATAATTAGAGATCCTCATGGTGAAAACTGGTCCATAGGCCATGGTGGTAATTTCAGAGATTGGTTGGACGAAGAACCCCGCAGAGCTTTGCTACTTGAGCGGTGGGAACTTGAAGTATTTGAAAATAAGTAAATAGTTCACAATTCGCTTTGATTTTTATAACTGTTATTTGATACTTCAATTCGATATTTTTTTTCTTTTCCTGTTTGTGTAAGTATTAAGTAAATTTTTAACGGCAAAGACTCTGAGTAGAGAGATAATGATATGAATTTTGAAGAAGCTTTTGAACTAGAACTACAAGCGATTGAAACGTCGATTATTAGTGTATACAGAAATGATAGAAACACCTTTGATACACAAGTAGAGAGAGCATTAAATTCTGTAATGACAGAGCTTAAATCGCAACTAAAAAATTCGCCTATCAAATCATTAGATTTGTCGGGAGCTGACTTGGCTCTTTATGATGCAATATCAAATAGCTGCAAATTACTTTTAAATAAAGAGCTGGCGATCTCTATTGATGATTTGATTAAATGTCTAAAAGTATTGAGAAAATCAGTTCAAAGATGGAACAAAAAATTTGGGCGTCAAGGATATTTGAACTTTGTTGCTAATTTCGTATAGATATAGCAACTAGTAAGTAGTTTAAATTTTCTTTTTTTAAAAGTGCGTTGTCTTTTTTAGCTGAATTTGAGGCCATAAATAATGAGCGATAATTTGATTGATACTTGGAAGATAACAGAAATGGAATTATGGGGCGAAGATTTCATAAATGCTGAAGTCGAAGGCTACATCTCATTTCTAGAAACGGAGACTGGAGAGTTTCAGTTTGGATATGTTCATGGGTATTTACAGTTCAATTCTGCAGGACTAACTGAAAATCTAATTGAATTTACTTGGGAAGGGAATGATGAAATGGACATGGCTCATGGTAGAGGAAAAGCATGTTTAAGGAATAATGAGTTGATTGGTGAAATATGTTTTCATAATGGTGACACATCTAGCTTTCAAGCTGTACGGCGAGAAGCAAAGTAATAAAGATATATCTCGTTGTATATTCTCAAAACCTTATACATATCTAAGCAAAATATCTAAATGTAGAGTGCCTTTCAGACTCATCTCCCTAACATCATGGAGAGCGCAGAATGAAAGGCGTTTTTGTTACAGCTCCATCAAAACCATCCACAAGTAAAACCAAAAACAGCAGGGCACTAATCGCTCAAATCTGGCTATTATTTTTTCTACTATTAATTCCTGAAATCGCGTTTGCCAACCCAATTACCGAAGGGGTCGATTGGGTGATGGATTTGCTGACCAACGGTATTGCTCGTAGTGCGGCCATTATCGGCATCGCCATCATGGGGTATCTAGCGTGGTTCGGACGGATTACTGGTGAAACGTGCGGCAAATACATTGCTGGCATTGTGTTGGTGTTCGGTGGCGCGACCATTGTGGACCTTATTATTTCGGCAGTTTCTTAAGAGGTTATTGAGGATAATGCGTATGAATAATCATGACCCGTTATTTGTTGCCGCTACTCGTCCTGCTATGAAGTGGGGCGTCACGTTAGACGGCATTATCATCGCTGGCGCTTTGGTTGCGATAGTGATGATAGCCACTAAAAATCCTTTTGCATTACTGCTTTACTTCCCTGCTCACGCCTTGATGTACGGTTTATGTATGCGTGATCCACGTATGTTTCGTTTGTTGTTACTTTGGCTCAGCACTAAAACTAAATCCTTGGGATGGCGTCATTTTGGTGCGGCCACGGCGTGTCCTTACGTCAATACTCGTAAGAGGGCTTTGTTATGACTGCTCGGGTTTATTCAGACACATGGCAAAAGGAAAACTCAGTCAGCGAGTTCATTCCGTATCAAACTCATGTTGACGAACATACTCTCAAAACACGCGGCGGTGATTATCTACAAATCATCAAACTTGAAGGTGTAGCGCATGAGTCTGCCGATCCCGAGCAAGTGATGTTATGGAAAGAGCAATTGAATCTGCTGCTGCGAAATATCGCTCACCCTAATGTTTGTATTTGGACGCATATCATCAGGCGTGAATATAAGGTGTTTCCTGAAGGTGAGTTCGAAGCTGAATTTGATAGAAAGCTTAATCAAAAATATGCCGCTACGGTTTGCCAAAGTCAGTTGATGGTCAATGAGCTTTATCTGACTGTGATTTATCGAAGTAATTCAAATCGAGTTAAAAGCTGGTTTAACCGAAGTAATCGACTGACGAATGAGCAAGTAATTAGCCAGCAACAACAGGTGATAACACAGCTGAGCGAAGTGGTATCAACGGTTATGGCTTCGCTCGATAGCTATCAGCCACTGCGTTTGGGCCTGTATTTAAAAAATGGCATCAATTATTCAGAGCCGTTGACCTTGCTGGATTATCTTATTAATGGTGAATGGCAACCAAGAGCCTTACCTAGAGCAGATATAGCCGCATCACTGGCTAGGATTAGACCATTTTTCGGTACCGATACATTTGCCTCGAAGGGCATTACGCAAACCCGTTTTGGTGCTTGCTTGGGGATCACGGAGTACCCTGAAACCACTGAAGCGGGTTTGCTTAATGCTCTATTATCAACGCCATTTGAATTGGTGTTAAGCCAAAGTTTTCAGTTTTTATCCAAACCAGTAGCAACAGAACTATTACTGCGACAACAAAAAAGACTGCATACCACAGGTGATTTAGCTCGTTCACAAGTACAAGCGATTAACGACGGTTTAGATGATTTGACCGCAGGTCGCATTGTTTACGGCGAGCATCACCTGATACTGAGTTTGTTGGCCAATTCACTTTCAGCACTCAACCAACACTTATCGTCGCTGAAAGCTGAATTGGCTGACAACGCTATTATTACTGTGCGAGAGGACTGGGGATTGGCGGCAGCCTTTTGGTCACAATTGCCTGCCAACAGTAAATATCGTCCACGCCCAGCACCGATTTCATCTCGTAATTTTGCTGGATTCAGTAGCTTTCACAATTATCCTTCTGGTCATATTGAAGGTAATCAGTGGGGCGCTGCCGTTACGTTGTTAAAGACTGCAGCTGGATCAGCATTTTACTTTAATTTTCATGAGCCAAGACCAAACAACTCACCCAAAGTGTTGTGCGACAACCCGTCTAAGGATGCCTCGCTTAAGGACGAGCACCATGCTTTGGGAAATACCTTAATTATCGGGCCATCGGGCTCAGGTAAAACGGTGTTACAAGGTTTCTTAATTTCTCAAAGTAAAAAATACCAACCAACACAAATAATCTTTGATAAAGACAGAGGCTTGGAAGTTTATGTTCGTGCATGTAGTGGTCTGTATTTGCCACTGAAAATGGGCAAATCGACAGGTTTCAATCCGTTTCAGTTAGACAATAATTCAGCCAATCAACTATTTATCACTACCTTAGTAAAGAAACTGTGTGGCTCAAATACTAACTCAGATCACCAATCGCTGAATCATCAACAGCAACAAGAATTAGCTTCAGCTGTCAGTGGCGTAATGAGTTTACCTAAACCCATGCGCCGTTTAAGTCGTTGTTTAGAATTTCTTGATCCGGTTGATAACGATGGTTGTTATTCAAAGTTGCAAAAGTGGTGTCAGGGTGGTGAATTAGCTTGGGTGCTGGATAACGAAGTTGATGAACTCGACATCAACAATCAATCTTTGTTCGCCTTCGATGTAACCGAGTTTTTAGATAGTGACGAGATAAGAACGCCTATCGTGATGTATTTGTTTCATCGTATTGAAAGCTTGATTGATGGCCGTAAATTGCAAATCTTCATGGATGAATTTTGGAAGCTGTTATCAGATGAATACTTCGAAGATTTAGCGCAAAACAAACAAAAAGTCATTCGTAAACAAAACGGCATTATGGTGTATGGCACTCAGTCAGCTCGTGATGTACTGAATTCACCAATAGCTCATACCTTAATTGAACAATGCGCCACGCTGATTTTAATGCCTAATCCAAAAGCAAGGCGTGAAGATTATGTCGATGGTTTACATTTAACCGAGCGAGAATTTGAGTTAATTCAAACTGAGCTCACGCCACACTCACATCAATTTCTGATCAAGCAAGGTCACAGCAGCGTTGTCGTAGAGCTAAATCTTAAAGGCTTTGAAGATGAGTTAGCTGTGATCTCAGGTACGACAGACAAAGTTCGAATTGTTGAAAAAATCGTGGATGAAGTTGGTAATGATCCTAACGATTGGTTGCCACGCTATTTTGCAGCACTCAAAGAAAAACGAGGCGAGTCATGAAGTATTTGGCTTATCTTCTACTTATGTTTGCGCCTTTGGTGAACGCCAGTATGCCCGTAATTGATGTAGCTAATCTGCAACAGCAAATCACTCAAATCAAACATCTGCTTACTGAAATCGACACATTAAAACGACAATTAGATACCGCCAATCGACAACTGAGCAGCATCAACGGTGTGCGCCATATGTCAGGTGTGATTGATTCGGTTTATGATATTAGCGTCAAAGTCGATCCAAATCTCACGCTTAAGCAACAAGGGCTGCACAACAGCCAAACACTCAAGCTTGGCGGTGATATCGCCGGACTGTTTAATGATGTAAATCGCTATCGTGGGCGTTGGTTTGGTCAAACTCAAGTGTCACTTCAACAAACGAAATCTAGGTACAACCAATTACTTGGGCTGATCCGTCGTATCGACAACGCACCAGAGCAAAAAGACATTCAAGACTTACATGCTCGCATTGATGCCGAAGGCGTAATGATGGCCAACGAACAAGCCAAGCTGCAATTGTTGAGTGCTCAAGCCAGAGCCAGTGAAGCATTATCGAAACAACGAATAACCCAAATGGCGGTTGAATCCGCTGGAGAACTGCATCCCATCTCTTGGAAATAAGTACTGGGAATAAAACTATCGTCATACCAGCGTAGGCTGGTATCCAGTGACTTAAGCAAAGCTGGACTCCCGTTTTCACTGGAGTGACGGCAACGAAACCGGAATACCGAGAAAGAAACATGAAATGGAGTTCAATACACACATGAAATAACTGTATTGAGAGGTACCCATGAAAATTCAATATCTAACCGTAATCGTTATTGGTTCATTAGCGTTAACAGCCTGTTTTGATAAACCGCCTGTCGCGTCTGCCCATACTGTCAGCTGGTTCCTTAAACACAATAAAGATCTCGATGGCACCTTACAGACGTGCAGCGATAATCCAGCTAGGTATAGAAAAGAGCCTAACTGCATTAATGCCTTACATGCAGCAAATCAGCGAAGTGCTGGCGAGTTGCATCCGATTGATTGGCACTAAGGCGTTATCACTATGGCTGCCACAAGTAATCTTTACCAAAGCATTTTCAGCATGGTTGATAAAGCACTGAACAATTACGTTCAGCAGGGCTCTGCGCGGATGATTGAATTTCTGGTCCCCGTGTTTACCAGCATGATGATCATTTGGGTTGCGATTTGGGGCTACTCATTAATGTTTGGCCGCAGTGAGCAACCATTGCAAGAAGGATTTTATCGGATACTGCGAATCGGTTTTATCTTAACGCTTGGCTTAACCGTTGGTCACTACAATCAAACTGTCGTCAGGTTCTTGAGTGAAACACCTCAACTGCTTGCTTCTGTTATATCAGGTGGTCATTCTCAAAATGCAGCCAGCTTGTTGGATCAGCTGTTCAGTCAAATATTTACACTTGCCGATAATGCCTGGCGACAAGGTGGTGTAATGGATGGCAACTTTGGTATGTATTTTCTTGCCATTGCGGTGTTGTTGATTGGCAGTTGTCTCACTTTAATCATCGCATTCTTCATTTTACTGAGCAAAGTCATGGTCAGTATTCTGCTCGCAATTGGTCCCGCTTTCTTTGTGTTGCTGCTGTTTAAAGCGACACAGCGATTCTTCGAAAGTTGGCTTGGCATGGTGATTAACTTTGGTTTCATTCTGTTACTGGGTGTGGCATCAGGTCAATTAATGACGTCAGTAGCAACCAGTTATCTTGAACAAATCGCTAACAATCATTCTGCTATCAGCACATTGAGTGACAGCTCAATGCTCTGCATCGTACTGGCGTTGTGCATCCTTGTAATGAAACAAATCCCCGCCATGTCTGCCGCTTTAGGTGGTGGTGTTGCTATTGCTGCTAATGGCGCAATTGCTAGCAGTTTACATTCACTGAGGCCAACAACACTGCGTAACCAATACCGGAATGTTCGTCGTGATATGAACTACGCAGGTCAAGCATTAGCCAGCCCATTAAGACCCGTAGGTGCAAGTTATCACGCCTATCAAAAACGTTTTGGTGGCAACACCATATCAGGGAGAACTGAATAATGAACTATCGTCTTATGAATATGAGTCCAGTGAAGATTGCCACAAGCCTATTTCTTGTTTTGGTTTTAAGCCACTGCAGTAGTGTGCCAAAGCCTCCGCATTGCAAAAATAATGGCAAAGGCTTACGGCCTATTAATCACTCCACCATTTTGAATGAAAACAAAGGTGGAAAATGACTGAAGCTCTTATTCACAAGCAACCTTCTCGAAAACAGTTAGCAGACCAATACTTCGCTGAAGCCAGAGGTTGGGATGCCGATATCAGTGTTCGTATCAAACAATCTGAAAAGCGTGCTTGGCGTTGCTGTATTTTGTTCACGCTCATCGCTGTCCTGCAAGGCATTGGATTGTTGTGTTTGTTGCCGTTAAAAACAATCGAGCCTTTTGTCATTCGAGTAGATAACAATACCGGGTTAGTCGATGTGGTATCGACTCTGGCTAGCCATGGTGAAGTTAAGCAACAAGCTCAAGAGTTGATGGATAAATATTGGTTAGGCCAATATCTTCGTCATCGTGAAAACTACCAATGGGAAACTCGCCGCTATGACCGGACTTTAGTCGGCTTGATGTCGGCAGAGCTTATTCAGCAAGAGTACGCATTACTCACCGATCCGAAATCCAACTCAAAAGCGCCTGTAAATGAGTACGGACAAAATGCCCAAGTAAACATTCATATTAATGCCATCAGCTTTATTGGCCACGATGATGTTAAAGGAGAAAAACGAACCACGGCATTAGTGCGTTACAACAAACAGATAAAGCGTATAGGTGAAAACCATCCTCTTACGCATTGGGTAGCAACAATCACCTTTGTTTATCGTAATTCGCCAATGAAGCTGGAAGATCGCCGTCTTAATCCACTCGGTTTTCAAGTCGTAAGTTACCGAAACGACCAAGCAACAGGTGGTGATTAATATGAAGCGGATATGGATTTTTATGGTTCTTTTTAGTCAAAGTTCTTTTGCCTTAGAAGCACCGCATGCTGGTCACTTAGATAGGAGAGTTAAGCACATCAACTACAACCAACAACAAGTGGTGAAGTTGGTTGGCCATTATGGTTTTTCCACAGACATTGCTTTTGCAACAAATGAAGCAATCAAACAAATTGCAATGGGCGATGCTGATGCATGGGCAGTTACTCCAGTCGATAATCATATTTTCATCAAGCCCAAAGCTGAAATAGCCATTACCAACATGACGGTATTGACCAGCAAGCATGTTTATAACTTTGAGTTGTCAGCGCATTGGTCTAAAAATGGGGCTCATCCATATCCCAATGACATGATGTTTGCTGTGCAGTTTCAATATCCTGATGAAAACAAACAGCAACAATTGCAGAAAGAAGAAAAGCAGCAATTACAAAGTCAGCTGGATTCAACCGCAATACATCAAGTCAAAAATCAAAATTACTTCTACAAAGGTGACGATTCTATTTTACCTATTCAAGTCTTCGATGATGGCCGTTTTACTTATCTCAAGTTCAACCAGAAACAAGATTTACCAGCAGTGTATACCGTTGGCAGTGATAACAGTGAAAGCTTGGTGAACTCGCACATCAATCCGAACTTCCCCAATACCCTTGTGGTGCAACGAGTCGTTAAGCAACTTGTGTTGCGTCAAGGTAATACTGTGTTGTGTTTGTTTAATCATTCTTTTGCCTCAGAAACTGCAGCTAAATACCAAACTACCGTAATTCCCAAGGTGCGACGAAAACTAAAGGGAGGTAAGCATGGAGTCTGATCAACATCATAACGACCAACAAGAGCAAGATGCTCAATTGATTGATGATCAAGCCGTACCTGAATTGAATGCGCCTTTTAGTCAACGTACTAGCATGTCCAAAGTTGCTATTGGATTAATCAGTTTAGTGTTCATTATCCTGTTAATTGCTATTAATGGCGGCTTTAGTCATGGCAAGCAAAACAACTCACATAATAGTCATGGAAAGGAGATTGGGAATAATTTAGGTGCTCCACCAAATCCTTCAACTGATTCATCTGCAACGGATGATAAGAGCAGTAACGATAACGATATAAAAGACGACAAACTGCATACAGGTTTAACTGGAATGGATTCACCCAGTTATGCAAAGGTTAATTCAAGCTCAAGTCAGCGCAAGCAATGGACACCAAGTGAACGTAAACAGTGGGATGACATTCTGGTTGTGAATCGTAATTCCCAATCAGCTGCGCGTACTCAAACGGTAAGCTCTGAATCAACATCAACACTTGGAAACATCGAACAACCCAACGAGCTAGGCCAACAGCTGCAAGCCACTAAACTCAAAGGCAGTCGAGCTAGTATTGTTGCTGATTCGAACCTCTTTCTCACCAAAGGCGCGTTCTTAGACTGTATTCTAGAAACCGCAATCAGTTCAGATGTGCCAGGCATGACTCGATGCCAACTCAGTCGAGATATCTACTCAACCAACGGCAAAGTGTTATTGCTTGAAAAAGGCAGTCATATTGTTGGCCAATATCAAGGTGGGCTTCAGCAAGGCCAAGCTCGGATATTTGTATTGTGGGACAGAGTTCAAACACCCAATGGCGTGATCATCGATTTAGATTCACCTGGTACAGATACCCTTGGCCGCAGTGGTCACAGTGGTTTTGTCGATGGACATTTTAAAGATAGATTCGGTAGTGCCATATTATTAAGCCTGATTGGTGATGTCGGCAGTTATGCGGCGAACAGTGCCAATAAAGGTGATAAAAACCAAATCCAATTTGGCGACACCATTGGCTCCAGCAAAGACATGGCTAATATCGCCTTGCAAAACTCCATACACATCAAACCTACATTACTCAAAAACCAAGGTGAGCACATAAACGTGTTCGTTGCCCGTGATTTAGATTTCAGGAGTGTTTATGACTTGCAACTTGCCCAATGAAGTCACCACTGATTGTCGTTCAGTAGCCTTGACAGAACACCTTAAATTGCTCAGGCCATTTTTAGATCTCGATAGCATTACTGAAGTCGTGATTAATCAGCCCAGTAAGTTATTGACCGAGACAACTATCTCGAAAAACAGCGGGGGCTGGAAGCAGCGAGCGGTTAAAAACCTAAGTCTTGAATACTGTCAGCGGTTAGCCAAGCTCATTGCCACGCATTCAGGGCAAAAACTGGATGCGGCGCACCCTATTTTATCTGCAACCTTACCGACAGGTGAGCGAGTACAAATCATCATTCCCCCAGTCACCCTCAATGACCGTATCAGCTTTACCATTCGTAAGCCCTCAAACGTGAATTTCACTCTAGAAGATTACAATAATCAAGGTTATTTCAAAC
>VSKX01021955.1_pt1 | contig 19429 bp, 17 predicted proteins | sample 4799481 | NCBI WGS metagenome assembly VSKX01 (sample SAMN12179537, study PRJNA552185) | sponge metagenome | biome: deep-sea hydrothermal plumes; feature: spots directly above weak diffusing fluid; material: sea water; isolation source: sponge from the Swan site of a hydrothermal vent ...
ACGGTAAAAGCGGCACATCTTATTTTTTACACTAGAAGAGTAATCGTTCATAATCATCCAAAAAAATTAGTCCTGAAACCCGATTTTCGAACAAATCATGGCACGAGTAAATAGGGATGTTATTTCGGGACTATTCCTAAGTGCGAGTTGCAAAACATTTTATTCGTCATTGTTTGAGATTAAAATAGAATAACTATTATTGCACTCAACCGCCTTGTCTAAAATGCTTTGCAATCTCGCTGAAATCAAGCATTTTCATTACTCACGGGTATGTACCCAAAAACAAAGGCCACCTAAATAGGTGGCCTTAATCTATTACTTATTAAGTATACGCAATCAGAGTAAATCTAATCAGTAAATATTCAACAAGATTGCTGGATCAGCGTTTACAATTGATTTCAGCCAAACCGCGATAAATAGCTTTTTCACCTAATTGTTCTTCAATACGAAGTAACTGGTTATATTTAGCAACACGATCTGAACGACAAAGTGAACCCGTTTTGATCTGACCCGCAGCTGTACCAACCGCTAAGTCAGCAATCGTCGCGTCTTCTGTTTCGCCACTACGATGAGAAATAACTGCAGTAAAACCAGCTTCTTTCGCCATACGAATTGCTGCAAGTGTTTCAGTCAATGAACCAATTTGGTTGAACTTGATTAGAATCGAATTACCAATTTTATTTTCAATACCACGAGCTAAAATTTTAGTATTCGTTACGAATAAATCGTCACCGACTAATTGAACTTTATCGCCCATGATTTTAGTTTGATAAGCCCAGCCTTCCCAATCTGACTCGTCCAAGCCGTCTTCAATTGACATGATTGGGTATTCATCAGCAAGTGTTTTAAGGAAGTCTGAGAAACCATTTGAGTCAAATACTTTACCTTCACCAGCAAGGTCATACTTGCCATCTTTATAGAACTCAGATGCTGCGCAATCAAGTGCAAGTGTTACATCTTTACCAAGTTCATAACCTGCTGCAGAAACGGCCACTTTAATAACAGCAAGCGCATCAGCGTTCGATGCAAGGTTTGGTGCAAAACCACCTTCATCACCGACTGCAGTGTTCAAACCTTTATCTTTTAGTACTTTTTTAAGTGCATGAAAGATTTCAGCGCCCATACGTAATGCTTCACGGAAACTGCTAGCACCAACGGGTTGAACCATAAATTCTTGGATATCAACATTGTTGTCAGCGTGTTCACCACCATTGATGATGTTCATCATTGGTACAGGCATAGAATATTGACCAGGAGTACCGTTTAATTCAGCGATATGAACATATAAAGGCATACCTTTAAATGCTGCAGCGGCTTTAGCATTTGCCAAAGACACAGCTAGAATAGCGTTTGCCCCAAGTTTATCTTTGTTTTCTGTACCGTCAAGATCAATCATGATCTGATCAACATCAGCTTGTGCTGTTGCATCTTTGCCAATCAAAGCGGCTGCAATCACGTCATTGACGTTTTTAACTGCAGTGAGTACGCCTTTGCCTAAATAACGTGTTTTGTCGCCATCACGCAATTCAAGTGCTTCACGACTACCCGTTGATGCACCTGATGGTGCAGCTGCCATGCCTACGAATCCACCTTCTAAGTGAACTTCAGCTTCAACAGTAGGGTTACCACGTGAATCCATGATTTCACGACCAATTACTTTAACAATCTTAGCCATTGTTGTCCTCGATTTAAGATTTGATTAATACTAAAAACTCATACCTATCTTGCTTTATTGGAACGTCTAGAGGCTAAACGTAAAAAATTAGATAGGTATAGAACTCTTTAAAAAAAATTGGCCAGAGTAGTTATCTCCGGCCATGGAATACTTGTGTCACTAGATTCTAGCTTTGCTTTTGAAACTCAGAAGCTGCTGCGATAAAGCCTTCAAACAAAGGATGTCCATCTCTTGGAGTTGAAGTAAATTCTGGGTGGAATTGACCAGCTACAAACCAAGGGTGATTCGGCATTTCGATCATTTCAACGAGTTTACGATCTGACGATAATCCACTGAATACTAAACCTGCTTTTTCTAGTTTCTTCACGAAGTTGTTATTTATTTCGAAACGATGACGATGCCTCTCAACACACGCTTTAGAACCATAAGCTTTCGCGGCTAGCGTGCCTTCTTTTAGGTGACAAACTTGAGCACCTAATCGCATCGTTCCACCTAAATCAGAAACTTCATTACGTTGTTCGATCTTACCTTCTTTGTCGATCCATTCCGTGATCAAACCCACAACTGGGAAAGGTGATTCTTTATTAAATTCGGTTGAGTGTGCATCGGTCATGCCCGCAACATTACGAGCAAACTCAATAAGAGCAACTTGCATACCGAGACAAATCCCGAAATATGGCACTTTATTTTCACGAGCATATTGGGCCGCTAGGATCTTTCCTTCAACACCGCGCTCACCAAAACCACCCGGTATCAAGATACCGTCAAGACCTTGTAAAACTTCATCACCTTTAGCTTCAACGGTCTGAGCATCAACATATTTGATGGTGACAGACACACGGTTTTTCAAACCTGCATGTTTAAGAGCTTCATTCACTGATTTGTATGCGTCAGGCAGTTCAATGTACTTACCAACCATACCAATAGTGATTTCATTATTTGGATTCGCTTCTTGGAAAACTACGTTTTCCCACTCAATGAGATCAGCTTCTTTACATTCAATGCCGAAGCGCTTAGTGACCAATTGATCTAAACCTTGAGCTTTAAGTAATGCAGGGATTTTATAAATACTATCAACATCTTTAAGCGAGATAACAGCGCGCTCTTCAACATTACAAAATAATGAGATTTTCGATTTTTCATTTGCGGGTACAGCACGGTCACCACGGCAAATAAGTACATCTGGTGCAATACCGATTGAACGTAATTCTTTAACTGAATGCTGAGTCGGTTTGGTTTTTACTTCACCAGCAGCACCAAGGAATGGCACTAAAGTAAGATGCATAAATAAGGTGCGTTGACGACCTAACTCAACACCTAACTGTCGAATTGATTCTAAGAATGGGAGAGATTCAATATCACCTACCGTTCCGCCAATTTCTACAATGGCTACATCATGACCTTCACCACCAGCAAGCACTCTATCTTTAATTGCATTAGTAATGTGAGGGATAACCTGAATGGTTGCACCAAGATAATCTCCACGGCGTTCTTTGCGTAGGACTTCTTCGTATATGCGACCCGTTGTAAAGTTATTACGACGATTCATTTTGGTGCGAATGAAACGCTCGTAGTGACCTAAGTCTAAATCGGTTTCCGCCCCATCTTCAGTGACGAACACTTCACCATGCTGAGTTGGGCTCATGGTGCCAGGATCGACATTAATGTACGGGTCCAGCTTCATGATAGTAACGTTAAGGCCTCGTGCCTCTAAAATCGCCGCTAGTGATGCTGCTGCAATGCCTTTACCTAGTGATGAAACTACACCACCAGTTACGAAGATATATCTTGTAGTCATGCTGAACCTGAGAAAATGAGTTGGAAAATACGTACTTGTAAGAAAGTACTAGGACGGGAAAATAGTATACTAAAGTTGACTCAATTTAACAAATATCAATTGTCGAACATTAATCGTAAAAGTGACTATTTTTCTGTCGCTTTTACTTGCTTCCAATAGCCATCAAGTTTCGCTAATCCTAGCTTTTCTATCTGTAAATCATCATCCAAAATCGCTTTTTCGACACCTCGAAAACGACGTTCAAATTTAGTGTTCGCTTGCCTTAATGCTTGCTCGGGATCAACACCTAAATGACGAGCCAAATTCACCACCGAAAAAAGCAAATCCCCCATTTCATCTTGAATTCTGTCAGGCTGTTGCGGTTCTTGATGTACTTCTTCCATCACCTCTTCGAATTCTTCCGTCACTTTAGCGGCAACGTCATTAATGTCGTCCCAATCAAAACCAACTGAAACGACTCTTTTTTGAATTTTCTTCGAACGTGACAGCGCAGGCAATCCAGCGGGAATATCATCTAATATCGATAATTGGTCTCGCGACTGACGTTCTTGGCTTTTTAAGCCTTCCCAATCGATAGCTTCAACCTTTTGGTTTTTCGCACCTTTATTGTGTTTAATATTAACAAAAACGTGTGGGTGACGTCGTAAAAGTTTGTTGGATAAACGATCCACTACTGTATTAAATTCAAAGCGGCCTTCTTCTGCAGCAAGCTGACAATAGAAGATCACTTGGAACAACAAATCACCTAATTCATCCGGCAACTCATCCCAAGCATTACGCTCGATAACGTCAGCCACTTCGTAAGCTTCTTCAATAGTGAACGGTACAATGCTGCTGTAGCTTTGTTTTTTATCCCACGGGCATCCTGATTTAGGATCTCGCAGTTTTTGCATGATTTGCAGTAGCTCTTCAATGCCTTTATTTTCTTTGTTCAATTTTACTCTCTACTAGCTAAAGACGAGTCATGAATTTACTGACGTCTTGCTTCAAAAACGCCTTCAATTTGGATTAGTTTTGCCACCAAACGAGATAAGCCTTCGACATTATAGAGCTCAAGTTCAAGCTCAACCGTTGCCAGCTGTTTTTTAGTGTCTGACGAAGAACTCATGTTCAATACATTAGATTTTTCAGCCGCAAGCACGGTCGTTACATCACGCAGCAATCCCGTTCTGTCATTGGCAATTATCATTAAGTTAACCTTATAACCACCAGAATAATTCTCTCCCCAGATGACATCGACACTGCGCTCAGGTTGAACTCGCATCAGCTCTTTTACTTGGTCACAATCGTCTCTGTGGACTGAAATCCCTCGGCCTTTAGTGATAAAACCAATAATTTCATCACCAGCAACTGGCTGGCAACAACGAGCTAAGTGACTCATTAGGTTACCAACGCCGTTCACTTCAATTTGACCTGTGCCTTGAGTGGTTTTTCTTGCTTGCCCCTTTTTGAGCAAGTCTTCAACCGCAAAGGCTTCTGCTTCTGTTTTCTTATGTTTAAATTGACCTTGGATGTGGTTGACGACTTGATTAAGCCTTACGTCACCGCCGCCAATTCCTGCCAGCAAATCATCAAGGTTAAGCATGTTGAAACGCTCAACCGCACTTTGAGCGTCTTTCATTGATAAATCTAATCTTGCTAACTCAGCTTCTAGCATTTCTTTACCAGCCGCGGAGTTTTTATCTTTATCTTGCTGCTTAAACCAATGTTGGATTTTAGAACGTGTACGGGATGCTTTAACGTATCCCATATTTGGGTTCAACCAATCTCGTTTTGGATTCGGTTGCTTCGCCGTAATGATTTCAACCCGCTCACCAGTCTGCACTTGGTAAGTGAAAGGCACAATTCGCCCTTCAACTTTTGCCCCGATACAACGGTGGCCTACTTGGGAGTGTATGTAGTAGGCAAAATCAAGAACCGTACAGCCAGCAGGCATATCAATGACTTCACCTTTTGGTGTAAAGACATAAACTCGATCTTCGAAAACTTGGCTGCGAACTTCATCAACTAAATTGCCACTTTCCGATACATCATCTTGCCACTGCAAAATCTTACGCAGCCAATTAATTTTCTCTTCATAGCCATTTGGCTTGCCTGAGCTTTTGCCTTCTTTATATTTCCAATGCGCAGCAACGCCCAGCTCAGCATCTTCATGCATCGCTTGAGTGCGGATCTGTATTTCTACTGTTTTCCCTTCAGGTCCAACAACAATGGTATGAATGGACTGATAGCCATTAGGCTTAGGGTTCGCTACGTAATCATCGAATTCTTTTGGGATATGATGCCAAAGCGTATGCACTGCACCTAATGCGCTATAGCAATCTTGCAGCCGCTCAGTGACAACCCTTACGGCTCTCACATCAAATAGCTCGTCAAATTTAAGGTGCTTACCCTGCATTTTTCGCCAAATACTGTAGATATGCTTGGGACGACCATACACTTTGGCTCTGATGTGTTCTTTATCTAACTTGACTTGCAGTTCAGCCACAAACGCATCAACGAATGACTCGCGATCCAGTCGTTTTCCATCAAGTTGTTTAGCAATATCAACATAAGTTTCAGGATGAAGATAACGAAAAGAGATATCCTCTAGTTCCCACTTCAGTTGCCCAATACCCAATCGATTCGCCAGCGGCGCATAGATATCAACAATTTCTCTTGCGAGCAACACACGCGTTTCTTCATCTTCATTTTTTACGGCGCGCAATAAACACAATCGTTCAGCGAGTTTGATTACTACAGCTCGAACATCTTCAACCATCGCTAAAAGCATTTTACGAATATTATCGATTTGTGAGGACGATGCTTTACTGTGTGGATTCGTTTTTAACGCCCCGATGGCATCCATTGTCACCGCGCTACGTACTAATAATGCAAGGTGAGCGTCATACTTTTCTTCGATAAATTCCTGAGTCAGTTTTCCTGCATCTAATAAAACAAACAAGACAGCCGCTTTTAAGGTATCGATGTCCATATGCAATGGAGCAAGGATCTCGACCATTTCTCGAGTTCGTTCAAAAAGATCAGCTTGTAATAATGCTGGCTTATCGGCTTTATCAGCCAATAAGTCAATAAAAAGCAGCTCTAACGCTTTTGCGTCTTCTTCATCAAAAAGATAACGACTAATCCAATCATCCAGCTGAAATTGTTGATGATTAAAGTGTGTTTCACGAACCGATACCATGGGGCAACTTCCTTAACTCACAATTTATACTTATTCTTTTTAATAACCTATTTTTTTACAAATAGTGCCATCGCTTCGGTGTGATGGGTTTGAGGAAACATATCAATCATTGATAGCTTCTGCAATTGATAACCGTGAGATAACAAAATACTTGTATCTCTGGCTAAACTTGTTGGGCTGCATGAAACGTACACCACTCGCTTAGGATTCAGCTTTTTTAGCCTTTTCAGACACTCATAAGCACCGGCTCTCGCGGGATCTAAAAGTAATTTATCAATTTTCCCAAGCCAAGGCTGGGCTGACAAATCAGCGCTTAAATCACAAGCATGAAATTCAACAGCATCTAACCCATTCTCTTGGGCATTCTTTTTCGCTTGCTCTACCGCAGAATCGATACCTTCTACCCCTATGACATTTGCGCCAAGTTTAGCGATTGGTAAGCTAAAGTTGCCCATACCACAGAACAAGTCTAGCACCCGCTCGTTTTCCTCTAGCTCAAGCCATTCTATCGCTTGATTGATCATTGCTTGGTTCACTTCTGTATTGACCTGAACAAAGCCTCCGGGTTGGAACTTAAGATTAACATCTTGGCTTAATGCATAACTGGGTTGCGATTGCTCACCAGCCAAAATTTCAAAACCGCTTTCGTGTTGCAATTGCAGATTAATTTTATGAACATTGGCGAAGTCGACTAATTTTAGCTTATCGTTATCAGCTATGGTTGCAGGTGTTCGAATGATAACAAACACGCCATTACTGCCCTCTATTAACTCAATATGCCCCAAGGTTTTACGATCTTTGAGTGTATTAATCATTTGAGCAAGCGGGCTAATTAGAATATTCAAGCTTTGCTTTAATACTGGGCATTCATTAATTGACACAATGTCATGGCTACCTAATTTTCTGAATCCAATATTTAGCTTTTTCGTCTGCTTATCATAACTTGTCGCTAATTTAGCCCTACGACGATAATGCCAAGCATCACCCGCTAAAGTGGACGTTATTACATTTTGAACAGGAGTGTGTTGCGTCATTAAATCGGCAAGCGTATCGGATTTATATTGACGTTGAGCTTCAAGCTTAAGGTGCTGTAAATCACAGCCACCACACTCGTCAAAATGAGGGCACACTGGAGTTTCTCTATTTTCTGATGGATTTACTACTCGAATCATCTTTGCTTTAGAAAAGTTTTTCTTTTGCTCAACGAGTTGCAAGCTCACATCTTCTCCCGGCAGAGCACCAGGAACAAATACAATTTTACCCTGATGATGAGCGATGCCAGCACCAATGTGGTCAAGTTGTGTCACATTGAGAGTCATTTTGGCTGAAATTTGGTTCTTCTTCTTAGGTTTTGCTGTAAAAAATTGCGCCATGATTGCCTCAAAATTGATAAAGTATTAGCATCAGTAAAAATTTTACTAAAAAGCGTTCTAATTACTTTTCGTCTTTTATAAAAAATATGCCAAAAAAGCACTTCACTCAGGTTGTACATTATGAGGGAAAGGCCGCTAACTTTGCCAAGGAAATAAAAATAAAATAATGACAGATGGCAGTGAGACGACCAAATATAATCTGCGTTCGTGGGTACTCGCTCTGGCACTAATACCAACTGTAGTCGTTGGTTTTTTGCTCGCTAGCTTTTTCACCATAAACAGAAGTATGGAGCTAGAACAAAACAATTTAGATCGCATTGAACAAATCACAGTGCCTGCGGCTTTTGCTATCAGTGTTTCAATTGCATCAAATAATCGTGATGAAGCCAAGCGATTACTCACACAAATTCAAATTTATACGCCAAAGTTCATTAAATCTATTGCTGTATTTGACAAAAATAATCAGCTATTTGTCACCTCTCATTATCATAAAGATTTCGATAACATGCGCTACGACAGCTCTCTTGTGACGCTCAAGCAGTCTGAAGTTGAAGATATCGGTGACTTTATCATGGTCAAAACGCCTATTTTTTCACTTTCTCAAGCTGAAATAGATAATCCAGACCTTCAAAAATCGGTAAAACCACTCGGTAACTTTCTTGGCTACATCACAATGTTAGTCACTAAAGAAGAAACGATAGAATCACAATACACTGCCATTATCGTTGCTTTTATTGTTTTTTTAGCAGGCATTCAGCTAAATCTGCTTTTCACGATTCGTTTAGTTAAGTTTTTTACCATTCCGGTCCACAGTATGGTGTTATTTGTTTCAAAAATTCGCCAAGGAAAATTTGTCGAAAAAATTGATGGAGCATTTATTAGTGAGTTAGACACGCTAAAGTCTGGCATTAATTCGATGGCAAAGTCATTGAATATCTATAAAAACGAAACCCAAAACAATATTGAACAAGCAACAAGCGATCTACTTAGAACGCTTGAACAAATCGAAATTCAAAATATTGAGCTTGATATTGCCAAGAAACGAGCACAAGAAGCCAGTCAAACAAAGTCGGAATTTCTTGCTAATATGTCACACGAACTGAGAACACCACTTAATGGCGTGATTGGGTTTGCAAGACAATTAGCTAAAACGCCCCTGCATAGAAGCCAACTTGACTACATACAAACCATTGAGCGCAGCGCAAATAGTTTACTCAGTATTATTAATGACATTCTTGATTTTTCGAAGTTAGAAGCTGGAAAAATGGTCATTGAAAAAATTCCGTTTTGTTTAAGAGATTCTCTTGACGAAACAATGACATTAACCGCTGCAGCTGCACATCAAAAAGGGCTTGAGATCGTTATCGATGTCGCTCATGATGTCCCAGACAATGTGATTGGTGATGCCATGCATCTCAATCAAATCATTACTAACTTAGTTGGAAATGCCATTAAGTTTACTGAGAATGGTAGCATCCTCCTCAGAGTTCGTTTGGTTTCTGAGCACTTAAAAAAGACAATCATACGCTTTGATGTGATAGATACTGGTATCGGTATCAACCTTGAACACCAACAACTATTATTTCAAGCGTTCGCACAAGCTGACTCGTCTATTTCTAGACGGTTTGGTGGTACGGGCTTAGGGCTTATTATTACTCAGCGTTTGGTCGAAGAGTTGGGTGGTGAGATCAACTTCTCTTCTGAAGAAAATCAAGGTTCTAATTTTTGGTTTTCAATTCCGTTAGAACTGTGTCAATTCCAATTATCTGATTCTATTCCGATTCATTCTTTGAGTAACAAATCTGTACTCGTTTATGAACCAAGAGTATTGTCAGCTGAAATGCTCACAAATTCTCTCAAGTCATGGAATACGCATTTTAGAGTAGCCACCAGCACTCAAGATGTCATTAATAAAATTAATTCTTCGCTGCAATATCAGTATTTACTCTTAAGTTGCTACGATATTTGCACTCAAACTGATTTACTGAATATTCTTAAGCTTGCTAGACCAAAAGTAGATCGAATTATTTTGATCCATGACTGCCTAAAACAAGAACACATTATCGAAGGTGTTCGCCCATACACTGATAATATTATAAAGACTCCGTTTACGGCATTGTCTTTAGCCAAGCAAATGTTGTTCTCCCAGCAAATCAGTTTACCCATCGATTTTAATGAGTCCATAGAACCGCCCAAATCAAGACATAACCTTAATGTACTTGCTGTCGATGATAACGAGGCAAACCTCAAACTCATTAATGCTTTGCTCGATGATATCGTCACAAACATAACCACAGCATCAAGTGGTTCAGAAGCGATTGAATACGCAAATACAAAAAGCTTTGACCTAATACTGATGGACATACAAATGCCTGATATCGATGGCATTCAAGCAACAAAAACTATCCGCCAAGACTCATTGAACCGAAACACGCCAATTATTGCCGTTACTGCTCATGCACTTTCAGATGAAAAGCAAAGAATATTTGACAGTGGCATTGAAGGGTATCTTGCAAAACCTATTGATGAAAAAGCGCTTATTGATGTCATCGAACAGTGGGTAATTCGCCCTACTTTTACCCATTTTGACTCCCACACCCTTAATTGGGAGTTATGCTTATCTCAAGCCAATCAAAAAGCGCCACTTGCATTAGAAATGTTGCAAATGCTGCTCGATTCTCTGCCCAAGACATTAAACGATCTCAATCAAAGTCTACAAACACAAGACAATATTAAAATGCTAACTGTCGTACACAAACTGCATGGTGCCTGTTGTTATTGCGGAGTTCCAACCACTCAGAAACTGTGTAACCAAATTGAGTCCTCTCTAAAACAAGGGGAAACAACAGAAATGCTAGAACCTGAAATACTTGAGTTACTCGATGAGCTAACTAAGGTAGAATCTGCGGCTAAACAAGTGATCTCCCAGATGTCTTCGGAACAAACCTATGACTAAAAAAATTGGTTTTTTTAAACGGTTAAAAGCATTGAACATTGAGCAAAAAGAATTATTTGCAATTGCTTTATGCCAACGTATGTACCCAAATTATCATTTATTTTCAACAGTTACTGAGTTCGGTAATCCAATCGTACTTGATACGACGTTGAATCTACTTTGGCAAAAGCAATATGATAAAAAATTAAAATTAAACACCGATTTATATCTCGATAAAATTGATGCAGTTACTCCAGAACCTGAAAATTTTGATATGTACGGTGTATATCCAGCTTTAGATGCTGCAGTTGCACTGACCCAGCTTCTCAGCGCGCTTCAAAGTAAAGTTGAAGAAGACATAACCAACATCAGCAAACTGTCGTCAAGCACGGTAGCAAACTACATTGAAGCGACTTGTGAGCAAGAGTTTGATAACGAAACTCAGCTTGACGATTATGTTTTTGATCATCCGGCAATGGTTGAAGAAAGAGAAGTGCAAAGTGAATTGCTTGAAGTCATTGAGTCAAACAAAATCACTTCAGATATGATCAAAGAACTGCGTAAAGAAATTGTTTCAAGTGGAATTTCAAATATCGGAATTAGCATCGGCGAATAAAATCGTTAAATTCAAGGCATGGATGCCTTAATACTCTATTTTTCAACAAAAAAATCGTCTATTTATCCTTCAAATGTTTACTGTATGAAAAAACAGTATATACTGTTCATCAATACAGTGGTTTTGATAGGATATCATTATGCTTTGCCAACTTAGTGTTCATAACTTTGCTATCGTTCGTTTTCTTGAGCTCGATTTTAAATCAGGAATGACCAGTATTACTGGTGAAACCGGCGCTGGTAAATCTATTGCAATCGATGCGTTAGGTTTATGTCTTGGCAATCGTGCTGACGTAAACTCCATACGTGCAGGTTCGGATAAAGCAGAAGTTAGTGCTAGCTTTTCAATCAGCAAACTGCCAATGGCAAAACGTTGGTTAGAAGATCAAGATTTAGATCTCGATGATGAATGTATTCTTAGGCGGGTCATTAGCAGTGATGGCCGCTCACGAGCCTACATTAATGGCAACCCTGTGCCTATCACGCAATTAAAATCGTTAGGCCAATTACTGGTCGCTGTACATGGACAACATGCACACCATGCCATGCTTAAAACTGAGCATCAATTAACATTGCTTGATGGCTATTCAAATCACTCTTCATTAATTGAGACAGTAAGTCAGCGTTATCTTGGTTATAAACAAATCGAAACCGAGCTTAAACAACTCAAACTCAGTCAAGAAGAACGCAAATCTCGGCAACAGTTATTAGAATATCAAATCCAAGAGTTAAATGAGTTTGATCTAAAGCCGGGAGAATTCGAAACTATTGAGCAAGATCACAAACGCTTAGCGAACAGTTCGGATCTCATTGAAAAATGTCAACAAAGCGTGGCATTACTCAGCGAAGATGAAGCCAATATTTCCACATTATTAAACCAAGCCGTTGGCGTGATTGGGCAGATAGAAGAGTTTGACCCTCAACTCAAAAATGTCAGTAACATGCTCAATGATGCATTGATTCAAATACAAGAAAGTAGCAGCGAAGTCGAATTGTATCTCAGTCATATTGAACAAGATCCAGAACACTTTAACTTGCTTGAACAAAGACTTTCGAAATCGCTTCAACTCGCTCGTAAACACCAAATATCGCCTTGTGAGCTAGCAATCTTTCATGATTCCATCAAACTTGAGCTAGAAGATTTATCCCAAGACGAGAGTAAATTAGATGATGTTCATTTACTGCTGACTACCGCTCAAACACAGTATCACTCGGCAGCAAAAAAACTCAGCCAAAGCCGCCAACGGTATGCCAAAGAACTCAATAAAGTAGTCACCCAATCAATTAACGAACTCAATATGCCGAAAGGTAAATTCCAGATTGAAGTCGCCTATAATGCAGAGCAAATGAGTAGCATTGGCGCAGATCACGTTCAATTTCTAGTAACAACGAACCCAGGTCAGCCAATGCAAGCTATTGCAAAAGTAGCCTCTGGTGGTGAGCTCTCTCGTATAGGGCTAGGCATTCAGGTTATTACCGCACAAAAAGTAGCAACACCTACGCTTATTTTTGATGAAGTTGATGTCGGGATTTCAGGACCAACGGCAGCTGTAGTAGGAAGAATGCTGCGAAGTTTAGGAGAGTCAACCCAAGTCCTCTGCGTGACTCACTTACCACAAGTTGCAGGAAATGGTCATCAACACATGTTCGTTAATAAAGAGGCAAAGAAAGGTCAAACTGAAACATCTATGGCTGCGTTGACACAAGAGCAAAGAGTACAAGAACTTGCAAGGCTGCTCGCTGGAGACACCATAACAAATAGCTCATTAGCAAACGCTAGAGAGCTACTTCACAGCTGAAACAACGAACAGAACTGGTGAGTTAACTGTTAAATTATCCGTTAACCCGTATTTCGGCTGTGATCTACCGACTTGAGTTCATACATTTCGAATGGAAATATATTTCGCAGTTGCTGCGTCAAGTCATCAGAGACATTTGCTGAAATATGTAACCGAACAGAACCACTCTTTTCAGCTCTGACCGTACCAGTCATTTTATGATGTTTAGCAAGCTGACGAGCTTCGCGCAAAAACTTTTCAGGTATTTTCCCTTTGTGTTTATCCAATCTGCCATTTTTAAAATGTAACTCAAAAATAACTAAACCTCGTTTTGAGCCAAACATAAAGAACATTAATACTGCGATGCCAATACACATGAAAAGGAGCTTCAAACTTGTATCCATTATTTTTCTCCTTTGATTAAAAGTTTTATCATTTATTGTTAAACTATACTCTAACAAACTAAAAGCACAGAATTTCAATGATATTTTAAAACGATATGATTGTGAAGATTCAGAACGTTTTCATTACAGCTACCAGTTGCACTGTAAATATAGTTACGTTCAAAATCTAATAAATTTTTAATTGCACAAATAACCTAACAATTTAAGGGGTACTGCATGAGAATGGCAAAAATACATCAATATCAATTCTACTTTGTAATCTTCAGCATACTTCTCTCTTTAGTTGGTTTTTCATATAACGTGTGGCGATTAGAAGTTACTGAAAATAACAATACTATCCGCACCGCTAGTTTTGAAATATTGCTTGAACTTTCCGCTCTTGAGCAACTTGTTTACTACTCTCACTATGATCAAAATACAGTAGAAGGCAGTCCAAGAAAAGGCTGGGTAAAGGTTGGATTGATACATGATTTAAGTCCATTAGCTGGTGAAAAAGTGATGGTAAAATCAAAAAAACTGATGGAAGTATGGTCTGGTAATTGGAGCATTATCAATGAAAGCCAATCTGCAACTGATCAAGTCGTTTCTGCCATTGAAGCAACCCGTGATGAGATAAACATTACACTCACCACGCTAGAATAAGCACTCACATCTAGTTGGATTAAAAAATAATTTTGATTTGATCTGCAATTCGTTTCGCTTTATCAATTGCAGATTGAATATTATCAGCTCGTGCTAAAGCAACCCCAAGTCGACGTTGGCCATTAATTTCAGGTTTTGCAAATAAACGAAGTTGGGTATCTGCTTCTGACAACGCTTCATGTATACCTTCAAAGCCGATGTTTACAGAATGACCATCTGCTATTAAAACAGCTGAAGCACTAGGCCCATGTTGCATTATATTTCCGATAGGCAAGCCTAAAATTGCTCTTACATGCAGCGCGAATTCGGATTGATCTTGGCTTATCAATGTCACCATTCCTGTGTCATGGGGTCTGGGTGATACCTCAGAAAAATAAACTTGATCACCTTTTATAAACATCTCAACTCCAAAAACGCCAAAACCACCAAGTGATTTAACGACTTTAGTTGCCATTTCTCTTGTAACTTGGTTAAGTTGATTGGACATTAACTGTGGTTGCCAAGACTCACGATAATCACCATTCTCTTGTCGATGCCCAATAGGCTCGCAAAAATGAATACCATCAATGGCACTAACGGTTAACAAGGTTATTTCATGATCAAACTCAATAAAACCTTCAACTATCACTCGACCTTGCCCACCACGCGCTTCTGTTTGAGAAATATCCCACGCTGAATCAAATTGCTGTTCCGACTTTACCACTGTTTGCCCGTGACCTGACGAGCTCATTATTGGCTTAACAACACAAGGAAAGCCAATTGTAGTAATCGCTTTCTCCATTTCATTTTTGTTACCACAAAAAAAGAATCTGGACGTCAGCATACCTAACGTATTTGCCGCCAGTCGTCTAATACCTTCTCTGTTCATGGTGAGTTGAGCAGCTTTAGCATTTGGTACAACTTTCATCCCAAGCGCTTCAGCCTCAACGAGTACCTGCGTATTGATTGCTTCAAGCTCTGGAATAATTAAATGAGGATTTTCTTGCGTAATGACAGATTTAAGCGCTGCAGCATCCATCATATCAATAACGTGTGAGCGATGAGCGACATGCATCGCTGGAGCATTTGCGTAACGATCAACTGCAATGACTTCTACACCATATCTTTGAAGTTCAATAGCCACTTCTTTGCCTAATTCGCCACTGCCTAATAACATGGCTTTAATTGAATTTTTACATAAAGCGGTGCCTATCATATGAGCTCCAATTTGAAGAGTATGAGAAGAGTTTAGTGCAAATTTAGATGTAGAATCGGGATCTATCTTTTTTTGGAAGCATAGGGAAGAGTGTTAACTAAATCTATAGCAAGCTGAATATGGGCATAACAGGTAGTATGATATTTATGTATGCACTGAAATTCAGTTAACAATACTCTGAACTTCTAACACCGACAACTTACGACTTTGACCAAGTTCAAGGTTTTTATCTAAGCACAAACCACCAATTGATAAACGATGTAATCCAACAACAGCATTTCTATAGCGGCCAAACATGCGCTTAATTTGATGGTACTTTCCTTCGCTGAGGGTCACTATAGCTTCACGCTCACCGATGATTTCAAGAATGGCAGGCTTTGTCGTAATATCCTCATATTCGAAATAAAATCCTTTTTCAAAACCTTGTACATATTCATCCAAAATCGGATCATCAAGCGTCACTTGATACACCTTATCAACCTTCTTTTCTGGTGACATCAAACTCGCTGACCACTGACTATCGTTTGTGAGTAAGAGTAACCCAGTGGAGTTTAAGTCTAATCGTCCCGCGATGTGAAGTTCGCTTTTATTCGGGTGAGTGAGTAAATCAATGACTGTTTGATGCTCTTTATCTTTGGTTGCACTAACAACCCCTACGGGTTTGTTCATCATTAAATAAATAGCTTGTCTGTTTTGCAGCACAACCTCATCAAACTGAATATGACTAAACTCATCAATCTGTAAATCTAGCGCTTTGGCGACGATTTGATCGACTTTCACTCGATTATTTATTAATAACATTCGTACAGATTTATGAGGTAAAGTTAATTTTTTACACAAAAAACGGTCCAAACGACTTCGCTTACTCTGCATTTAGTTTCTCAGTTTCGACTTCACTCTCGTTCATATTAAAAAGTGGCGTAAATTTATAAGCACATCGACGCGAACCTTCGATGATATGCTCTTCTCTAGAGACTGATGCTATAGCCTCAAAAAGTTTTTGGAACATTTCTAACTCTGATCGGCAAAAATTCTGACACTTGGTTGCAGCAGCACAAATAGGGCAGTGATTTTCAAATAGCCAAAAATCATTATCGTTACATTCCCAAGATGCCATATACCCTTCATTTGTACGTAACTCACAGAGCGCCTGTATTTTTTCATCAAGATTTGAAATTAACGCTAAAACACGATCATACTGAGCAAAACTACTTCTCTCTCGTTCTTCTATCAGTTTATCAAGCCCATCATCACCAAATATTTGAATGACAGAGTCTATCAACTGCAGAGTTAATTCTTCGTGTCTATCTGCAAAATGGCTAGCACTGACCTCGGTTAAGAACCAATAACGAGTTGGTCTTCCGCGCCCTTGCGCTCTATCTTCTGTGGCGACATCACCGTTATCCTCAAGCAACTGCAGATGCTGCCTAACTCCCATCGTTGTCAAAGAAAGCGCTTTAGATAAAAATTTTGCAGTCAAAAGACCATTCGTCTTCAATAAATTTAATATTTTTTCTGTGGTCTTCATATCACCTCTCTTTTGCCTATTATTACGTTTCCTGTAAATAAGTAAACTTTTTTGTTTATTTTTGGTTAATACCTTTACAATTTTATATAAACAATTTACTTTATATAATAATTTATACAGTAAAGAGTTTATTAATTATGAAACTTACAATTTTTAGTAGTAGCCAGCGTGAGAGTTCTCAGAGTACTAAAGTTGGTGACTACCTCATGTCGAAATCGACCCAATTCTCAGATTCTAAACATCTAGAATTGAAGAACTTCTCACTGCCTTTTTGGGATGGCTCAAGTAACAAAGGCAAACATTGGGATGAATTGAATCACTTACTCATTGAAGCTGATGCAATCGTATTAATCACACCGGAATGGAATGGCGTTGCTTCACCATTATTAAAGAATTTCTTAATGATGTGTGATGGTGCCGTTACTGCGAATAAACCCGTTTTACTCGTATCTATCTCAAGCGGAGTATGCGGTGCTTATCCAATTGCTGAATTAAAAATGAATGCATTCAAAAATAACAAAATGCTACCCATACCAGACCACCTTATCGTACGTAGTGCCAACGAAGTATTGAATATGGATTGCACAACGGATCGTGATCAACAAATACGTGATCGAATAAACTTTAGTTTGCATACGTTATTTTCATACGCAGAAGCACTTAAACAAATGAGAACTAAACTACAAAACCACCCTTATCCTAACCAACATAAATTTTCCTATGGCATGTAGGGAGAATCGTTTTGAACCTTAACCAAATCACTTTACCTGTGACAAATTTAGTTACTGCGATTGGCTTTTATAAAAGCCTTGGATTCGAACAAATTGTCGACTCGCCTCGTTATGCCAGATTTCAATGCCCTGATGGTCGTTCAACATTTTCGTTGTCACTCACAGACAAACCATTTTCCAATGGCGCAATAATTTATTTTGAACATCAGCAATTAGATACTTGGGTAACTGAATTAAAAGACAAAGGAATTACATTCATTCAAGAAGTAAAAGATGAAAAATATCTCTGGCGAGAGGCCGTTCTTGAAGATCCTTCAGGCAATATAATTAAACTTTATTGGGCTGGAGAAAATAGATTAAATCCACCATGGAAAATAAAAGGAACTCCCCATGATACTTGAACATATAAATTTAGTGATAAGAGATATACCAACCGCTCTGAAATTTTATCAAGCCGCTTTCCCTCATTGGAAAGTGCGAGGTGGAGGTGAAAACGAGTGGTATGGAATGCCAAGAAACTGGATTCATTTTGGAGACGACTATAACTACATTTCATTTAGTGATCACGGCGAAAGTGATAACCGAAACTTAAAGGGTAGCCAAGTCGGCTTGACCCATTTTGCTTATCGTGTTGATAATATTTCAGCTTTGATAGCCAGACTTGAGTTTGCCGGTTTTGAAATTGCAATCAACGGCTCGCAAGATAGTACACAAAAAAGTGTCTATTTCATCGATCCCGACGGTTTTGAAGTTGAGTTCGTGCAATACCTGACAGATATCCCTAATGAAAGAAACAAATATTGAAGCTGTTCGAATCTCTAGTAAATGTCTACAAATACTCATCGAGTGATATTCGTACATTTTTATTGAGAAGCTTTCTATACTTAATTAATTGAAAAGCATTGTCATGCTACGGATTAACAATAATGAGGTTTGTTATGAGTTCTACTATACCTGCTGGTCCTCCTAGCATTCGATCAACTTCTCTTGAACGATTGCCTGATAGGCATGACGAATCTCAACATGTAAAAACCAGTGACATAAATGCTTTTACTGATGATAAATTCACAACCCAAATGCATACACTTGATGTGCAACATAATGAACTCCATAAAGCTACTCTTAGCCTTCCAAATTCTGAAGACGAATTGGGAGCTGATGAGAAAGAAACTTCAAACGATTTCATAGAAAAGTACCATCAAGTAGCAGCAAAAATGAGCCCTGTGAGCCAAAGTATGATTCAACGCCCTGACTTACGCAGCAGCGGTGATTTGAAGAGTAGAATTTTAATGAGTCAAACACCAAGTAAATATAAATCGGTTTATAACATGGCATCTAATACATCTAAAAAACACTCTGAATTAGTACAAATTCTCAGAGAGACGAATAATAAAATCAGTAATGTTTTACATAAAAAGTAACTAATTATAACTGGCTCTTCGTCGTTTCATATGGATTTGAGTAGATCTGATACAGGGCTAGCAATCATGAAAATCATAGTCATAAATGTTCCTGTATTACGATACCCTCTGGCTCGTGCTCTAGCTGCTTGAAATAGACTATTCAATCCT
>VSKX01041380.1_pt1 | contig 19418 bp, 13 predicted proteins | sample 4799481 | NCBI WGS metagenome assembly VSKX01 (sample SAMN12179537, study PRJNA552185) | sponge metagenome | biome: deep-sea hydrothermal plumes; feature: spots directly above weak diffusing fluid; material: sea water; isolation source: sponge from the Swan site of a hydrothermal vent ...
AAAAGCCGATCCAGAGCAATACTTGCCTTGGAATTATCTCGATACCATCTCTGAAGAAAAATAAGCGTCGATATAATCAATATGAAATAACTAGATTTAGGCTAACAGCCTAGGTCTAGCTGTATCTGAAAATAATCAGACTGTCACGCTATGCAGCCGTAAGCACACTAATGTCGGCAGTAACGATGGTCATGCTTTTTTGATGTATTTCAGAAAGATCCTTGATGCAAAAGTTTGAGTCAGACTGCTCTGCTTCAGGGATTAAGTTCTCAAGCAACGAGTTGCTGAATAAAGGGAAAGTTTCTTCTTTTTCGAATGTCAGTGAGATAAATTGTATTGCTTGACTCACGAGCAGTATTTTATATTTGTTTTCTGCTTGTTGCCGTTGAATGTTCTCATTGTTCGCTATGCATAGAGTGGGCTCATTAAGGCGACAATTTTTATTAACTGTGATGGTTAATTGAGATTGTTGCTCAGTTGGTTGATCTTGAATTCGAGTTAAAGTAACAAAATAGTGGTGTTCACTTTCTTTTTCTCTAATGGATAGGTGATCACATTGTCTAGTTAATTCACCAGCTACTTTAGTATGGAAGCATGAAAAGCACTGGTAAGATTTTTCATCCGTATTTGCACCAACACTCAATACATATTCTTGACGCCAACCGCTCGATGTTGCTACTGAAACTACGGCAGGTGAAAACCTAGCTTGAGGCGTCTTGAATAACTGAAAAACAAAAAGGTTAGGGTCGACTAATGCTTGCACTTATCACTACCATGTATAAACGGTTATGTCGTTCAAAGACATCACCTTATAAAACATGATAGCTATCTTAATTTAAATAAGATTTATAGTGGGTTAATTAAAGTTTACCTTGAGCTTTTCATCGGTTTTGGGCTTTTTATTTCGAACATTAATCTGGTGTTTAGTGTGCAGCTGAGAGGGTACTATTCTATGAATACTCTCTCGACTGACGAAATGACAGTGCCGTTGTGCAATCGAGTAACGAGTTCATCTCCTTTTACTAATTGATCAGCGTCTGTAATAACTCGCCCCAAGTCGTCGCTTGTAATGCTATAACCTCTACTGAGGGTGGCTAATGGACTGATTGCATTCAATTGATGACTCGCTTGTTGTAATTCAAGCTGGCTCTGATTCAGCTTTGCTTTGATTGAGTCGTTCAATTTGCAATCTAAGTAATTGAGTTTTTCTGTTAATAAGCGCACCCGATGAATAGGAGATTGCTCGAACAGTCGGTTTTTTAGTTGTTGTTGCTTTAAAATCTCATGATGGAATCTTTGGTTTATTGCAGAATCTAACTTTAACTGAATTTCATCGAATCGCTGTTGCCATTGCTGCAGTTTATTTTGTGGTTCATGGCGCTGTAATCGATGGCGAAGTTCGCTGAGCATCCCATGTTGTTGCAATGCATGATGTTTGTAGGCTTGGATCATACGATTTTTTAGATTGCTCAGTTGCTGCGCTTTATTACTGACATCTTTAGACAGCAATTCTGCGCCTGCTGAAGGTGTCGGAGCTCTTAAATCTGCAACGTAATCGCTGATGGTTGTGTCAACTTCGTGCCCTACAGCGCTGACAATGGGTAAGCCTGAATTGTAAATGGTATGAGCTAACCCTTCGTCATTAAAACACCATAAATCTTCCATCGAGCCACCACCACGGGTCAGCAATATGACATCGACTTCATTACGTTGGTTAGCAGTATTAATTGCATCACATAGCTGATCTGCTGCGTTGTCGCCTTGCACTTGAGCAGGGTAAATAATAACTTCTATTGATGGGTCTCGTCGGTGCAGGACATGAAGTACATCCCGAACAGCTGCACCAGTCGCTGAAGTCACTACACCGATTCGTTGGATGTTTTCAGGTAACGCTCGTTTACTATCAGTCGAAAATAAACCGTCGGCGGCTAATTTCATTTTTAATGCTTCAAACTGTTGAGCTAATAAACCATCACCAGCAGGCTGCATATTTTCGATTAAAAGTTGATAGTCGCCCCTCGGCTCATAAACACTGATATTACCTCTGACTAAAACTTGCTGCCCATTACTCGGCTTAAAATTAACACTGCGATTTTTCCCTTTGAACATGGCGCATCTAATCTGGGAATAATTATCTTTTAAGGTGAGATACCAATGACCTGAACTGGGAGACGAAAAGTTTGAAATCTCCGCACTGAGCCACACTTGGCCAATTTCACCTTCTAGAATTCGTCTAACTTCACCGTTCAAGCGTGAAACTGTGAACACAGTGTTTTTGTCTAGGTGCATGAGTTTTCTTAAAGAATCGGCTGATTTTTCTATTTTCCATTTACCAAGACCAATATGCAAGGTATAATCCCGCCGCAATATTTACCTTCACCTTACCCTAGGGAGATGTTGCTATGCTAAGATTAAAAAAAGAAGCGCTTACATTCGATGATGTTCTACTCGTGCCTGCGCATTCAACGGTTCTCCCGAATACTGCTGTTCTTAATACTCGCTTAACCAATAAAATCCAACTCAATATACCGATTGTATCTGCCGCTATGGATACCGTAACTGAAGCTCGTCTTGCTATTGCTATGGCACAAGAAGGCGGTTTGGGATTTATTCATAAAAACATGAGTATTGATCAGCAAGCTGAAGAAGTTCGTAAAGTTAAAATTTACGAAGCTGGTATTGTTCAGCAACCTGTCACAGTTACACCTGAAACAACGCTTACTGCACTTCGTGAACTGACTAATCGTAATGGCTTTGCTGGCTATCCAGTAATTGATGATTCTAACGAATTAGTTGGCATTATCACTGGCCGTGACGTGCGATTCGTAACGGATTGGAGCAAAACGGTTGCTGAAGTCATGACGTCAAAAGAACGGCTTATCACTGTGCCAGAAGGTACAGCGTTAGATGAAGTTCAAACTCTGATGCACTCTCATCGCATTGAAAAAGTACTTGTCGTTAATAAGAACTTTAAACTTAAAGGTCTTATTACGGTTAAAGATTTTGAGAAAGCCGAACAAAAACCTAATGCCTGTAAAGATGAACTGGGTCGCCTACGTGTTGGCGCTGCAGTTGGTGCAGGAGCTGGCAATGAAGACCGTGTTGATGCATTGGTTAAAGCTGGCGTCGATGTACTGCTTATCGATTCATCTCATGGTCATTCAGAAGGTGTATTACAACGCATTCGTGAAACTCGTGCTAAGCATCCAGAACTACAAATTGTAGGTGGCAATGTCGCGACAGCAGAAGGCGCATTAGCGTTAGTTGAAGCTGGCGTGAATGCCGTTAAAGTCGGTATCGGTCCGGGCTCTATTTGTACTACTCGTATTGTTACGGGTGTTGGTGTGCCACAGATTACAGCCGTATCAGACGCAGCAGCTGCGCTTAAAGGTTTAGAGATCCCTGTTATTGCCGATGGCGGTATTCGGTTCTCAGGTGATTTAGCCAAAGCATTAGCCGCTGGTGCATCATGCATTATGGCTGGTGGTATGTTTGCGGGCACAGATGAAGCTCCGGGTGAAACTGAGCTGTATCAAGGCCGCGCTTACAAGTCATATCGTGGTATGGGATCGCTAGGTGCGATGTCTCAAGGTTCTTCCGATCGTTATTTTCAATCAGATAACGCGGCTGACAAGCTTGTACCCGAAGGAATTGAAGGTCGAGTGCCATATAAAGGTCACTTGAAAGAAATTATTCATCAGCAAATGGGCGGTTTACGTTCATGCATGGGGTTAACAGGTTGTGCAACGATTCAAGAGCTGAATACTAAAGCTGAATTCGTGAAAGTAACTTCTGCAGGTATGGGCGAATCACATGTGCACGATGTGACCATGACTAAAGAAGCTCCGAATTACCGTTCTGGCGTATAACCACTGAAGAAATGCGGCCTGACAGGTCGCTTTATTTAATCTTCTGAACCCGACTACAAATATCAATACCTCGCAATATTGATTATAAAAATTATTAAAGGTTGAACATGAACGATATCCATGAGCATAAAATCCTTATTTTAGATTTTGGTTCTCAATACACGCAACTGATTGCCCGCCGTATTCGTGAAATAGGTGTTTATTGTGAACTTTGGGCATGGGATGTTTCAGAAGCAGACATTCGTGAATTCGCGCCTAACGGTATTATTTTAGCGGGTGGCCCTGAAAGCGTAACAGCAGATAATTCACCGCGCGCGCCAGAATATGTGTTTACAGCAGGCGTGCCTGTTTTGGGCATTTGTTATGGCATGCAAACCATGTCAGAGCAGCTTGGTGGTAAAGTTATTCAAGGTGTAGGTGAAGGTGAGTTTGGTTATGCACAAATCGAGATGCAAACTGAATCATCGTTATTCAAGAGCATTGAAGATGCGGTAAGTGAAGCGGGTAAGCCTTTACTTGACGTATGGATGAGTCATGGCGACAAAGTATCAGCAATCCCAGAAGGATTCGTCGCAGTAGCCAGTACCGAAACGTGCCCGTTTGCAGCAATGGTGAACGAAGATAAGCAGTTTTACGGTGTTCAATTCCACCCTGAGGTTACTCATACTCGTCAAGGACTTCGTATTCTGAGCCAATTTGCATTAGACATATGTGAATGTAAAGCGAACTGGAAACCAAGCAATATTATTGAAGATGCTATTGAGCGTTTGAAAACGCAAATTGGTGATGATGAAGTTATCTTAGGTTTGTCTGGTGGCGTAGATTCCTCTGTTGTTGCTATGCTTTTGCACCGCGCTATTGGTGACAAACTAACGTGTGTGTTTGTTGATAACGGTTTGCTGAGATTGAATGAAGCCGATCAAGTCTTGGACATGTTTGGCGATCACTTCGGTCTTAAAATTATTCATGTTGATGCTGAAAACCGTTTTTTAGATGCCATGAAAGGCGAAGCCGAGCCTGAAGCTAAACGAAAGATTATTGGTCGTATCTTTGTGGAAATCTTTGATGAAGAGTCAAAGAAATGCGCCAATGCAAAATGGTTAGCACAAGGCACTATTTACCCTGATGTTATTGAATCTGCAGGCAGCAAGACGGGTAAAGCACATGTGATTAAGTCACACCATAACGTTGGTGGTTTGCCAGATGATATGGAGCTTGGGCTTGTTGAGCCATTACGTGAGTTATTTAAAGATGAAGTGCGTAAAATCGGCTTAGAGCTTGGTTTGCCATACAATATGCTTTACCGTCATCCGTTTCCAGGTCCTGGTCTTGGCGTACGTGTATTGGGTGAAGTGAAAAAAGAATATTGTGACTTACTTCGTCGTGCCGATGCCATTTTCATTGAAGAGCTTCACGCTGCCGATCTATACAATAAGGTCAGCCAAGCATTTACGGTATTTTTACCAGTACGCTCAGTAGGTGTTATGGGTGATGGTCGTAAATACGACTGGGTTGTTTCACTGCGTGCCGTTGAGACTATCGATTTTATGACTGCGCATTGGGCACATCTACCTTATGACTTCTTGGGTCGTGTTTCGAATCGTATCATTAACGAAATCGATGGTATTTCTCGAGTGGTTTACGATATATCAGGTAAGCCGCCCGCAACCATTGAATGGGAATAGTTGATAAATTTGCTGGGCTTGTTTTTTTAATTTGTCGAAGTGTAATTTTTTACACTTCGACAGGATTTTTATCAGAATGATTACCTCGGTAAATACGTTGAGTTGATGTTCAGTTATCATGCTTGTTTGGGTTTTTGTTCGGTTGATGGAATTGGTACACCCTCCCTTGAATTTATCGAAGCAGGATTGCGAAAATATACCGCAGTTACAGTTTGAGTCCGTTGAACCGTACAAACTCGATTTGGTCGACAAGGCTCTCTAAGGTCACGACAACACAAGTATCTAACAAGACGTGCAAAAGGATCTCTTGGAGGTTGAACAGTGTAAACGTGTTGTATCGGGGAGTGGGTAGCGGTAGTAACTACTTGTACTTTCGTTATATTGTTATTTGGATTCTGTGTAACAGTTTCTGAGTTAGCATAACCTACAGCTTCGTATGGACTCGTTGGTGCTTGAGGTTGAGTATGTGGCATTCCCATTCTATTAGTCTTCTTAAAAGTATTACGGTCTTATAATATGCTCACAAATGCATCGGTAAGTATACAAGTAGAAGTATTTTATAAAAGTTAATACCTTCAAATTATCTTATTTTATAATTGGTTATTGTTTTTTGATAAACAATTATTTATCTTTAAATTACTATCAATTAATGAATAAGCAGAGTTTATATTGTGAATAAAAAAGATCAACAATGGATGAAATTAGCCATAGCAATGGCAGAACAAGCTGAAACTGTTGGAGAAGTACCTGTAGGTGCTGTTTTGGTTAAAGATGATGAAGTTGTAGCGTCAGGTTATAACTTGAGTATTGGTGAACACAACCCGTGTGGCCATGCTGAAATCCGTTGTTTACAAAGTGCAGGTCAAGCGATAGAGAACTATCGATTAATTGATACGACTTTATACGTCACGCTAGAACCTTGTGCCATGTGTGCAGGAGCGATTGTTCATGCAAGAGTAGGACGAGTTGTGTTTGGTGCTAAAGATGAAAAAACAGGTGCTGCAGGTACGGTATTAAATGTATTGCAACATCCATCAGCAAATCACGAGGTTGAGGTAGAGTCCGGTGTATTAGCTGAAGAATGTGGCCAACAATTAAGTCTGTTTTTTAAGCGTCGTCGTAAAGAAAAAAAGAGCTTAAAACAACAAAAGCTTACTTAACGTGTATCGGTTCGTTTATTGATAAAAAATTAAAATACGATTTTTGTCGCTTTAACGTTCGTGTGTGACGAATTTTATTGTGCATGCGTCGACGCGCAGCGTTATTGACTAATCTTTTTCTCATAAAATCTCCATATCTCTATTTATATTCCTCATAGGTATAAATTAAGTTTGTTTCAAAAGTATGTCAATGGAAGTGGTCAAGATAATTGAATTTCTATCTGTGAAGTTCTAAATCGAGCACTTTCATCGATTACAGATATAGACGCTAGTTGATTTGATTAGATGATTTGATTTACCCTCCACACAAAATGGGTGTTCATGCACGTTGTCTTGGTACGACATCAGGTATGACTTTGTGTCAGTACACTTTCTTCATTATTTACATTCTCTGCGATTAGAGAAGCTAATGAGATTTTAAATGACTTATCGATAACTAAATATATCTATTTTTCTATCATTACTAACAACTAAAAAATATCAGTCTAATGTGGTTAATATTTACTTAAAATTAGTAAATTAAAATACAATATCTAACCCTCGAAATAAGAAATAATACATATAAAACAGTTCTATAGTAGCCGTTGAATGTAATTGAGCCAAGCGTATATTAAAGCATTAAATATACGACTGGAATACATTATGTCTGCACCAAATCCATTAAGTTACAGTTCAAAAAGTTGTGCATTAAAGGTGATCGATTTAGCAGCAAAGATTGGTGGCGAAACTCAAGGAGTTGCTCATAAACTTGGAGCGGCGGCTGCCGTAACAGCGATTGTAGCGGCAGGTACAGGTACTGGTGTATTACCAAGTATTGTGGTTGGTAGCTCAGCTTTGGCCGGGCTTGAACTTTTACGTATAGGAGTCAAAACAGGACTTTCTTATTTCGTGTCGGATGCAACTGCTGAGTTTACGGCCAACGTGGCACAATTTTCAGCATCCACAGCGTCTTTATGTGCTTCAGGTGCCTCACTTGTCAGAGCGGGGATGACAATAGGGACAGTCTATTTGTCAAAGAGTATAAAAGACAAGGTTCTGCCTAAGTCTTCTCGTGATTCAACGAGTACCACAGTTGTTCATGCTGTAACAGATGTTGCATTAGGTGCGGGGTGTGCCATCGCAGGTAATTTAGCTGGACAGCAAATCGAAGAAGCGCTCGGTATTGAATCATGGCACCAACACAAATCTTTTCAAAATGAACCCACGTATCAACACGGTGAACTAAAGCGTCGAGCTGAAATGTCCACGAACACAACGCAAATCACCAGCGCCAGAACTCTTAATGGTACAGAAGGGAATGGAAAGTCTTTTGAGGTTAGTGGTGCGGGTGTTGTACTCACAGCTCTTGGTAACTCCACTGAAGGTGCCACTATAGTCGTAAGGGATGGAGCCGAGGTTATGACTAGAGATAACTCCGCCCACAGTGCAACCTTAAGAGCAGAGAATGGCGCTCGGATTATTGCTAGAGATAACTCCGCCCACAGTGCAACCATAGTAGCTAGGAATGGTGTCATTGACGCTTTCGGTCCATCACTTAGGCACGCCAATGTTACTTTAATTGGAGATGATGCTAATTCGTCCACCTCTTTGAGTTGTCGTGAGCAAGCCTGTAATAGAATGCAAGTCAATATCAGGGAAAGAGGATCATTGAGTGTCTCGGCCGATGCCACAGGGGGTAACAATATGAACGTTACAGTAGCCGGTGGGACTGTTAATATTCGAGGAACTGGAAAAAACTTGCGCTTAAACGCAACAAGCAGCTCAGGAGTTACTACAACCAATGTGCTATTTGAACTAAACGGCGGTACAAATGCTGTAGTATTTGCTGATGGTAACTCATTGATAAGGCTGGTGAATTCTAACGGTGGTGTTGCCACAAATGGTCACTTTACGATTAGTGATGCAACGTTGCGATTAAATCGTGATACGGATAGCACTTTTACCATGTTAAAAAAGGGTACATTGATAATTTGTAATGATGCAATAATTGAAGGGGAACATAGACAAAGTGGGTCTGCATCAGAAACCATTGATATTACCCAAAATATTGCCGAACATAACTTTAATCTAACTCTTCCTTTAGCCCACTTCGTTAACAGAAATGGCTTAAACACTGATGGTCGATGTAATATCATTCCTGAATCGACGACTAATGCCACAGTAAACACTCTAGCAACTACTTCGATAGCGATCAATACTACAGAAGCAACATCAACTCCAGTAGGATCAATAACGCCAACTCCAATAGGAGCATCAACAACTCCAATAGGAGTAACAACAACTCCAGTAGGTGCAACATCAACTCCAGTAGGAGCAACATCAACTCCAGCAGGATCAATAACACCAACTCCAGTAGGAGCATCATCAACTCCAGTAGAAGCATCAACAACTCCAGTAGGAGCAACATCAACTCCAGTAAGATCAATAACGCCAACTCCAATAGGAGCATCAACAACTCCAATAGGAGCAACATCAACTCAAGTAGGAGTAATAACACCAACTCCAGTCGGTGTAACACCACCAACAATTACAACGGGAACAACGATTGAACCCGTTATCATCAGCAATCGTAATCTAGTAATTGGACTTGGAGTTGGTATAAACGTAGGCCTTGTTGGTCTTGTAATAGGCTGTGTCATTATTTTAGTAGAAGTGAAACAAGCTCAAAGATTAGCGACCAAACTAAAAAAGGAAAAACAGATCAACATCACATTTAAAGAAGCTGTAATCGCATTAGTAAACGCAAAATTTAAAAGTAAAATAGCATTTACTGCCGTTGTATTCGATCGAAGCAAAGCAGGGGGTAATGCTGAAGTACGCATGACCCCTCTTTATATACCAAAGTCAAAGATACCTACAAATGAACGCCCAACTTCTACCGATGAACTCGAAACTGGTACAGATAAACGCCTAACTGGTGGTGCACGCTCACCTGCTAAAGACAGTGAATTAGGATTTGAAACTGAGTTATAAAAGAAATGAATTTTAGGGAGGTGCTAGTGATAGTACCCGTAATATGAGCGATTGAGCATGTTAAGTATCTATCATATCAGTTGGATGGAATGCTAGGTTTGTGACATCGCTAGCATGGCGGTAAGCTTGTATTCATCCAACTTTTGATGTTGCGAATCGCTAAATAGTCGCTATCAAGCTTTGTTTTAGCTGTTTTCGAGTGGATTGTTGGTCGATCCACAATAATGTGTCGTAGTAACGGCGTATGCTATCAACATAATGAACCACTTCTTTTCCTCGGCCGTAACCATACTTCAGTTTTTGATAGTATTTTCGCTGTTGCAGTAGCGGCAATACTTTTTTTAAGTCTCGCCAAGCATTTGGATTTAAGTTTAATTTAACCGCTAATTTACGAGCATCAATAACATGCCCAAACCCAATATTGTATGACGCTAAAGCAAACCACATTCGTTGATTTTCAGGTATAGCATCAGGTAATTTATTGAGCATATTTTTCAAATAAGTTGCACCACCTCGAATGCTTTTCGCTGGATCAAGCCTATCGGTAATGCCTAACTCTTTTGCTGTTCTTGAGGTCAACATCATCATGCCTCTGACACCTGTAAATGAGCGAGCTGCAGGCTTCCAGTGAGATTCTTGATAGGATGCAGCAGCGAGCTTTCTCCAATCCAATTCTTTGCCGTGCAATTCAAAAAGTGGCTGATATTGCGGAAGCACTGAGCTTACTGCACGAATAAATGCACGAGTATCAACATAATCGAATTTTTTTACATGGCCAAAGTATTTCTCTTTTAGAAATTCAATCGTGCCAGCTTTACGCTCTTGATGCCAAAACGACAGTAGCTGGCTGAGCATTTGATCGCTATGTGTTGCGGGTAACATCCACACTACAGGTTGCTGTTTTTCAATAACGACACCTTTACGGATCTCAGGCATAAAACGCTGATTGACTTTGACTATGGTGGAATCTGAAATCGTGTATTTTATTTCGCCTCGGTCAACCATTTCCAATAGTTCTTCATTGTCTTTGCCGTAGATTGGTGTCCACGTTAAGTTTCGATGTGTTTGTTTGAGTTCGATCAAGGTTTCTTCATACGAGGAATCAGCCATCACGCTGATTGGCTCTTTGATATCGTCAATATTCACAGGTGCTCTGGTATCTTTTCGATAGATGAGTACTTGATCGACTTTGTAAAGTGGAGGACTACAGCGAAAACGGCGACTTCTTCTCGGCGTTTGCTGGAATGCAGCAGCAACTATATCGACTTTGCCTTGCTCAAGTGCTCGAAATAGACTTGAGCGATCAGAATAAGGTTTCATATCCAAAGGTAGCCCAATGTACTTCGCGAATTTTTCGGCCATTTCAAAGTCGAATCCACTGGGGCCATTGTCGTTGAACATATAGATTTGTGAGCCATACAATGTCCCCACACGAAGAATGTGCGACTTTGTAATAGTCTGATTTTCTTGTGGTGGCACTATCACTGATGTCCTACAGCCACCGATAAACAATATCATCCCTAAACAACACAGAAAGCGCTTCATAAGCCATCCGTAAAGGTGAATAATTGAAAACGTTTTTTTACGAAAATAGTTTTTGCAAAATGATTCCTTTATATCACAGGAAAAGCTCTTTTGGGCAAGCTTGAGTGATATTTGAAATTACTTTTCCTAGTTGTAAGTAACGCATTATTCTTCATTACGTTGGCTGCATGCTCGAATTACGTTAAAGGTCCCACAAAGTGATTTTATTATGAACAAATGTGTGGCGAGTCCAGCAGCTGAACCTGCGGCTCCAAATATACTTAAAGTAAACGGTAACGAAGATACATATCCTTCATTGAAAGTTGTAGTGTCCGACTCTTGCTGTGAGCCAAAAAAAATACTAATGGTGGCTCCGATAGCGGCGCCAGCAATGCCGCCTAAAGTCGCAGAAACAGAATAAGATAGCGAGTTAACACAAAACTTTTTTGCGGATGATGTAACATTTTTGTTGATGAGGGGAGAAGATTCTAGTGCTGTAGTATGGAGCTTTTTAAAAGCTTTCATTGTGTATTCCTTAAATTTATGTGATCTAAGTATAATAAGACCAATATAAAGGTGTTAAATTGGTGTTAGGTGTTGTTTCTATTGATTAAAAAGCATATCTGTTTCACTCAGTTGTAATATCGAGTAGTTACTTATTTGTCTGTATTCTAATGTAATTAATTTTTCTGCTGGGTTAATTATCGTTCACGAATTTGTTAATAGAGGTGATGAAATTTTCATGAAAAGCTTAAAGGAAAGTGGCCACGCCAGCCACTTCATGCAGGTTTAAAACTTATGTTGTAAGATATAATTGAAATGAGCATCAAAAGAATGTTCGAGTAATTTACAAACAGCTAATCACACCGCACCATGAAATTTGCATAATAAGCAAATAATAAGTCGTTTATATTTCACGAAAAGAGTTTTTTGAAAAACAGGCTATTTTTCACTATAGAAATGGTTTTTAAATAACACCAACTGATGATTTGTCGACGTTATTTCAATATAATGTTGCCCTTATATACCCTACAATTATTTTCAAAATTAATAAGGTGAATAGACGTGATGGAGATCATCCGCGGAGCCCCAGCAGTTTCAGATTTTAATATTAAAAAAATGATGCAAGCCTGTAACAGTAAGGCACTTCCGGTCAAACAGATTTATTCTGAATTTATTCATTTAGTCGACTTAAACGAACCATTAAACACCAATGAGCAACAACAATTAGAAAAACTGCTCACTTATGGTCCAAAGAAAGAATCTCAACTCCTTCAAGGCTCTTTGTTCTTCGTTACACCACGTCCTGGTACCATTTCTCCATGGTCTTCTAAAGCCACTGACATTGCTAAAAATTGTGATTTAGGCAAAGTGAAGCGACTTGAGCGTGGTGTTGCTTATTATGTTGAGTTAGATGAAAACAAAGACTTAAGTACGCTCAGTGAAGAGCAACACAATGCACTCAAAGCATTACTTCATGATCGCATGGTAGAAGTGATTTTCTCTGATTTACCTGCAGCGCAAATATTATTTAGCCAAACAGAGCCAAAGCCGTTTACCAGTGTCGATATTCTGGGTGAAGGTCGTGATGCACTTGTATTGGCGAACACCAATATGGGCTTAGCGCTTGCAGAAGATGAAATCGATTACTTAGTCGAAAATTTCAGAGCGCTTGAACGTAATCCAAATGACATCGAGTTAATGATGTTTGCTCAGGCCAATTCTGAGCATTGCCGTCATAAAATATTTAATGCCGATTGGACAATTGATGGTGAAGTTCAGCCAAAGTCATTGTTCAAGATGATCAAAAATACGTATGAGACACATCCTGAGCATGTGTTGTCGGCTTATAAAGATAATGCCGCCGTAATGGAAGGCAGTATTGCAGGGCGTTTCTTCCCTGATCCTGATGGTACGTACAACTATCACACTGAGCCAATGCACGTGTTGATGAAGGTCGAGACTCATAACCATCCGACCGCAATCAGCCCATATCCGGGCGCAGCGACAGGATCTGGTGGTGAGATACGTGATGAAGGCGCGACAGGTCGAGGCTCTAAACCTAAATCTGGACTAACAGGTTTTAGTGTATCTAACTTGAATATTCCGGGTTTTGTTCAACCGTGGGAAAAAGAGTACGGCAAACCAAGCCGTATCGTCAGTGCGTTAGATATTATGACTGAAGGCCCGTTAGGCGGCGCAGCATTTAACAATGAATTTGGTCGTCCAGCCTTACTTGGTTATTTCCGTACTTACGAGCAAGAAGTCAGCAGCCATAACGGTGTTGAAGTTCGTGGTTATCACAAGCCTATTATGCTTGCGGGTGGTCTCGGTAATATTCGTGAAGATCATGTTCAAAAAGGTGAAATCACTGAAGGCGCTCAGTTAATCGTCTTAGGTGGCCCAGCGATGAATATTGGTCTTGGTGGCGGCGCAGCCTCATCAATGGCCTCTGGTCAATCAAGTGAAGACTTAGACTTTGCTTCAGTGCAGCGTGAAAACCCTGAAATGGAACGTCGTTGCCAAGAAGTCATCGATCGCTGTTGGCAATTAGGTGACGATAACCCTATTCAATTCATTCATGACGTAGGCGCTGGTGGTCTTTCGAATGCACTGCCAGAATTAGTTAATGATGCCGGTCGTGGCGCTAAGTTTAATTTACGTGATGTGTTATCTGATGAACGTGGCATGAGCCCGCTTGAAATCTGGTGTAATGAATCACAAGAACGTTATGTAATGTCTGTTGCGCCTGAAAACTTACAACAATTTACCGATATTTGCTTGCGTGAACGTGCACCTTTTGCTGTTGTAGGTGAAGCTACTATCGAGCAACACTTGACCCTTGATGATCCGCATTTTGATAATCAGCCAATTGATTTACCACTTGAAGTGTTACTCGGTAAAGCGCCGAAAATGAGTCGCGATGTAATATCAAAGCAAGCGTCAAGCCCAGCTTTATCACAAAAAAATATTACAATTTCAGAAGCCGTAAAGCGTGTTTTAACTTTACCTACAGTTGCCGATAAAACGTTCTTGATTACCATTGGTGATCGTACGGTTACAGGTTTAGTAAACCGTGACCAAATGGTGGGGCCTTGGCAGGTTCCTGTTGCGGATTGCGCGGTGACTGCAGCGAGTTATGACTCGTACGCGGGTGAAGCCATGTCAATCGGTGAACGCACGCCATTAGCCTTATTAGACTTTGGCGCATCAGCACGTATGGCCGTCGCTGAGTCAATTATGAACATCGCTGGCACAGATATCGGTTCATTCAAGCGTATAAAGTTGTCCGCTAACTGGATGTCAGCAGCAGAGCATCCGGGTGAAGATGCCGGTCTTTATCAGGCGGTTAAAGCTGTTGGTGAAAAATTATGCCCAGAGTTAGAGCTGACCATTCCGGTTGGTAAAGATTCCATGTCGATGAAAACAGCATGGCAAGAAAATGGCGAAGATAAAGCCGTAACATCACCCATGTCATTAGTGATTACTGCATTTGGCGTTGTACGAGATATTCGCAATACAGTGACACCAGAGCTTCGCAGTGACAAAGGTGATACTCGTTTATTATTGGTTGATTTAAGCGAAGGGAATAACCGCTTAGGTGGTTCTTGTCTTGCGCAAGTATTCGGTGAGTTAGGCGATACCGCGCCTGATCTGGATACTCCAGCGTTAATGCGTCATTTCTTTGAAGTGACACAAGCACGAGTTGCCGCTAAAGATATTATCGCTTATCACGATCGCAGTGACGGTGGCGTATTTACTACCTTAGTAGAAATGGCGTTTGCAGGTAACACAGGGCTGAATATCGATCTAGCTTCATTGTCAGGCACACATTTAGAACGTTTATTTAACGAAGAGCTCGGTGCTGTTATCCAAGTGAGCGCTGAACAAGCCGCTGAAATTCAAGCCCAGTATCGTGCTGGTGGTGTTGAATGTCATATGGTAGGTGAGTTAACGACTGATAACAAAATTACCATCACAGATGGCGATAATGACGTATTTGCTGAAAGCCGTGTTGTATTACGCAAGTTGTGGTCTGAAACAACCTTCAAAATGCAGTCACTGCGTGACAACCCCGAATCTGCACAACAAGAGTTTGACTTAAAACTTAAAGCAGATGAGCCGGGTTTAACCGTCGATTTGAGCTTTAACCCTGCTGAAGATGTAGCCGCGCCTTATATCTTAAAAGGTATTATGCCTAAAATGGCGATTGTCCGTGAGCAAGGTGTTAACTCACACGTCGAAATGGCGGCAGCATTTGATCGTGCAGGTTTCGAAAGCCGTGATGTGCATATGTCAGACATCCTTTCAGGTCGTATCAGCTTAGATGAATTCCAAGGCTTAGTGGCTTGTGGTGGTTTCTCTTACGGTGACGTTTTAGGTGCTGGCGAAGGTTGGGCTAAGTCTATTCTGTTTAATCAACGTGCACGTGATGAGTTTAGCCGTTTCTTTGATCGCGATAATAGCTTCTCATTAGGCGTATGTAACGGCTGTCAAATGCTGTCAAACCTTAAAGAGATTATTCCGGGAAGTGAGTTTTGGCCGCACTTTGTGCGTAACAACTCTGAACGATTTGAAGCGCGATTCAGTTTGGTTGAAGTGCAAAAAAATCCGTCATTGTTCTTTAATGAAATGGCGGGTTCAAGAATGCCGATTGCCGTATCCCATGGTGAAGGTTTAGCTGAATTCTCTAATGCACAAGCACTAACAGCCGCTGAAGCAAGTGGTACGATTGCACTGCGTTTTGTTGATGGTCATGGCAAGATTGCTACGCAATACCCACAGAATCCAAATGGTTCAGCCAATGGGATTACGGCTCTAAGCAGCACTGATGGACGTGTCACGATTATGATGCCGCACCCTGAACGTGTGTTTAGAACGGTAGCGAATTCATGGCATCCAGATGATTGGAGTGAAGATAGCCCGTGGATGCGTATGTTCCGTAATGCTAGGATTAACATAGGTTAACTTTAGTTCTAACTATGCTGCATGATAGAGTTAACAATTATTACTCTATCATGCAGGTAGCTTCTAAATGGCTTTTTCAATAGTGCCTTATACTAACTCTTGGCAAACAAAGTTTGACTATTCAAGCGAAGGAGATCTTCAGGCTGTAAGAAATCATTGTTATACCGAAGGTCCGTGCGAGTTGAATACCTGTGTTACTGAAGGGAGTTTAGACTTAAGGCGAAACGTTAAGCAAAGTCAAAATAAAGTTGTTCAGTTTAAAGTTAAGTATTCATTTGATAGTAAGCAATTTGAAGAATATGAAGATGAAGGGATATTTAAAAGGATTAAGTCGTTTTTTAAACAACGCCCAATTTCTCACAATAGAACAATTCAAAAAGTACTGGCATGTTTAAACGATTGTTCTGTGTTACCACCTGTTTTTCACCCACAGCAAGAAAGTGAACCTCACGCAGAAGTTAAAGATTTAAAGCTGACTCATGAGACACGCTCGGTAGTCTCACCTACCTGTAAAAAAAATAAATTCTCTCCGTTAACTTGCAGAAAAAAAGCAGATTGTAGAGAATTCCTATCACAAGTTATCAGCAATAACTGTGCTGGTAATTCTAATAAAAGTTGCAAAACAATAAATTATGATGGAATAGGCAATTTGCAAAAAAGTCTGTCACCTACTTCAGTTCAAACAAAATCTAAATTTGATCAAGCAGGTCTAAATCAAGGGGCTAATTGTCAGAGAAATGAATATGGGATTGATCATTCGACAATTTTTACAAGTAGAAGACAAGCTCATCTGAGCGATGTATATGGAGTTGATCTTCCGATAAAGCCTTCGCAGGCATCGACGACTCAAGCTGAAGCTTTAAATTCTGGCGGTGAAGGACGGCGTCAAACAATTGAATATGCCAAAAAAGTAAGTGATTTGCCTGAATGTGATAGGGCTGCATCTACATCTACATCGAGAAAAAGTGAAACTGGAACGACATTAAACGATGAAAAATTTAAGATAAGCTCGGAACCTGCAGACGGCAATATGAGTTTTGTGGGTGTTATAGAGTTCATCCCCATTCCAAGTACAACAAAGGAGCCACCAAAAGAAGACACACAGAGAGTACAGAGCGAAATAGCTTCACCGCTAAAGTTGCCGACTTTAGCTTCAGTATCAATATTAGCTCCAGCACCAGTTCCAGCACCAGCACCAGTATTAATGTCTTTTTCACCAACATCAATTACTGATGAATCACAATCAGTATCATTAGCCACAAACTCAGATAAAGATATATTTACTTCTCACGCACAAGCACAAATAGTCGGAGGAAGACGATTAAAAAGGAAAAAGTTAACATTAAACACTCAAAAAAGTAAGCCAGAAGCAGAGAACATTCATGAAATAGATGAAGAAACAAAGAGGAAAGAGCTAAAGATACTTAGACGGAAACGGAGGTATAAGGCAGCAAAGTTAGAAAAATGCAAGCGTAACATAATATATCGAGAGCAATTGGCGAAAAAGTACGAAAAAAAAAATAGGACAGAAGTTCCATAAAAAGAAAGTTTTCGGTCATAAAATCAACTTAATTTAAAATTAAATCAAGATGTTAGATTGTATTTTTCTTCGGCTTTATAATACGTTATTTAATTTATGTAGTTTGCAAATATACTGTTTGTCTTTACGCAGATAGAGCTGTACATCCAAAGGTTTAAACCTTTTCTGTTTTCCAATTATTATTGATAGGTTGTTAGCTTTCTATTCAGCATTTGTGTGATAACTATACATGTAATCAATGAGATTATTCGATTTAAAGTATCACAGCGAAACGTATCAACGGAGAGTTAGTGTAGTAATGGTATTCCTTTTAAGCTTACGCAACAAAGAAGTCGTTTCGCAGTGTGCATCACTTTGTGCGTGTTTTACTAATAGATACTCTGCGCTGGCCGTATTAGCCAGCTATTACTATATACGTCCATCATATTATCAATCTGTAAAATCACGCTGAATTCGAACATCCTCATTGATTAAAGGTCTAAATGTATAATTTATTGGCAAAAGTCAAAGATTATCATTACTGAAATTAATCTTGTTTTCATGAATGGTCATATGTTTGTTGTTCATTAAGAGGAAAGTGAAATGGATAATGATTCAAATATTTCAATGGAGTCACTTGATAGGCAGCGCGGCGGCCTACTCGAACCTGATGAAAGTGAACACGATGTTATTCATACATCAACATTAACACGTTTAATGAAAGATTATGTTGTTACGGCTGCAGGCCATTTTGCGGTGGGTGCAAGTGCTGCTGCTTTTTTAGCTTCGGGTCCGATCGGATGGGGTGGAATAACTGTAACAGCGGTGGTAGCTGGCGGAATTAAAGTGTCAGCAAATCAATGTTTTAATAAATCTGGTTTAGAGCAAATCATCAAAAAAAATTGTGGAACCGTAGCTGCAAAAGTATTTAGCGTTGTCGGTAATACAATTATTTTAGGTACAGCAGGAGGAACTATGACCTATTACAATATTTCTAGGAATGCAACTTGTGCGCTCGGTGGTATGATGAGTGGAATATTATTACAATTTTTAGCAAATAGAGGTATGGATAAAGTTAAAATTGCTAAAGATGGGAATATTCGTGCTGCAGGCAATGTTGCTGCAGGGTTAATAGGTGGCGTTAGCGGTGCTTATGCAACGAGTGCAGCCATTGATGGACTAGAGGCACTACTTGTTCCAACAAACCTTTCAAATTTAATCGAGAATTCAACTAATACTAGCAATCAAACATTACAGCCTCATCAGCTAGAGCAACAAGTAATCTCGCTAGGGTCCGCAAATCAACATTCTATTGTATCCGGAGATGACGATGGCGAATTTTTTGATGCCGAGAGTAATTTTGGTGATGAAATTATTTTACCAAATGCTTAGAGTAATATTCATAAGAATAATGGGTAAAAAATTTAGACTTTCATGATGAAGTTTCGACATGCTTTGTTAGTAATACATTTAATGCAATCCATAGGTCCAGCTCCAAGGTAATTGCGCTGCTGATGCCAACTCCAATACAATTTTTTGCATCAGTGCCATATTCAAGATTAAGTAGCTGACCATAAATTATTTGGCTGTGTTGAAATGACCTGTTGGTTTTAAAAATCAGTATTCTGAAACCCTTGGTACGCTTGTTCGTAGTCAAAAAATACCAGAAATTGTAACTCGTTAACTTTTATGGGAAAAATCATTGTACCAATAGGTACAT
>VSKX01049748.1_pt1 | contig 19385 bp, 8 predicted proteins | sample 4799481 | NCBI WGS metagenome assembly VSKX01 (sample SAMN12179537, study PRJNA552185) | sponge metagenome | biome: deep-sea hydrothermal plumes; feature: spots directly above weak diffusing fluid; material: sea water; isolation source: sponge from the Swan site of a hydrothermal vent ...
GAGCTAGAAGTTAGCTCAGTATCTTTTAGCTATTACTTGCCGCAATACCACCCTTCTCGGAAACTTTTATCGCCCAACATTTACATCAAAAGGAGATGCTAACGATGTCCAATCTTACAGCAGAGCAGCAACAGAATTTCAATGATCGCCTGAAAGAACTAGGCATGAACCCATCACAGGTAATTGATAAACTTAATACCGCCGATGGACCTATTGTTTTTTCCCACGACCCAAAAGAATCGACTATTACACCTCATCTTTTTAATGTTAATAGTGTCGAAGATGTCAAGCGCTTAGCCGGCAATTCAGACCAAGATTACGATAATGGCGTGATTGAGCACCATCACCAAAAACTACCCGAATGGGATGCAAAAAAAAATGATCTACTGCCCGAAGACCTAGAGCCTGAAGATAATAATAATATTCGCCAAGCTCATATTGCCTATGTATACGGTGATTCCAAACGCGTAAAAAGTTATAAACAAATCATCGAGAAACATAATTATCCCATGCAAGTGGCCGCTTTTGCAGCTAATAATATCGAAGCTACTGCTGCAAATAGTCCCGTTCTAATCAAAGCCGATAATGGCGCAGCCAATATCGGCACATTAACTATCTACGAAGGTGGTTCAATAAGTTTTGCCGGCGATACCGTGGTCACTATCCAAAACATGGTTAAAAGTGATACCACAGGGCCTAGCTAATTCAGGCCTAAGCAATTGTCTCAATAAATTTCATTATGCCCGCCAGACGGCAAATATTATGTTTTCACGAGCAAGGAGTTGGTTACCATGTCAATAATTCAAAATTTAGGTAAAGACGGTAAAAATAATACCACAACAACACCGGCCCAAGGGGGCTACAATCCCCCTCAAGCAAAAGCGGGGACTCCCGGCTCAGATTCCGGGAAAAGTTGCGGCACTAATGCGGGAAAAGGAGTGGCAGGCCATACCGGCAATACCGGAATTACCGGTGGCTCGGGAGGCAATGCAACCAGTGGCAAACAAATTAAGATAAATGCTCAATCAATGACCGGAACATTCACGCTAAAAACGACGGGAGGCAATGGTGGTGACGGCGCTAAAGGTGGTAAAGGCGGACTCGGCCAAACCGGCGGGCCAGGCGGGGCCAAAAGTAGTCACTGCAGCACTGGGCCTCAAGGAGTCGGTGGCCAAGGTGGTGTTGGTGGAAACGGTGGCGGCTCAGGTTCCGGTGGTGATTCCGGCAGTATTTACGTGACTTATCAAGATACCGGAATGTGTCCTCCCGGTAGCTCAACACAATGCCCTGCGCCAATATTCAACGCCTCTATACAAGCAGGTGTCCAAGGCACACCAGGACCTGGAGGCCTCGGTGGTGATGGTGGAGCAGGAGATGGTAAAGGCGGCACTACAGGGAAGGGAGGTAAAGGAGGTGATAAAAGTAAAGATGGCGTTAATGGCAGTGTCTTTATTAATGGCAAATCAATAGGCGGAGGTTCCTGATGTCTCCACATTACGACATCATTATTCAGGGCGCTGATGGCAAAAACGCAGATAATCCCAAAAAAGACGGGGTAAACGGAAAACCATTAGGTGCTGATGGAAATGGCCAACCCGGACAGGCGAGCAGTGGTCATCATGCTAAATGCACACTACAAGCAACACCAGGCAAACCTGGCAATAAAGGCCATGGCGCACCCCCTGCCGACAATGGCGGCAATGGTTTAAATGTGCCTATAATAACTATCACCTGCACTCAAATTTCTGGTGCGCCTTTTAATTTACTCAATCAGGGGGGTAATGGTGCGACCGGTGGCGATGGTGGCAATGGTGGCAATGGTGGCAATGGCGGCCATGCCGGTAAACAACCTAAACCATGCAGCCAACTGATTGAAGGTGGAATAGGCGGTGAAGCAGGTAATGGCGGCGATGCCGGTGGTGCAGGCGATGGCGGAGCTGCAGGCGCTGTAGTGGTTTTATATGATGCCAGCATAAACGACATCCCTGTTTCACCAACTTCAAATGCGGGTAATACCGGCAATGCAGGAACCCCTGGCAAAAAAGGAACGCCGGGTAGTGGCGGTAAAAAAAGCAACGGTAAATTGGCTATAGATGGCACCACAGGAACTGACGGTATCCCTGGTGGTACAGGGAATCCGGGTGGCGAAGGTGACTTCAACAGCAACACTGTCAGCGATAAGGATTATCAGCTAAAAATATCGGTATCAGTCGCGGCCAGCTAGGCTTGGTATCTAATGACCAAACAAATGCCGACGGTACTGGATCTGCTTGAGGAACATGCCGTTCAACAGGCGCAGCAAGATGCTTATATCTTTCTAAAAAACGGCGAGACTGAGCACCAGCGCATCAATTTTTCTGAGCTCTATCAGCAAGCATTACAGTTTGCCGCCTATCTGCAAACCAGTACCTCCCCCGGCAGTCGGGTATTATTAATTTATCCTTGTGGAATTGATTTTACTGTTGCTTTGTTTGGCTGCTTTTTTGCTGGAGTAGTTGCCGTACCTTTGACATCACCCGCGCCGCGCCGAAGCAAAAACCGGGGCTTTGAAAGTCTATCCGCTATCATCGACGACACCCAAGCAGCACTCATCCTGTCATCATCGGTGTATCAACCCCGCTTTACTAATAGCGCTTTACCTTGTCCTTGCATTTATACGGATCAACTTGACAAAGCCGATGGTGTTTATCAAGAAACAACAATATCGGCCAATGATATTGCTTTATTACAATACACTTCGGGTTCAACCCGATCACCCAAAGGCGTTATCATCCGCCATCAAGCCCTGTCAGAACAACTGGCTTATTATCAACAACGCGCCGGTAAAAACTGCCGCCAATATACCATGGTTGGTTGGTTACCGCATTATCATGATTTTGGTTTAATAGGTTTTATTCTTAGTGCCGCCTATATGGGAGTGCCCTATTATTTCATGTCACCGGCCGCATTCTTACAAAAACCAATTCGTTGGTTAAACGCAATATCAAAATATCAGGCCAGCTATAGTGGCGGCCCAAACTTTGCCTTGCAACTTTGTCTAGACAAGATTAAAGACTCTGATTGTCATCAGCTGAATCTAAACACATTATTAAAACTCTCTGTCGGGGGAGAGCCAATACGCCACCAGACTTTACAGCAATTTATTCAACGGTTTCAATCTTACGGTTTAGACCCCAATGCATTATTAACGACTTATGGCTTAGCTGAGGCGGTATTATGTGTCAGCTCCAGACAAGGCTTGAAAAGCAAAAGTTTTGATTATGACAGCCTGCTGACTAATAAAATTAAAGCCGCCAAAAGTAACAGTACTTTTGCTCTGCAATTAGTCAGTTGCGGAACTACTTTATCCGGGCAGGAAGTCATCATTGTTGACCCAGACCAATATAAACCTTGCCCAAACGACCACATTGGTGAGATTTGGTTTTATGGCAAGAGTATCGCTTCGGGTTATTGGAATCAAGTCGATGAAACAAAAATGACCTTTGCTGCGCGGCTATTATCCGGGCAACAAAAACACCCTTGCTTGCGTACCGGCGATCTTGGTTTTATCCATGAAGGTGAACTCTATATTACCGGGCGTTTGAAAGATATCATAATTGTTCGGGGTAAAAATCATTGTCCTCAAGATATTGAGCAAAGTACTCAGAATTACCATCCACAATTACGCCGAGATAGCGGTGCTGCTTTTTTATTGGATTCAAATGCGGTAGACCCTAAACTAGTCATTGTTCAAGAGGTGGATCGAAGTTTTACCTCTCTGCCAACACAATTTTTCCCCGACTTACGACGAACCATTGCCGAAGTACACGGATTAAATTTACATGCTATTGAACTCATCAAACCTTTTAGTTTACCCAAAACCAGCAGCGGTAAAATACGCCGTGGTGCTTGTCGTACCGCTTTCATAGAAAAAACTTTGTCCAGCCAGGTTCGTCATGTTTATTCAACGATGAAAACAGCCGTTTCAATAAATGTTGCCGAGCTTCCTGATGCGGTAGAAACCAAGCTATTATCTTTGCTCAAAGATATACTTCCCGGTCGCCCAATAGGCGTCAATGATAATTTCTTTGATCTGGGTGTTGATTCTTTAGCGGCCCAATTATTTATTGGTAAGGTTCAGGAAACCTATGCCATAGAGTTACCGGTTCGCCATTTTTTTGAACAACCAAGCCTAAGCCAATTAGCAAGTATCATCCGTGACCATTTACCGGATCAAGCAAATCAAATCGACGATATGGAATCGCTCGCACCGGCGATTTTACAGGAGTTAAAAAGCTTAAACGCTCTGATGACCGATCAGACGCAATTGCTGCGTAAATTACTTTCACAGCGCTCAGATTTGAATAAGATTGCCTCTGCTTCTAAAGCCAATAAAGTTAAACACTTTGATGCCTCTAGCTTGACCGATTCACAAAAAGAAACACTGTTCTTGATGGCATTAGATGATCAAGCCCAAAGCGTATATACAGTTTACACCGTTGTCGAATTTAAAATTGCTGTCGATATGGCAAAAATTACCGCTGTATTTCATGACATTGCTTTAAGACATGAGTCGTTACGCACGGTTTTCGGTCAGCAAACTCAGAAAGTTTTACCGAAACTGCTAGTCGATATTCAGCATTTAGACCTATCCAATAAGGAATCATTCATATTAGAGCAACATTTAAAACAACAAAGACAACAACCCTTTGACTTAGCTCAGGGACCGCTGTGGCGATGTCTAGTATTGCAATTGGCAAAGGAACAATGTTTGTTGGTTTTAACAGCACATCATCTAATTGCTGATGGCTGGTCTTTCCATATTATTTTGCAAGAGTTTGCTGACTATTATGCGGGGATACCGGCTCAATCTGATCCCGTATTACCCATGCAAGCCTATCGCTATCGGGAGATTCAGCACGACTATCGGCAATCCAGCAAAATGGCTAAGCACCAGCAATATTGGTTGCAACTATTTAGCGATAAGATTCCGCAACTGGATTTACCTACTGAACAACAGCGACCTGACTCGATTAAATTTAATGCTCAATGCTTCAGCCTTAAACTCGATAGTAAAATTTACCAACAAATCCAGCAAATGGCTGGACAGCATGATTGTACGATTATGCCTATCCTGCTATCGGCTTACCTAACCTTGCTACATCACTGGAGCGGCCAAAGTGAATTATTAGTTGGCATTGATTCAGCTGCTAGGGTTTATCCAGGATCAGAACAACTGGTCGCAGCAACTAACACCTTGATACCTTTTTTAAGCGACCACTCTAACAACCCCAGCGTTAGCCAGTTTATACGTTGGACCAGGCAACAATTGCTCGATGCTTATGAACATCAAGAATACCGTTTTGTTGAAGTATTGGAGAAATTAAGAATCGCCACCGACCCAAAACGACCATTCAAAATTAACGCCACCTTCAATATGCAAAGGCCGTTGCATGACAATCCGGTGTTCGCACATCGACTTGACCTTCAAGCCCAGACAGTTACTCACAGCCCTTTAGAAATAGCCTTTGAAGCAACCGACTTAGGCAATCAGATTCATCTGGATATCGTTTATAACAATCACTTATTCGATCAGCAACGCATCCGAACAATTGCCCAGTGGTATCAAAAAATTCTCTGTGGCATATTAGATGATCCAACAGCAGCAATTTTTAGCCTACCGTATTTGTCAGATACTGAACAACACCACTTATTACACGATTTGGCAGAACTAAATGGCCCTGAAAATCAATGCTTATTTATTGATACTTTTGAAGGCAATGTTGACCACAATCCCGATGCAATTGCAATAGTTGATGAATCCTGTTCTCTGAGTTATAGGCAGTTAAACCATAAGGCTAATCAATTGGCATGGACGCTGATTGAACACGATACCAAACCTGGGATGATTATAGGCCTGCTAGCCGACCGTAATGCGCACTACTTAATTGCTCTACTAGCGATTTTGAAATCAGGTGCAACCTATATCCCCTTTGATCCGCGCGACCCGCAAGATCGAATTAAGCAACTTATCAATCAGAGTCAATGTCAGCTATTACTAGTTACCGATCAGCTCAAGGCTTTGCTGGCAAAGGATTTATTATCACTCGACCAAGCGCCGGTGATAGTAAGTTTAGAGCAGGCATTAGATACCGAAGCCAGTACTGAGAATCCTAGTGTTTGTTTACAAGTCGACGACCCGGCCTATGTTATTTATACCTCCGGATCGACTGGCGAACCTAAAGGTGCAATTGTATCGCATGCTGGCATGATTAATCATCTGCAAGCTAAAGTGGATGTATTAGCAATCACAAACCAAGACATTATGGCTCAGACTGCCTCAGCCTGTTTTGATATATCCATTTGGCAGTTTTTATGCCCTTTATTGGTCGGCGGCCGTATTCGTGTTTTTGATGATGTCATCACCCATGATCCGCACCAGCTACTTCTACAAATTGATCAACAAAAAATTACGCTACTGGAAGTCGTGCCATCGATGCTACGGGCAGTGCTAGAACAGGCGGCTATTTTAGATACCCGTCGCCCAAGATTAAGCCAATTACGGTGGTTAATTCCTACAGGTGAAACGCTATTACCCGAATTGTGTCGTCGCTGGATCGCATTTTATCCACGCGTCCCGTTGCTCAATGCTTATGGTCCAACAGAATGCTCCGATGATGTCAGCCATTACGCCATTCATTGGCCACCCCAGGAAGATGTCAGTCATATACCGATTGGACGGCCCATAGCAGGTGCAAAACTGTATATCTTGGATCAATGGCAACAATTGGCTCCATTGGGCACACCGGGGGAATTGTATATCAGCGGCGTTTGCACTGGCCTGGGTTACTTAAATGATCCACAACGCACAGCAGAAAGCTTTTTACCCAACCCTTTTTCGCCGGGTGATAAAATGTATAAAACCGGTGATCTCGTCCAATATGCAATTGACGACAATCTGCAATTCTTAGGTAGAATTGATCAGCAAGTAAAAATTCAAGGCGTGCGTATTGAACCGCAAGAAATCGAAGTAGTGTTACTACAACATCCTTCCGTGTGTGCCTGTGTTGTTAGTATTATCGATCACCCTGATTCTCCGTATTTAGCCGCCTATGTTGTCTATCGTGAAAACGCAGTAACTTCAGTTGGTAGCCTACGCTTTTATGTTCGCAATCATTTACCGTCTTACATGGTTCCCAGAGTTATTACGGTCATGGATGCCTTACCGCAAAACAGTAATGGCAAGATTGATAAAAGTGCCTTGCCAATACCCGCAGAAACTAAATCAACAAAGCACATTACACCCGCTAAAACAGCACTGGAAAAACAGCTATCGGGAATATGGACTGAAGTGTTGGAACATAATAATTTTGGTATTCACGATGATTTATTTGAACTGGGTGGACGTTCTCTGGATGTCGTTAAAATTGTCTCTGAAATAAAAGGTAACTTACAAACTGATATACCGGTATCCCAAATTTATCGGGCACCTACCGTCGCAGAGTTAGCGATGTATATTGAAAATGCAGAGGCAGCTGTAAATACATCAATCTAAATACTCAATTGAAGGGGATAAATAATGACAATGATTTTTTTAGGAAAATGGACTTTGAAACAAGGTAGTGATTATGTCCAGATTGACCCGAGTTCAGGCGTTTTAAAAGTCGCGGGTCTACCTTCAGATAATAGCGAAAAATTTAATGCTTATGGTTCCACCGACAGCTTTATGTTACAGGCTAACAATGGACTCTATATTACCAGCCAAAGTCAAGGCACAAGTTATATCGCATCCCTGGGCCGAGATGACAATGTCCATTATTTTTCCATAGTTGGTGCGGCCAGTGGTGAATCTCGTATTCTCGACATGGGTGCTAAAGGCACCGGCACTAGCCAATACTATTGGAACAATGCCTCCGGTGCTTTACAAGGAATCGCTAAATCTAGTACACCACCGGCAAGTACGGCCTTTACCAAAGCTATTGTCACCGAAGGGCAAGTCAGTTTCTTACAGTCTGGCTTCTCTTCACCAACACCCGATTTAACGTGGGTGTATTTATCGGGCGCCGATTATTCATCGGCTTCCGGGCAATTCACCTTGTCTCAAGCAACTTTGAGTAATGCCGATTTATCTAATATTACTTTCCCTTTCCCTTTTAGTTTTCAAACGGCAACCGGTGATAAACTCAACCTATCCGGGGCCATCGTTAAACAAACAACTTTTGATGATTCCACCTTTAGCAATATCAACCTGACCGGCGCACAAATGCAAGGAGCAAGCTTGAGCGATGTAAGCTGGACCACACCTACAATGACCGGCGCCAAACTATCCGGTTTTGGCACTGGCTTACAAAACGCTAAATTCCTCGATGGTGCCAAAATGCAAAATGTCGATATGTCCAACGCTCAAATATCGGGTACGGATTTTACCGGTGCCGATTTATCAGGTGCTATTTTTACTACGGCACAGGTCTCTGGAATAACTATCAATGATGCCAACCTGACCGGAGCCTATTTGAATAATCCAAAAGAAAAGTTTGAGCAAACCATTTTTATGCAGCAGACCCTATTAAACTCTAAAACCAACTTTTCTAATGCCCACCTGCAATACAATGATTTTAGCGGTTTTGATTTAAGTAATGTAGTCATGTCTCACGCCAATTTTACGGGTTGTAGTATGGATAATGTTAAGCTTAATAATGCCGAAATGAGTTACGGTAATTTTACCGGCGTCACCATGACAGGTGGAATACCGATGTACGGCGCCAATTTATCCAATGCCACTTTGACCGGAGCCACCCTAACCGGCGCTCAAATGGGCGGCATCAGTCTGCAATTTAAAGTACCTAGTACCGGTACTGATTACGCATCATTTTTACAAGCCTTAAATGCTGATGATACTACTACGGTTAAAAAAGTGTTTGTCAGTAATGGTGTTACCCTCAGCGGTACTGTGGTGATCAATCAATCGCAATATGCACAGGGCCGCGTATGGCATGTCGAAGCGACTGAACCTTCTCAAATTACCTATACTGTACGACTGGAACCTCTGGGAACCGGAACAACAACGTCCTTAGATGTTTATACTTCGGCAACGGCGGCTATTTTAACTAATGCATTTATGAGAGGTGTTATATTGACCTCGGCTAATTTGTATAACGTTAGAGCTTCAGGAGTACAATTATACGGTGGTGCAAAACTAGACGGTCATGCTATTTTGGAAGGCGTACAATTTGATAATGCTAATTTGGGTAATATCAATTTATCTCAGGCTCGGCTGTATGGTATTAATTTGGATTACACTATTCTTACCGGTGCTAATCTGCAAGGCGCCAAATTAGGCCCTAGCGCTGCCGGCGGCGTCAGCACACTCAATAAAGCTAATCTACAAGGTGCAGATTTCACCACGGCACAACTCGATTATGCCATCTTCACCGATGCAGCAGTTTCTGTGGCTAATGCAACAACGCCAACCACTGCAAATGGTGTCTGGTTATTTGAAGCCAGTGCCAGTCAAGCTAGCTTAGTGACCGGTGAATTGAATACGGCTAATACTACCTATAAATTAGATCAACTGGCTAACGAAGCTAATATCTTACTGCCCTATTTAACACCGGGCATCGTTCAAGCACCGTTAATTGCAGCCTATGCGAAACTCACACCTGCCGTCACTATTGATCCAAAATCAATATTATCGGTAATAGCCGACGGTATCTATTGGCAAGTCACTGATGGCAGTAAGCAATATGTGATCTTTGATGACTGCAATGCTAATTATCGACCGGCACTCGGCGTTGCTAGTGGCACAGCATTTACCACGACCGCTACTTTTACTATGCCGCTATCGCTTAAAGATAATTTAATTAATGGTAAAGTCGATGCGGAAATAATTGCCGCTTTTAAAAAATATGGCAGCATTACTTTAAGTACCAGTGCCAGCATTACGGTTGCACAGCATGCGCTTGATTTGCAAATCGTACAACCTTCAGGATCTAATTACACCTTGTGGCTGGGGTTATATTCCTCTTTAACTGGGTGCAGTTATTCTATCTATACTCGACTCGTTATTCCAAATTTAATCAGTTTATTTGCCGGACATTCGATCCCCCTCAGTCATCGCACACAAATTTCGAGTACCAGCACGGGGTTATGGTCGGTTAATAATGATGCCGATAATCCTTTCAATCCGCAAACCAATTATATTAAGTTTAATCTTTTGCTAAATAGTGATGATAGCCTGGATATCTATGGTAGTTTCTTACGGATTATTCGCTTATCGGCGGACGATGTACAGGAATATTACAATATCCCCAGCGCCAACACCACTTTAACAGAAGCAACCTTAGCTGCCACCACGGTCTGCCCAAATAGTATTCGCAAAGACGTTAATCAAAACAACAAACTGCTATTTGACCAGTGGATGCGCGCTAAGACCTTGCCGTCTGCACCGTTCTGTGTTCCCAGTGCAGATGGAACATTATATTGCCCTACCTAACGGCCATTCAAGGAGACTAACAATGAAAAGAATAACTGAAAATAGATGCTTGCACTTTGATCTTTCCCATTGTCCGCAAGATGTCGAATTTACCCTATTGTCGGGTGGAAAAAAACACCCTTTGACAGCCTATAAGGATGCCCCGGGAAAATTTAAGGAACATTGCGAAATGAATAAGGCGCTTTCGCTAATTCCTCAAGAACATCAACTTTGCATCACCCATTTTGTCGAAGATGCCGAAATGCCGGCCAATAAAGCCATCGTCAACCGGGTGGTATATCCTTCGATAGATGACCATCCCTTACCCGAAATTGCCAATATGTTCATTCATATTCCACAACAGCATATTGAACGAGCGGTACGCATTCATAAAGCCACTAAAGGTGCGCTTGCACATCCGCTGGCACTATCGCATTACGGTGTGACCCCAGATGCCATAGCCGTTGCAGATTCCGATGATGTGCATTATTCGGCGCCGTCAATTAAACCTCCCAGTGTAACCGCCCAGACCTTGGTGTTTTATCACCCTGAAATCGGTACCGTCAATGGACCTGTCGCTCATACGGTTATAAATAACTACATCAGTTCCGGCATTAACTTCGCTAACTTAGTACAGTTTATTCAGAATAATGGTCCCGGTACCGATAGCCAATGGTACAACAAAGACTGGTCAAAATGGTCGACCGATCCATCAGGGAGTATTGACAAAGGCTTTGAACCCGTTCCGGTCAATACTGATTTGACTTATAAAGACGGCAAAAAGATTACTGATTGGCCGATTGCAACCGGCCAATCCTATCAAGGCATTCCAATCTATAATATAACCGATGAATATGATCCACCGGTAAAATCGGGTAGCACCACCGACACACTTACTGCTGCTGCAGGCCCTTGCGTTCGTGAAGTTCTACAATTAACTAAAGCTGATACTTCGCTTAACGGTCAATTATGGACTGCGCAAACCGGCGTCACTAATAAAGCACAGACTAAAGTTGCACCGGTAGCCACCACACCAACACCCTTAGCGAGAGCGGTACGGACTGCAGTCGCCGGAACCGGCCCAGTCTGCGGTAGTGGCACTGGCTTTGGCATCAAAAACACCACTTCCAGCTATGGCCTGTACTTGTATGAAGACGAACTGTGTTGGGATTTTGATAAACAATCCTTGACGGTGACTTGCAAGAATTGGCCTAGCCGCTACTTGGGTGCTTATGTACAATTCTTTAAACAGGACGGTAGCGTCATCAAACGGTCTGACATCTCTGCACCCGACCCCAGCGGAGGCAGTGATTTTACGTGGAAGGACCCGTTGCCATCGTTTATTCAGTCTATGGCCGAGCCTAGCGACAGCAAAAACTACCTCACCTGGATTTCATCCGGCAATGCAGTTTTTGGGGTTCCCGTACCCTTTGCTACGCAAAAAACTCAACTTGTTTTTTTATGGCCACACGATGCCTCACGTGCTGAAGTCTTACTCGGTGGCTTGGGTGTTGCGGCCGGTTTTAAAGATTGGGATAGCGATGTTGATATAGTCGGTTTACTAGGTACCGGATTAGTTAATTATGGGGTAGGCGCAATATCGCTGGTAGCCACAGCTTATGTCATTAACCCATTTATTAAAGCACTTGAAGGTGATAAGGCTGTTGCATTCTATACAGTCGCGGGTATCATTGGCGCATCGGCACTGGTGATCAGTGGTATTGAATATAAAACCAGTACCGGCAAATTTATATTATCTCAACTAGCTGGATTGGCGGCTAGTTTTATCTTTGGGCAAATTGCCACACGTGTCGTTGATCAAGCTGCGCGCTTAGCGATAAGAGTTTTATTGGAAGCTTCAGCCGAACTGGTAGCAGAACTCAGCGCCGAAGAAGTACTGGAAGTAGTACCGATAGCCGGAACGGCATTGAGAATTGCCAGTGTCGCCAGTAGCATCGCCGCACTCACAGCTACTACGGTAGAAAGTGTCCTATCACCGGCCACTTACAAGTTGGAAGTTTTACATACGATGAATTTATCGGTTACCGTTAAACCGGATCCGGCCCAGGTTAAACCTGGTTTTAAACCGGTGTGGCCTCTGGTCAGCGATCATTATGTGATCCAGGTTAAATACCCTAGTGGTAACAATCAAGAGGGCGGTACAACCTATACCAAAGCTGGGCCCATGCCAGGGCAGCATGATGCCCCTATTGAAGTCACTTTTGATGCCATTCCGGCAGGCGGAAAAATAGAGGTCGTGGCTAATATCTATTCAGAAAATAATTGGTTAGCCGGACAATGGAATAGTGGTTGGAAAAATGCCGAACCGGATGCTAGTGATGCGCAAAGCATAGGTGGTGACATCAAAGAATTCCTGGTGCCTTTAACATCAACAACCATCTACAGCCAAAAACAGACCCTGGAGTATTCTACGACTGATAATCACTTTTGGCAGGTCACCAAATTTTCGCTTGATTCCAGCTTGGCCACTGACTTTGATCAGGGCGGGACACCGGATAGTAATATCAGCTCAGCATTTTCCAATAATGGCGTCACTTTATCCGCTAACTCAAGTATTACCATCAATACCAGCGGTAGTGATTGGACACTGGCGGATAACACCACCGGTGTCAGTTATCATGTCTGGAAAAAACAGGTTTATGATAATGCTGGTACCACCTTGTATGAATTAGAAGTGCAAAACATAACCAACCCCGGAACGCCATTACCTGCACATTGGCCGCTGAGTCAAGGTTCTGGTAGTAACTATGTCTCTGCACTTCAAAACCTGACCTATAACAACAAAGAATATCAGCTCGGTTACGCTTGGCAGGCGACCGGTCAAAACCTGCCCAGAGATTTTGGTTCGACACCCGATAATAACCCCATGTATGCGATGCAAAGCATATCGACTTTGGGGCAACCGGAAGATCAGATAATTCAACCAACACGCGGGTTCACCAACCCTAGTTATATCACCTATGACCAATTTGGTTTAAAACCTATCTTCCCGCTTGATATAAGTTTGGAATCGAGTCTCGTTGCAGGTCCGGTACCGAGTAATATTGACAAAGAGTTTACTGCTTTTGGTGTTGCCTTACCTGCTGGCAGTCAAATCGTAGTGGTAACTGCTAATAAGGAATGGACCATTGGCTTAGCCGGACAAGATCCTTTGTATGACCTGCGCATTATCAGTGGCGATGCTACCCAAACACCGATTAAATCCATAGGCGTATTTTCCTGGCCAATTCCATCGATGGATAATTTTTATCTGGATTCCAGACCTTATACCACCACCAACCCATTATATTATTTACGCGCAGTAGCCTTAGATACACCGCCCGGTCAATATGAATTTGATTATGACGCGAATACTATCTGGGGCGCTTTTACCGATATTACCATTCAAGATATGGCTGTGCATCCACAGGGTTACGTAATTGCAGTCGATTATCAAAATCACAAAATGTTGTCTTTGAAATTACCTGCTACCGCCATGCAACCTAAAGATGCACCTTTGGCTATGCCTCTTTCAGGTAAAGGCATACGCGATGGCTTAATGCAGAACCCGCAGGCGCTGACTATCACTGCCGATGGCCGTATTTTAATTCTGGAGCAAGGTAATAAACGGGTGCAGGCCTTTGATGTCAAAGGCAACCCGGTCTCTAGCTTTTCGGTTAATCAACCCTCGTTTACCATTGCTGAAACCTTCATCGGAGACTTGGATAACCTAGCGGTTCCAACAACACTATTACAAGCCTTTCAAACCAATATAACACCCGCGCTGGCACCCATCTTCACGGTCGATACACCTACAGCCATCGTTACCGACCTGGATAACTCCGTTTTCGATTCCGCGTTACTGACTGAATTCGTCAACAATGGTTATGCCACTTCTAAAAATACAGTTAGCGGTTATACGGTCACCATCACCACGCCTGGAAAATATTGGCTAATCACCGATACCTCCAACAATGCGGTATTTGATGTACGTATTAAAGCGGATACACTGGGTATTGATGATCTATTTATATACAAGGCCTTTACCCTGGGTATAACGGTCAGGTCTTCGGGTACCGAATGGTTGATCCAGGGCACCACCAATAATATGACCTTTGAGATCACCAATCCGGGCAGCAATAAACCTTTGAAAGTTCAGCAGATGGTTTCGGTAATGGCACTACGCGATCAAGGTGCAGATGTAAACTATCTGGATATTGCCGTGGAAACCAAGGGCTTTATCTATGTATTGTCTGTTCAAATAATTGCCTCAACGCCGCAATTCAGTTTGGATATTTATAATCCTGATGGCAGCATTTTACTGGCAAAACCTCAAACTGGAGTCAATGCCGCTAAAATTGCGGTAGACCAATGGCGTTCATTATTTACACTCAACTACAATGTAATCTCAGGGCCGGGCGGTCGCACCGAGCCAGGTATCAGCGAATGGGAACCCAGCACACCGCCAGGACAGGCTCCTAGTTAGCTGTTGAAACTCAGTATCCCCCCTGTATATGATAATACAGGGGGGCTTAACACTGTTTGTTATTGGAGATACTATGCCACTTCCCCCCTCTCTGGCTGCTGAATTTATAGTCGCTACCTATCCAGAGCTATTACTATTGACTGCCGATAGTCCTATTCCCACATATATCACTCATGCATCCACATTTAGTGCTTTCCAACAGTCAATAGAATCACAAGGAGCTCCAACTAAAAATAGTGGCTGGGCTTATACCAAGTCAATTCCAGGCTCCACTTTATCGCGCCTTGAATTATCACCAACCACTATTGCCAATTTACCAACAATGCTATCGCCAGTACTTGACTCGGTTATGCAAGATAGCAAATTAAAAGGCTTGTCTTGGACCGTTCAATCAGCTATCACACCCGGTGAACAAACTGAAAAAACCGATAGTAATGGCTGGACTTTGACAACTTTAAACCCCAGGAATGGTGTGGTCATTGTATCGGTAAAATATTCGGCTTCTGCTCCTGCCAGCTTTAGTATTGAATTAAAAAATGACATACCTAGACACTTGGCCGTGTATGCCCAATTCAGGCATAAGGACAATATCGTAAAACCGACAGACTGGGTATCTCAATTACCCGGTGGTGTTACTGCTGATTTTGAATCTGATACCGTTAAGTTTGTAAGTATACTCACGCCTGATACGGCCGTTGCCGGTCTTGCTGCTAGCAATACCTCACAATCACTAACTATACCTCTACCGAGTAATGCTGATAGTATTGAACTTATCGTAGGTGGTATCGGCAATGGTCAATGGTCAGCATTAATGGATACTGCTGGTGTAATGTTAACGGTTATATTTGATTATGCTATTCCGGTCATTCTACATAAAGCAGAAGATACTAATAGTATATCGGTGACTCAGTGGTTTCAGGGATTACTGACCGACCAAAAGATCCAGGCTGATATTCTGAATGCCGGGAATTTCATTCTTAACGACAAAAGTATTTCCGATGTATCAACTTTACTGACAGTGTTATCGGAACAAATCCCGGCATTAATGTTGGGTGATGGCTTAACTAACTTGAGAGAAAATATCAACTCACAAATCGGTAATAATGCCGTCGAAAATGCCGCCCCTTATCTGGGTTGGTCCACACAGACGTTGAAAGCCTTGCTGGATACCCAAACTACAACGCAAAACCAAATCGTCAAAGCCACTTCGCAACTATTGTCTATCACTCCGAGTTTTAGTCTAGCTTTATCGCCTACTTCAGCGTTTAATCTGGCACTGACCGTGCTACCCGACCCGACCTATGGCGCTTGGCCTTTAAAGGCCAAGTCTTATCAAATTGGTATTGCCTATGCTAACGGATTTTCCCAACAAAAAACCGGAACAAGCGCTTCAAGAAGCGATGATATTGTGGCCCATTTCGCCAATATTACCAATGCCGGAAATATTGCAGTTACGGTAAAAATTTTAGGCCAAGATGGTCGCGTACTAGCCAGTGCGGAGGGTCAGATTGATCCCGATAAACAAGCTAATCAATGGCAACTAGCAGACAGCTTGGCTGTTAAAGATAAACCCGTGGTGCTTGGTGCAGATAGTCGATATCAACACTACGCAACATTGCAATATAGTAACAATTCTTATCAGTGGGATTTAAGCACAGAACAACCGGTAGCCACTAGTTTACCAACACTGGATCCAAATCAATCGGCATTAACTGCACTGGTAGCGATTGCTGTGCAAGCAGTCACAAATAGTCTTGCAATCACTTGGGCCGCATCGGGACAAGGTATACAAAATTGTACTAATGGCAGTAATATTAGCATCGCCTATCTGTTTCAAAATCTAGGTATCGTCGACCCGAATTTGCCCCAGAGTTTACTCGATTGTGGTTTCATCCAACAACCTTTCCTGACTGGTAGTCAGTCTGAATTGCTATTCGTTGACCCTCGACATTCCGGGCAATATTTACGGCCTATATCATCAAACTCAGGAACATTTAAGCTCAGCGATGATTTGAGCTTTGGCAAATTTCGAGAAAGCAATCTCAATAGCGTGGTTTTACACCCAGCAGGTTATGCCATCGGCGTAAGTAATGTCAATAACCGCCTAGAAATTATTACCTTATCGGCGGTACCCGAGAGCAACGCCAATACACCGCTATCGCAATTATATGCAGGCAGTGGTTCACGGACAGGTTTGCTGGATGCACCTGTTGCTGTCACGATAACACCCGACGGCATAATCTTGGTATTAGAAAATGGCAATCGACGTATACAAGCATTTGATGTATTCGGGAATCCTGTTGCTGCTTTTGATGGCTCACCATTTCTGGAATTAAAATCTGAATCTGAATCTGAATCGGGATCAGCTTATCTAGACTTGGCGGTATCGTCTTCTGGTACAATTTATGTGCTATCAAATAATGGTACTAACCCGACTAATTTTCATCTTGATCTGTATAATCCAGATGGTTCTTTTTTGACACGTAGCAACGGTATTAACGCATCCAAGATTGCAGTCGATTCCCGGCAAAATATTTATACATTAAATTATGCTGCTATTACCGGAGCTAACGCCATAACCCAACCTTCTATCAGTATTTGGATACCGTCCTAATCAAAACCATTGCCAAAATGCCGATTGCCGAACTCACTCAAAAACTGAACTCCAGCGATATGCGATTATCTAGTGCCGATAATATACTATCCGCTATCGGCCAAACGCCGCTGGTCAAATTGCAACGTTTGTTTAATGCTCAAAACATCGAATGTTATGCCAAATTAGAAGGCCTCAATCCTGCCGGTAGTACCAAAGATCGTTCTTCTAAAGCTATAATCGAACACGCCCTTCAATCAGGACAAATTGGACGCGGTAGCATAGTCGTCGAATCTAGCTCGGGTAATATGGGCATTGGCCTGGCACAGGTGTGCGCCTATTATAAAATCAAATTTATCTGTGTGGTAGATCGTCGTGCGTCAAAGCTTAATTGTAAAATCATGCAAGCCTACGGCGCAGAAGTCAGAATGGTCGAAGACCCTGACCCCGAGACCGGTGATTATTTAACGGCTAGATTAAAATTAGTAAACAATCTGGTAAATAATTTAGACCAGGCCTTTTGGCCTAATCAATACGCTAACGAGCAAAGTTATCAAGCCCACCTAAGCTATACCATGCCCGAAATTCACCAAAACCTTGGTCGTTTACCCGATTACCTATTCTGCGCTACCAGCACCTGCAGCACCATTCGTGGCTGTGTGGAATATGTCAAACAACAACAGGCTAACACCAAAATCATCGCTGTCGATGCCTTGGGTAGCAAAATTTTTGGTGATTCTGAAGGCCGTCGACTAATTCCAGGCATGGGTGCAGACAGGCAACCTCCTTTATGTCCTTATCCAGATATTGCGACCTCTGTTTTGGTTTCTGATCTTGATTGCATCCTTGGTTGCCGCCAATTAGTAAAATACGAAGCTATTTTTGCCGGCGCTTCTTCGGGAGGAGTTATCAGTGCTGCCAAAAGCTACTTGGCCACCATAAAAAAGAACGCTGATTGTGTACTGATCTTGGCAGACCGAGGCGAGCGCTATATCGATACCATTTATTCTGATACTTGGGTCAAACAGCAATTGGGTGAGATTAACTTATCCATATGATATGGTGAAAAAATTTGTAATCCCAGATGAAGCAATCTATCTTCTGCGTGGACAAGAAGTTGAGTCAATTTTAAAGCAAAATCTAACTGAAGTAGCTAAAACTGTAGCCGCAGCCTATCGCTCACATGCTTCTGGCGAAACTGTCGTTCCACCTTCGAGTTTTTTACGTTTTCCTGGCTGGGATACCCAACGCATTATTGCCTTACCTGCTTATCTAGATCGACCACCCGCTACCGCCGGGATTAAGTGGATTGCCTCGGCTCCAGCTAATATTGATAAGGGCTTACCCAGAGCATCTGCTGTCGTGGTGTTAAACCGACCGGATACCGGACAAGCTTTTGCAATTGTTGAGGGTTCACATATTAGCGCTCATCGTACCGCGGCAAGTGCAGCTGTTGCCACCCAGTTATTGTATCAACGAGCTAATCCTACCCAAGTAGGTTTAATTGCTTGTGGTCTTATCAATCGTCATATTATCTCGTATTTAGTCGCATTCTACCCCAGCATAACAACAGTTATAATTTATGATTTACAAGAAAACCGAGCAAAGAGTTTTATTGAAAAAACTCGACATAAATTTCCCATGCTGTCTTTTAAAAGCGCTGAACACCAAGATGTGATTCTGCAAAATTGTGACTTAATCTCCATAGCGACTACAGCGACTGACCCTTATATCAACGACCTAAGTCTTTGCCCGGCAGATACCTTGATTTTACATGTGTCATTGCGCGATATAAACCCTGATGCGATCCTACGCTGTAATAATGTTGTTGATGATGACAAACATATCATGCAAGC
>VSKX01067591.1_pt1 | contig 19268 bp, 27 predicted proteins | sample 4799481 | NCBI WGS metagenome assembly VSKX01 (sample SAMN12179537, study PRJNA552185) | sponge metagenome | biome: deep-sea hydrothermal plumes; feature: spots directly above weak diffusing fluid; material: sea water; isolation source: sponge from the Swan site of a hydrothermal vent ...
CCTTGACACGTTCTTATCTCATTTCCTTCCAGAAAGTAGCCCTCATCACATGAGTGCATTGCTTCTGTACTGAAGTCATAGGGAGCAATGGCACTGTACACTAACTGTCCATTGTTGACAGGCGCTAGAGCAGAACAGGTAATCACTGTAGAAAAGAGAGAACACAAATTACCATAATTTATAGCGGATAATTTTGGTGGGACAATAGTTTTGTGGTTTCGTGGTTTGAGGTCACACCATGAATCTAGCAACCAGTGTAGACATTGACCACAACAGAAAGTCAATACCGCAATAGGCTTGGCTAATTTAAGGCAGACCACACAATTATTGTGCCACGAAAATTTAATTATCCACTATACAGGTACATACATACGTATCGCAGTGTAGTAGAAGATTTGAGCTCATGAAAAGATATACCATTGTATTACGTACCACAACAAGTAGCTGGGGTGCCATCCCAGACTCCATTTGTACTTGAATCATCTCCACCACACACCCTGAGGGCCAAATCACTCGCTCCATACCCAACCTCACACACAACAGTTACAGATGTTCCAAATCCATAATATGGTGAGATAGCATCGCTACTGTACTCAATACCTCCATTCATAGGGGCAGGGAGATCAGCACATATGATAGCTGCACGTATACAATAATATTCTAGCATGTATTCTATCTCAGGTGGTTTCACACAGTCTAACTGTCTATATTACCTGCCCTATACGTATTATCATGTACTATCAGGCATCATACGACTCAGGATGTAACCTGGCAAAATATGGTAATATTATGTACAAGTAGTCACATACTGCTCGTATATGATACAGAGGTTTGGGGAATCTTTGCATCACTAACTAGAGGGTTGAGCATCGAGTGTTCCTTACATATGGAAGTCACTGTGTAGTGTTGCACACATCAGCAAGAAGTTTCCATAATTATAAGGAACGCTTGATGCTCAACCCTCTGTACATGTGTGTGAACTGGGTGTCTATATGCATTGGACACATGAAATAAAGCAACATTATTTATTTCTACTTGCGTCAATGTGCAAGGACAGTCGTAAATTCCCATTCACATGATACTCTATATACACAACAAAATAAAATGTTGTTTGAACACAATAAAAATCACACAAAGATATGAGCAGCTAGTTATACATAAGCCAACGAGTTAAGAATGATTAAAATACGTACCTTCACAAGTAGAAGCAGTTCCACTCCACTCCCCAGGGCCTGCAGTTGAGCCCACACATGTTCTGACTCGACTACTATTGGCCAGAGCATAGCTACTGTCACAGCTGTACGTAGCCATTGTTTGATAATTGAATGGTGATGTAGTATCAGTGGCAAATGACACAACACCATTTAGCAGGGGCAGGCAGATTGAAGCACACAATTTCTGAAGAAAGATTTATATTTATTTTCGTAATTTACTATAACCATTATGGAAGGACACATACGTACGTACATGTAAACCAAGTAGGCATATTATAATATAGACTTTAGAAGATTGTTAAAAACTCAACAAAGATTTCCGCTAGTGCACTTGGGATAGTTTGCTTACAGTTTGTCATACTTACCAGAACAGACAGGAGCATTCTCCTCCCAATCACCACTTACAGTAGACCCATCTCCTACACACGTTCTAGTTGATATCCCTTCAAGGAAGTAACCCTCAAGGCATGTGTGAGTGGCGGTAGTCCCAAACTCAAATGAATTGCTGTCCGGATTGTAAGCAATCACTCCATTGCTTATCGGGGTCAGCCCAGTACATACAATGACTGTACGTAAATAAGGAGTTGTTGTTATACATAGCTATAAGATGAGGTACCATACGTACGTATCATGTTTATATAGTCCATACATACATAGTTCCTAAGTTGAAGCAATCTAAAAACTACTATCAGTGATGTACACAAATATGAATAGTGACAATGTATTACCTTCGCAAGTAGGTGGTCTACCAGTCCATGATCCCACAGTAGTAGGACCTCCGCTGCCACAAGACCGCGTGATGTCACCTCCAGTCAGTCCAAGCCCAGTGTCACATACATAGGTAGCCGTAGTGCCAAAGTCGTATGATGATGTGGTGTCAGTGGAGTAGATGATACGTCCATTATCAGGAGCAGGAAGATCAGTACACACAACAGCTGTTAAAAAAGACTAAGCTTAGATTGGTACACAAGTAGAAAAGCAATACACATTTCTCAAAAAATGCTCTAAATCTGTTCTGCATCACACACAGCATCATCTTTTAGCACAATTAAATGAATAACCCACGTTCACAAATTGGAGCCATTCCACTCCACTGTCCTCCTCCCTGACTGGCTGCTCCACATGTCCTCACAGTGTCTCCACTAGACAGCCCATAACCATTGTTACAGCCATACCTCATTCGAGTGTAATCATTCACTTACATAACTTGTACAAACATGCATGTAAGTACTAATTATTGCTGTGAAAATACTCACCCAGACAAGATGGAGCTGCTCCACTCCATGTTCCCATAGGATCTGAGTCGTCTCCACCGCACGTCCTAGTCACTGCACCTTATTCCAGTCACCACCACCAACACTTGTGGATGAGAAAATGCACATTCTGCTTACATCTTCACCAGACAGTCCATATCCACCAGTACAAGAGTAGGTGGCAGTAGTTTGGTAGTTGAATGGAGCAGTGGTGTCAATGGCATAGGTGATGATAGCATTAACAGGTGGGGCCAGACTTGGGCACGTTATGACTGCATAGATAGAAGCAAAGTACATAGATTTATTAGCTGTAGCTACGTACATAATTATGGTTTCATTCATGTTCATTATACACATGTATACCTGTACAAACAGGTGTAGTGCCACTCCAGTCCCCTGTAGTGTCAGTAGAATCATCCCTACATTGTCGGACAGTGTCAGAGCCTTGCAGGAAGTAGCCATCATTGCAAGAGTACGTGGCAGTTGTGCCAAAGTCAAATGGAGCAGTGATGTCAGTACTATACATGATTACTCCATCACTAATTGCAGGTAGGGCTGAGCACAAAATAGCTGTAGAGATGAAACACAATAAACACAAATCCAGTGCCATAATTCTGGGAAAGCTGACCATAAAAATACTATGCCTCAATATAAAAGTTATTGATATTCTCGAAATATTTCTGTCTAGATGGCGATAACCTTTCCTATTATAACTATACGCATAATTTGTGATATGCTACTTCATTTCTTACGTTCACATCCTAGATTTGGGCCATTCCAATTTCCAACAATTGACAAGCTGTTTCCACTACAAGTTCTAGGGTTGGTGGTAACAGAGAGACTATATGCTGTGAGACCATAGCCAGGGTTACACTGATAAGTGGCCAGAGTCCCAAAGTCATGCGGAGCAGTAGCATCAGTGTTGTATGTGATAACTCCATTGGTTGGAGCAATAAGACTACTGCATGTTATTGCTGCAGAAATGAACATTTTTTGAAGACAGTATATATATACGGTTTTATAAAAACATGCAGTTTTGTCATGTGTATAGCTAACTATAGTACGAGAAAAACCCAATAAGTAAAACCAAAATACTTCACTATAATTGTCAAGTCACTAATGCTTATCTCTCTATACTAAAATCCTAGACATAAGCCTTGGGATGAGTGTAAGATCTGCTTCTATATCTACACAGCCAGTGAGACGCCTGCATGTATTTACTGCCAGGCTTCGTGTACATATATGTAGAAGCAGATGTTATGTACAGAAATGTACTTGTAATATTTTTAATACAAATACTGTAGCTACATTAGGGGGACTTGGAAGACTAGGAGAGAAACTTCCCCACCCATCACCACCCCTCTAAACAGTATGAGGTGCCGTTTGTCTCAAAACTATGTAAAAGTGGGATATTTATAAATGTCCATGGGTATTTATAAATGTCAGTTGGTATTTATAAATGTCCATGGGTATTTATAAATATCCCACTAGCCCACTTTTACATACGTAGTTTTGAGACAAACGGCACCTCATAAAACAGAACCCTGTAAACTATGCAACATACGTTCACAGGTTAATTGATCTCCAATCCATTCTCCCCCATTTACATCCTCACAGACAACTCCAAGAACTCCGGTTGTTCCACCAGATGGTGCAAACCCAGTGTTACATGAGTAGATTGCAGTGGTCTGATAGTCAAATGGTGGGTTGGGATCAGGAGAGTACGTGATCAGGCCATTAACAGGAACAGTCAAAGCAGTACAAACGATAGCTGCACAAGTATGGATAAGACGAGAAAGCAAGTATAACAAATACTACTTGAGCAGTCGTGCGTACAATAAAAGAATGAGAAATATGTGAGTCTGCACTTAAATTTAATATCATAGCCTATATACACAAAGGTAGTCTCGGAGAAAGTTGTTTGACATTTATTATAACCGTAACTCGATAATATGAAACTGAAAATATTAACTTACGAGAGCACGAAGGTTGAGAGTTGCTCCAGGTCCCATTAGTGGTCCCATATCCATCACTAATGCACACTCTCACAGAGTCTCCCTCTAAATCAAAACCATCCAGACACTCGTGTGTGGCGTCAGTACCAAAATTGTATGGCTCTATAATATCCGCTCCATATAATATAACGCCGTTATCAAGTGGACCCAGTGCATCACAGAGAACAACTGAAATAAATTGAGCTGACATAAAAACACACAGACAAATTGCACACAGTTCATACAAAAATTAAGAGAGTTTCATGAGAAATAGTCTCAGGTTTCTATACAAGTGACATGCATCGCTGTGGCTTTTAAAGTTGTAAGTAGATATACCTGAGCAAGCGAGGGCTTGTCCTGTCCACACTCCATTGAGGCTGTCAGTGTCACTCTGACACATTCTAACAGGGTCCACCCCACTAGGTGTCAGGCCATAACCTGAAGTGCACTCATACGTTGCGGTAGAGGTTAACTCAAATGGAGGAAAGTCTGTGTCTAATGTGTAGTATACCACTCGGCCATTTGAAGGACTTGACAATTGTGGACACATTAGTGCTGCAAAAGCATGGGAACAATTAATTTTCCTCACTCAACAAAAAAAAAGTATTTTAACCAACCTTCACAAATGGGATTTGTTCCAGTCCATTCTCCAGGACCAGAACTGGAGCCAACACAAGTCCTGACAGTATCTCCTTCTGCCAGTCTATATCCAAGTCTACATCTGAATGTACCCGTTGTGAGATAGTTGAATGGAAATGTGTCTGTAGATGGAGCGTAGTCAACAAATCCATTCTCAGGCGCAGTAAGTCTTGGACATTCGATAACTGAAATAATTATTAGTGCGTAGCAAGTAAATTCAAACTACTTTTGAGCAATGCCTATTGTTATTTTATACAAGTGATATGTTTTATTATATAGCTGCATACATAATGCGTATATACAATGACAAAGTGTCTCTATAGCTGCATATCAATGACAAAGTGTTTACAGTAACATACTTTATTGCATATTGTATTGTGGTCTAGTAGTTTCCGTACACAATAATAAAATTAACTTTGCGCTTATACGCAAGTAATTATGCATAATTATAATAGCCATCAAAGCTAGTATAAAGTAGCTACGAGAAAATGTCCTGAATTGCAACAACTATAAACACAGCAATTCCATCCATACAATATGCATATCTTCTCACCAATGCAGGATTGTTGGTTTCTGTCCCAACTCCCAGTTGATGAGAACCTGTTACCAGTACATTCTCTAGTAGCGTTTCCAGAGAGATAGAAACCATCATTACATGAGTATGTTGCAGTAGAGGCCAGATCGTAGGGGCCGACACTGACACTGTAAGATATGATTCCATCAATTATAGGGTCCAGGGGAGCACATGTAATACCTGTAGGTATACATTTTGCTGTGGGAATGCACAAGAAAGTCTACATTATAAAATACATGCATACTTTTGTACCACAGAACCATTAATTGGGACCTTGTGCTTAAAAAATTTAAAAGGAGTGAGCCAATGAATGCGCATCCATAGTAACATGAAGTTTCTTATCCTAGAGCTCAAATTATAGCATAATTATTGTGTTTGCTATTTGCATGAAGGACAAGATGTACGTATATTCTATTAAAATTAAGAAGTATCTACTTAATAAAAAAAGAGAATGCATGACTCCGGCTGACTCCAAACTTATATTACAAACACATGGTCAAATATGCAGTACATTCAGATATCAGACCAGTCATAATTGTTGATGTGATGATAGCAAAACACACGTTCACATGTTGGCTGGAATCCCACCCAGCTGCCTGTAGTGCTGGACCCTTCACCAGTGCAGGTTCTGGAGCCTCTTATACTCAGTCCAAACCCAGAGTTACACACATAGTTAGCAGTTGTGCCATAAACATGAGGAGCAGTGGCATCAGTAGAGTAAACAATCTCTCCGTTAACAATAGATAAGAGGGAGGGGCACATGATTACTGTAGGAAAGTATAAATTGCAATGATCTTGAACAATGTGTTCAATCAAAATGCTATCTGAGTTCATTGCATTATGTATATGTGACTGCGAATACTAATATTGATACCAGTCTAAAGCAATGTTTACCATTAATATGATACAATATCGCAAGAATAGAGCTATCAATAGGCATGTTCATCAATGTTAACAAGACTTAAAATTTAAGGTTATTTGTTAGAGAAATGGTTCCACGCTGTCATACAAAGTGACATTTGATGAGTGTACTTGAGTGTAGGCTACACTTAGAGGATTAGTAGTGTAAATTACCTTCACAGCTTGCCTCACTACCGCTCCAATCCCCAGCCCCTGACGTAGAGGCACCACACGTCCTCACACTGTCTCCAGCATTCAGACCAAAACCAATATTACAAATGTAGGTTGCAGTAGCCATGAACCCAATAGAAGTAGCCAACTCACTGTACTCAATTCGACCATTGGACAGTGGAGGTAATGCTGGACACATGACAGCTATAGGGAGAATATTTAGTGTGTAAGATCATACAATCATGTGACATAATGTATGTGTTTTTGATTTATGACACTTACATATTATGTACAAGTATTTGTAAAATACTAACTAACACAGCTATATGCTAAGTACAGAATTGAAAAGTTGGCAACTATATTGCACATTGCTGTCCATAAAAATACGGGAAATATAGGTACGAATTACAATAGAACTGCAGATACAGTACAAAACTCTATGATTTACCTGAACAGACAGGATTAGTGCCACACCATGTTCCAGCAGTTTGGTCTCCTCTCATTGCCCTCCAAGAAGAACCCTTCAGTAAAAGTGTAAGTAGCCATTGTATTATATGCATATGGACTGCTAGCACTGCTGTACGAAATCATTCCATTGTTGATTGCAGGTAGAGACGGACAAGTGGTAGCTAATGAGGAAAAAAAGTATTGAGCAATATTCATACATTGTACACATCCAAAATGTTTGTACAAAAGACCAAAAGTAACAGTATGCAATACCCATGTATATAGGCAGGTTCACAATAATTATGACGCAAGTCAAGTCTATTCCTACGTGAAACGCAGGCAGTGATCCCCACCAGAACCTACATAGCATCGTATTATGAACCCGCCTATACAGCTGACAGTTTAGGTATGCTGGTGTAGCCACACAATATTGTATCCATCATCATACCAGCACATGTTGCTCCACTGCCTGACCACACCCCATTGTTAGGATCATTCCCACCGCACACCCTGTCAGTCGCCCCAACTGGTCCAAACCCTGGGTTACAGCTATAAGTAGCCACAGTTCTGTAGACATACGGGGAAGTACCATCGGGAGAGTACACGATTCTGCCATTGTCAGGAATGGCCAAAGAAGCACACATGATCGCTAAACAAAGAAAGGAAAATTGTGAATAGAAGTGCCAACATCTTTTGATTGAGTTGTGTACATGGTATATAGCTACTGCTTTGCTATATTTTGTATCTTTGCTCTTGCAAAAGTTTATATGTACTTTCACAAGTTGCTGGAATTCCAGTCCATACTCCTGAGCTTGAACTGGAATCAACACAAGTTCTCACGGTGTCTCCTCCAGAGTGTCTGTAGCCATCATTACAACCATAAGTAGCAGTGGCTTGGAAATTGAATGGACCGGTAGGAGTGGAGTAAGTGACATCACCATTCACTGGGGCAATCAAACTTGAGCAGATGGTACCTGAAATGGACAACATTCAACCGATATAGCTATAACTATATCTATCAGTATTATGTACATACCTTCACAGGTTGGGTCTGATCTGTCCCAGATCCCCACACTGGTAGCACCATCATTGGTGCAGTTTCTAATGCCAACATTACCCTGAAGATAGTATCCAATATCACAAGAATAGAACGCTTGTGTTCCAGATATAAGAGAGGTCGCTAGAGCTGGAATTTCGTATCTGATACTTCCACTTGCAGGTACAATGAGATCGGGACACACAATAGCTGAGTATATAATAACCAGTATTACACTAAAATTACTGCTAGTTCTCCAAGACTCTAAAAACTATATCAGAAATTGTACTCACAGTCACAAGTTGGAGATATTCCTCTCCACACTCCAGCAGTGGTCAATCTGTCTCCATCTTCACAAGTTCTAGTGCTGGCTCCAGTGAGACCATACCCAGAGTTGGTGGCACAAGAGTAAGTGGCGACAGTCCCAACATCGTATGGATCAGTGGTGTCAGGAAAGTATGAAATAAGTCCAAAATTCATAGGAACCGTCAGTGCAGAGCAAACAATGCCTAGAAATACAAATCTGTATTTAAACACATGCCTGAGAGTTAGAAAGATGTACGCTACAACATACCAATGCATACATTATGCATGACAATGTATTCTCACCTTCACAAGTAGGTGCAGTTCCACTCCACTCCCCAGGACCAGAGTCAGAGCTCACACAAGTCCTAACTGGGTTTCCACCAGACATCCCATAGCCAGTGTCACAAGAGTAGGTGACAGTAGTTTCGAAAACAAATGGAGCAATGGTGTCATCTTGGTAACTGATACGTCCATTCATCGGACTAGTCAAGCTCTGACAGGTCACAACTGTGCAATTGAAAGGGAAACAACAACACCCAAGCAAGTTTCAAATAAATGGCATAACCAATAATCTTTGCCTATACGTAGTTGTGTACATAATTAGCTGTAATGCACAACAACCGTAATAATTTATCCTGATCTATTAGTCAAAACTTACCTTCACAGACAGGCAAAGTTCCACTCCAAACACCATTGTCAGTGAATCCATTAGCACTTAGTGTGTCACCTAGGCAAGTCCTGCTAATTTGACCAATTAAATAATAGCCTCGCAAGCATGAATACGTTGCCGCAGTAGTATAATCATATGGGGCACTGGTATCTAAAGCGAGAGTTATTTGTGCATTATTGATGAGCAGGCCATCATCAGTGCACTGGATAGCTGCAATTATATATATAAAAAAAAAGTCAACGAGTATACATTCTACTTAACAATTTTAGGGCCTGATAATGTTTGTATGCATGTGCATAGAAGCATTGCTCAAACCAAATTAAATGTGACAGCTATACTATACTATGTACTGCATAGTATGGCAAGTAATGTATGTATAATATTTTCTTGGTTTGCCGTGGCCAAGACTATTCGTGGTATTATTTTTGTAGTTGCCTACCCGGCATGGTCAATATACATACTAGTTGCAGGATTTGTGGTGTTAAATGGCTTTGATTCAGAATTACAAAACCACAAAATAATATGGTGCCATGAAAATTACCCGCTATAATATTGACACCAATTGCACTTACGTGAGCAAGTTAGCTCAGCACCGACCCATTCTCCATTGAGGCTGAGTGAGTCACTCTGACAAATAGTCGAAACAGACACTAACATATTGACAGAAAAACCAAAGCCAAGAAAACAGCTATACTCGGCAGTAGTGCCCAGCTCATAGGGAGGAAAGTCAGTGTCTGATGTGGTGTATGTAATGCCACCATTGTCTGGTACTGCAAGTGCATTACACATGAGAGCTGCAAGCGAAAGTGAAATAGATAGATAATCATGGGTATAACTTAAAGTATTGACCAGCAGATCTATTGTAATGAGCGACCAACAAACCATCTATATTATTTTGTACGTAGGTACATACAATTATGTATGTTTCTTGGATGCCCCCAAGAATCGATATTCATTATAAAAGACTCCCTACACACAAATGTACTCAGTTAACATAGATGGATGGCAGAGGTGGTTTGCATGCGCGTCATGCGTACTTTGTAAGGAAAAATTATTGCTGATCCTAAATATGCCATGGTCAGCACTACTTTATGCAGTGATATTTGCAAACGCATAGCACTGTTTAATATCAATGCACTGGGAAAAAAATGTATCACGCCTAGCTTCCAGGCCCCACAAAAGAGTTCCAGTAGCAGATCAGATCCCGAGCCTATAATTGCTAGAATTGCCTACACCCAAACAATGAGCAAGTTATTGCAAACGACTTGCTAGAGTATGGGTCACGTGACGTTTTCACTCATTTTGACGTGCATCCAACCGCCTCTGGACCTGGCTGGTTGATCTGACATATATAATGACAAGTAAATACCTTCACAAGTTAGAGCAGTTCCACTCCATTCTCCCGGGCCAGAGGTAGAGCCTACACAAGCTCGAGATTCAGAGTCACTTGCTAGCAATCTAAATCCAGGATTGCAGTTGTAAGTAGCAGTAGTTCGGAAGTCAAATGGAGCAGTGGTGTCAATAGTGTAAGTGATGACTCCATTGGAGAGATCAGTTAATCTTGAACAAGTGATGGCTATGTGAAAAATAATTTTAGTAGCTCCGGGAAAAATTATTAGCGTATAACATAATATTATAGTAGCTATACCTCACTTGCACATACAAACACACCGAGGCAAATGAATTGATGTATACATCCAGCTATGTATGAATAATTAATATGTATGGTCTAGTAGACTAGGTTAGTCATAAAATTTTATGATCTACACCTGTACAACGTGGGTTTGTTCCATCCCATGTTCCGATAATACTGGCTTCACTGCCACCACAATATCTCATAACGTTACCCTCCAAAAAAAAACCAGTGAGACATGAATATATGGCTGCAGTGCCAAAGTCAAATGGTTCGATGCTGTCCGGACTGTACATGACCATCCCATCGCTGATTGAAGGTAGAGGCTGGCAGGTAATGTCTGTGGAAAAAATATCACACTTTGCAACTGTATATATGACATGCACAGCTTCTATTGTTTTTTTTTACCAAGTTAGGATTGTTACTGTAACAGTAACTGAATTCTATGCAGAAACAAACATACCACACAATATTGATAGTCGCTAATGATACGTAGGGCAATCATCTTGTTAAATTTTGGTGTAAACTTGCCTCTATATCACACATAACAGACCTATAGATCTGTGATACCTGATCTGCGTACAATATACAAACATGCCCCCTTTGTCATATTCTGCATGTAGTAGTTTATCAAACTCACTATTGCAGAAGGAAGCATTTCCAGTCCACTCTCCAGTAGTGCTAGAGCCATCTCCCGTGCATGTCCTGGCAGAATCTCCTCCAGTAAGGCCAGAGCCAGCATTACAGGTGTATGTGGCCAGGGTGTTGTAATCATAGGGTGGAGTGTTGTCAGGAGTGAAGAATACTCCACCATTCAGTGGAGCAGGAATATTGTCACACAGTAGTGCTATGGTGGTGTGTGCATAATTGTATACGGGTAAATTAAAAGTTTTAAGGTACAGTAACTATGCTATGGCTAGGCCCGGTAATGTGTGTTTCTTGTATATATGTAATCCTGCCAAAAGTATGGAAAGCAATGAGCATGTACTTCACAGAGTGACATTAAATTTGTAGCGTTGTAGACTGATGGCTTACCTTGACAACTAGGAGCAGTTCCACTCCATTCCCCAGGCCTGCAGATGAGCTCACACAAGTCCTCACTGCGTTTCCACTGGACAGTCCATAGCCATTTGTACATTGGTAGGAGGCAGTAGTTTCAAAGTCATACGGGGTCTTATATCGATGGAAAATGTAATAAAACCGTTAATGGGAGCAGGTAAATCTTCGCACGTAACAGCTGTAAAAGAAAGTGTATACTTTAATTAACAATCACAGAAAAGAACTTTACAACCAGAAATCAAATCCAGTCCATGAATACGTATCAATGTATCTAAAACAGCTGGACTAAGGTCAAATTGATTTTAAGTTTAGCCAAGGCAGTAAACGAAAAGTGTGGATCAAATGCAGCTAACTTTTATAACTGGTAGGAAATCACCTCATTTTGAGGAGATATAGTTAGAAGAGCTGTTGTTCGAGAAATATAGTCAAAGTAAGGCTAAGGAAAATGAGAGCTGAACTCAAATCAATTTGACCTTAGTCCGCTGCGTAGCTGTATGAGAATTCAACGACAGATGGGAAACAAACTCCCACCATTCCACCACATTCCACATTCAGAGATACTTATACTACTATACTATCGAACATAAACACATCACATTAAAGGAGAATTGTGTCATGACAATATTGTACGGAGCATGAGCTCAATAACCACTTACATACACAACTAGGATGTATACCAGTCCATACTCCAAGGCTAGTTCTTCCATCGCCACTACACGACCGTGCCGTGTTCCCTTGTAAATGATACCCAGTGTTGCACGAGTATTGAGCAACAGTGCCATAGTCATAGTTGGCTAGTTGGTCAGGTCCATAAGTCAATAGAAGGAAGATTGGTACACTCAATAGCTGAAAAATGTACGTACAATAACATGCACACACAATTAATGCGAAAATGTGTATATGTACCACACAACATGAACATTTTGATTAAGCTTCATTAACATAATTATTATGGTTTAAAATTTGCCCAGTGATGCCCACGAAAACAGTACAAAAATTGCTCACGTTCACAAGTTGGAGCAGCTCCACTCCACTCTCCCAAGTTATTCAAGCCACCACAATTCCTGTCGCTATTAATCCCACTCAGTCCAAACCCTGTGTTACACTTGTAAGTAGCTGTTGTACCAAACTCAAAGGGGGCAGTTGTGTCAACAGCATAAGAAATTATGCCGTCAATCGGAGCTGTTAGGCTGGAACACTCAATTGCTGTATAAAGAAATGAATAGTTTATGACTGTGTCCATCTGCTCATTCTCTAGTGTAAAATAGATTCATCCATTAGCTCAGCCTTCTGGGAATATAATTGTATAATAGCAGCTACTGGAATAAAAAATACCGTATAACACATAATTATATTTCAAGGTTAGAAATTTTCGTGAATTTTGCGGAGTTTGGGAGGGTTCGTAAAATTAACTTCCGCTCAAATCCATATATGATCACGTTTCTGGTAAGTACGTACGTATTTGTGAATACGTTTGTGGAATGATTTCGAGAAAATTTCTAGCCTTGAAATAATTATATGTGCTATACATACCAACCTTCACAGGATGGGTTAGTTCCCGTCCAAATTCCTGTCGTCGTCAATCCATTCCCAACACAGGTTCTGGTTCCTCCTCCAACCAGGTAGTAGCCTTCCAGACACACAAATGAGGCCATTGAGTTGAACACAAGCTGACCAGATGAGTCAGAGCCAGTGTACAGCAGTTCACTGTTGCTTACAGCAGACAGGGCTGGGCACACAATCACTAGAACGATTCAAAACCAATGTGCAGTCAGATTGGCATATAAACATATCTAGCTGTTCAGTATTCATATGCAAAACAAGTGCTATACAGAGAGTCATGCGAGTCTGAAAGTAAGAAAGTACGTATGTGTGATATAATTATTATGTGCCTGATTATGTAACATGCAAGATGTTTCATTTAATACACTTTTTTACCATCACAAGTTGGAGGAACTCCAGACCAGGTGCCACCTCCTAGTGGAGCACCTACACATATCCTAACTCTATTTCTATTGCTGAGTCCAAAGCCAGTGCTACAAGTGTAGGTAGCAGTTGTCTCAAAGTCAAACGGGGCAATAGTATCAGTTGTGTAAGTAATGTCACCATTAGAAGGAGCAGGCAGAACCGTGCATGTTATAGCTGGAAAAAACAATAGGACAATACATTTTAAACATTATTGTAGTAAACTACTACAAATTAACCGTTGGACTAAATCATGCTTGTAATTTGGTGCTTGAAGGCTATATTTAACTGTACCTATGCAGGTAGGAGCAGATCCACTCCAGCTTCCAGACACACTGGTACCCGAACACTGCCTGGTGGCAACACCCTGGAGGTAGAATCCATTATTGCAGGAGTACGTTGCACTGGTGGCAAACGGAAATGGCGTCCCTTGATCATAAGATATGACACCATTAGATAATGAGCTCAGGCTATTGCAGGTGATGGCTGTGTGGCAGAAATGTCAATAAGATAAAAGCAACAAATTCAGCACAACACGAAGCAAACAGAATAGAATTGTTTGCTTGCCACTTAACTACACCCTTCCATTGTATTTTTTGCGTAAAACAACAATTCTTGAATCTGAATTTGACTTATGACCTTAAAATCTGTAATCTTACCCCGTACACTAAATAAATGGAGTTGTAGAAATTTTGGTAAATCTTTATATCTCATAAGAATTTAACAGGGGAACACCCTCGAGAGGCCTAGCAGCCTATTGTGTTACCCTTTCCCTTGTGGCAATTAAAAAATGGACCCCTCGAGCAATCGAAAAAATGGATAAGTATAATTATGTATAATTATGTATGAGAAAAATTGGTTGCTGATAAACTAGTTGATGAAAGAAATATACGTATAATACTATACTGAAAGTTTCTGAGAATAGTGACTATGTTACCTATGCAGGAGGCACTTCTACCACTCCATACTCCAGCTGATAGAGTGTCATCTCCTTCACAAGTCCTTACCACATTACCCATCAGAGCAAAACCAGTGCTGCAGCTGTACACGGCAGTGGTCCCATACGAAAATGGTTGAGTTGTGTCAGGCGCATAGGTGATATCACCGTTGGAAGGAAGAACAAGAGTAGAGCAAAACAAAGCTGCACAGGTACGTGAAGACAACTTTGACATAATATTATATACTTTTGCAACTAATGTGATATACATACACTTCTTTAGCAGAGTCATGCATTTTAGACAATTGATATCATGCCTTCTGTTATACATAATAATTATATTAGTATACATGTACACCCTCGTATGTAACTACACATAATATGTACGCATGTTCCCCAAATACAGATCATATGAGAGTCTAGACTTACACGTGCATATAGGCTCAGATCCAGTCCACTCTCCAGGGCTTGAAATGGAACCAACACACGTCCTTGATCGATCTCCAACTAGACCGTACCCAACATTACACATGTAGTTGGCCATCGTGAGATAGCCAAGACTGCCACTGGAGTAGCTGATACCACCATTTCGGGGGCTTTGTAACAAGGGACACATAACAACTATAAGGAAAGATTAATACTGCATGATGAGATGCCAACAAATACACTACAATCATTGTTTCCCTTTCTCTCACTCTATCAAACAAACGTGTATGACAACCATTGTCTCTAAGTACACGCATTTCCTTCAACAAAACTATCTCTACGTAAAGATATTACGGAGTTAAAATTTGGTTCACAATAATTATGATGCTGCAACTTACGTAAGTATATACGTACTATAGGGTCACGAGCATCAGGAAATACCGATTAGACTCAGCTTCTAATCGAGTGTTTCCTGATATTTGTCTACGTACGTAAGCTCTAGCGTCACATTGTAAACCAGGTTTACAAATCTATGTAAAGATATCGTGTAGCTTCACAACACACCAGAGCATGCTGTGTTCTGCCCAGTCCAGGTACCAACAATGTTAATGCCATCTCCCAAACAGGTTCTTGTTGAGGAACCCTCTACAAAGAAGCCATCGTTGCATGTAATTGTAGCAGTGGTACCATGGTCAAAAGAACTAGCAGGCCCAGTGTTGTATGTAATCATTCCATTGACAACACTCGAGAGTGCTGTGCAGTAAGTGGCTGGAGAGAGAATGAATTGACATGCGATGTACTCAAAATACACAGCTGCACTGAACGTATTGTTAAGGTCATAGGGCTAACTATGAATATATACAAAGAGCTATGAATTAAATGGGGAAATGCGTACTTCAAAAGGTCACAAACATACTTCATAATGGCCAATATTATAGCCCATAAGGATTTCTGTATATTTAAATTGGTAGTTCGGCAGTTAGAACGTGGGTTGAATCTGCTATTATAAAATCTACGTAGCAATGATCTTGTAAGCGAGGAAGCAAGGACCCGTAAATATTGACCTACCTACATACATAATTTCCACACACAGCCAAATTAAACGACCATCAAATATTTCCGGCTATAAAGTATCACTCGAGCACACTCACTTTCACACTCCGTTGCTGTCCCGCTCCACTGCCCACTAATAACAGCAGAGTTGACACAGCTCCTTGTGAAGTCTCTGTTTGTCAGTCCAAACCCATCGTTACAGCGATAGGTGGCTATAGTTTCAAATTCATACGGAGATACAGCATCCGGAGAATATTCAATGTATCCATTGGTTGGGTTTAATAGAGGGTCACACATCACAGCTGTACAAACATACTTTTGAGTCAAAGTCTAGATATTACGTAGTTAATACATAAAATGCAATACTACGTACACAATGCAACATGACGTCTATGCATAGGGGATCGCTGTCTGTGTTTTACGTAGGAACATATATTTGAATCCTATTCTTGCGCCATATTGTGAATCTGCCCTTACTCACCAAGACAAATTGCAGCAAAGCCATTCCAGAAACCATTGGTACTGTCTCCGTTACCACGACACTGTCTGGTTTGTACTCCACTTCTATACCAGCCTACATTACATAAGTAAGTGACTGTTGTCCCGTAGTCATAAGGCGGGAAGTTGTCAGGACTGAAAGAGAGGTCTCCATTTGTGGGTGAGGTTAGACGATCACATTGTATAACTGTATGGAAGAGAATTGAATGAATAAATGGATCAGTTCTCCATAGATTTATGCAACACTAAAAAGGCAGGTTCACAATATGATACAACGTGGACGCAACTTGATGCATATGTCAAACACAGGCGACACCCCCACAAAAGCTTGTGTTGTGTCATATTGTGAACTCGCCTTAAATCATGATACAACTTGTGCAGTTAACAGCACATAAACAACTAGCTACTCACGGCAGTAAGCATATACAAGCAACATGTAAGTTAACTTAACACCATGTAGATATACGTACGTATGTAGATACGTGACATTTCATTTACCGTCACTTGTGACATGCATCCCACTCCAAGCTCCAGTTGAGCTGGAGCCGTCACCTTCACACATCCTTGTTGAGATACCACTCACTGCAAACCCAGTGTTGCAAATATAGGTTGCCACTACACCGTACCCATAGGGAGTTCTGTCACTTGAGTATGAGATGCGTCCATTGGAAGGGCTGGTCAGAGAAGAGCACGTTAGAACTGTGGGAATACAAAACCAACTTAAAGTGGTCATCAACTTGCCTTTTGATTTCTCTGTCACTACAAGAACACAATCATGTACGGTATTAGACTAGGGTATACCTTTGCCGCGGGATTATCCCGGGATTATTAACAGAATCCCGGCATCCAGCGGTTTGCTTCTAAACTTACAGTTTTTGCGTGTGCGCGTATACAGAAAAACTGAGGCATCTGGCCCGGGAGGCCTATCAATTCATTGATTCACTTGGCCTGCCTAGCACGCAATCCGTCGGCATACAAGTTACGGTGTCTTTGTGTGTTTAACTTAGCTGTATTATCTGAATTTTCACAAGTCAGACAGCCTTTAAGGCTTCTAGGAGTAGTTTAAAAAAGTGACAATCTGTCTAAGCCAGCGATTATTCAAAACAGGCACAGTCAGCACAATATCAGGCAGAGTTGAGAGAATTCAAGCATTTTTGTTGAAAATATCAAGCATCCCTAGAATGACAGGTTGGCAGGTATGCTATAGGGACTATATAAGACTAGCCACTATTACAATGGTTAGCAAAATCTTTAATCCTTCTACCTTCACAAGATGGAGCAAGTCCATCCCACTCTCCAGGACCAGCCGTAGAGCCTTCACAGGTTCTAATGGAGGTGCCTCCAGAGAGTCCATAGCCAGTGCTGCAAATATAGGTGGCCGTGGTTTGATATTCATACTGAGGAGTTGTATCAGAAGCAAATGTGATGATTCCGTTTGTTGGTGCATCAAGGTCCCCACAGGTGATTGCTGAAAACAAATGTACGTACATGTAGCAAAAGCACTTTTATAGTCAAAAACTACGTAGCTACCTGTGTATAATAATAGCTAAAAATGTTGACGATCATCTAATTTGACGATATGCATGGGGCACAAAATCAATATTGACAGTTTTAAATTTGACTGTCTTTGCCTATTTATTTGTCTGAAGATCATCTATAATTATGTGATATTTATCGGCAAACATAAAATCAGCAATCTCCGTCCAACAACTAAATTGCCAAATTAAAATACAGTACAATTACTTACATTGACAATTTGGAGGTGAGCCATCCCAAACCTCTCCAGAGCTACAGATTTGAGAAGAAGAGCCTTGCAAATAGAACCCAGTGTTGCATGTGTACGTAGCCATAGTGAGATAATCAAATGGAGCAATACTGTCAGGAGTATATGTGATCACACTATATCTGATAGAGCCAAGAGACGGGCACATGATCTCTGTTACATGAAAGAGAAAGTAGTTATTATAAGTCGATTATTGCTGTTAGTCTTAGACTACCTGACTTCATCTTAAATGTACGAATGAGCAATAAATGTTTATGACCCAGTTTTTACCTCTGCACGTGGTCCCAATTGAACTTAACACAAACTCTGCATCCATATTATCAGATGTGGGGGCACAGCGGCCCATACCAATGTCCCCATCAATAATATAGCCAGGGTTACAGTTCAAGGAGATGACGGTATTCGTAATATACGGAGGACGATTGCCGTAGACCCAGACACCATTTTGAGGATTAGGGACAGGGTCACATATTATGAAGGCTACAGAAATGTAGGAGAAATTAGTTAAGTTACGTTGAGTTTAATTGCAGGTTCTAATACTGATTTTATCGATCATAATTTATAATAATGAAAGCACCGCGGGTGCTGATGCCTCGGTGGAAGCTAGCTACAATGTAGCCTCTAAAAAGAAGCCTGGTGACAGGTCTTCAGACTCCTGACTGTAGCTACAACATAGCTAGCTAACTCAATAGCAAAAATTGCAAACGGGA
>VSKX01007708.1_pt1 | contig 19230 bp, 23 predicted proteins | sample 4799481 | NCBI WGS metagenome assembly VSKX01 (sample SAMN12179537, study PRJNA552185) | sponge metagenome | biome: deep-sea hydrothermal plumes; feature: spots directly above weak diffusing fluid; material: sea water; isolation source: sponge from the Swan site of a hydrothermal vent ...
ATCTAAATCATAAGGAGGGGTGGCAAAGTCTATGATGTTTGTGGTGTAGGTGTCGCCACTATCAGAAGAGGTGATAATCTCTATTATAGGCAAGGCATCTTTGCGCACCAACAAGGCAAGGTGCTGGGCGAACACCGCCATATCTAATATCAAACAGCCTTCCCTGTGGGGAATAAGCGGTTGCCAATTTTTATGTGTGGCATCTTGCGTGGGAATGGGGGCGGTAAAAATCTGAAAGTCCAGCGCGTCTCTATTACTGCGGATAAGCAAGCGATTGCGGTGCCTATCATCATCTATATGATATTCTATCCCTGTCTGGCGGGGTGCTACACAAATAGGGGCGGCGTCAGTGCCAGAAGAAGAGGTGTTGGCAGCCACAATAGAAGAGAGAATATATGTCTCGCTGGTTTCGTGGTCGTGCGGGGTAATCGTCAGGAAACGCCCCGAACGCGTTTTGTCTAAATCCAAATAAAAAGTAGGCGTGGATTCTTCATAAATACAAATATCTTGTGCTTGCGCTGTGCCTAATGTGTGGCGCATTATTTTATAGGGGCGATGGTTTTCATCTTGAGCGACATAGAAAAGATAGTTGCCGCATTGCGACCACTCAAAACTTGGATTGGCGTGGGTGATGATGTCTGCCGTATCCGTCTTTGTTTCAATAGCGCGTATTTTTATTGTGATATATTCCGAGCCTTTATCATCATAACCCCATGCGAGGTGCTTGTTTTGCGGACATGGCATAAATGCCGCCAGTTTGAAATAATCGCTGGTGGTAGATTCTGCATTGATGTCTAGTATCACTTCCATTGACGGGACATCAGCAAGTTTCGCCCCCCGCGCCCCCTTGCAAATAAGCGGGTGATCGCCACCCGCTTCGTAACGCATCGCCCAACTGACACCATACTGATTAACAGGCAGATGATTTTCATTCTCTTCTATACGGGAACGCATTTCAGAAAATAATGTCGCCTGTATATCTTGCGTGGGCGCCAGCACAGATTGTGTGTAATCGTTCTCTGCCTCTAAATGGGAACGGATAGCGGGCGCCAGACAAGACGGATCGCGCATAACATCTTGCCAATGCGGGTCGCGCAGCCAAGCGTAATCATCTGTGCGGGTGTGTCCGTGTCGGGTGTCGCTTTCACTAATCCGCTTGGCAATTGGGGGGGCAATTGGTGGATTAGCGGCAGGATTATGCGCCATCTTTGGGCTTAAGTTTTAACGCACCGCCATTCATACAATATCGCTGACCTGTCGGGGCAGGGCCATCGGGGAAAACATGACCCAAATGAGCACCGCACTGATTGCACAAAATCTCCGTGCGTTTCATGAACAGGCTATTATCGCTGCGTTCCGCCACCGCATCTGCGCCAAGCGATTGGAAAAATGACGGCCAGCCCGTGCCACTATCAAACTTTGTATCAGACGCAAACAAAGCCGTATCGCAACACACACAATGATAAATACCCGCCCCCTTGCTATCCCAATTCTCGCCTGAGAAAGCGCGTTCCGTGCCAGCCTCGCGTGTGATGTGATATTGCTCAGGCGTCAAGTGCGCCCGCCAATCCTCATCTGATTTCTGGATTGCCCAGTTTTCGTTTTCGCGTTTTTTGCCCATTGTTTTGCTCAAAGTCCTATTCAAACAATAAAGAAAGTCCTTCAGAAATAAGCGCAGGTGAATCCTGCCCCTCAACTTCTATGACATTCTCGCTGGTGAAAAGAACACCGCCGGCTTTTGGCGCGGCAGAGATAAGTTTGGAGCGCAGACGCACTTTGGAATCAACCGCGACCATACCCGTAAAACGCAATTTATTAAGCCCATAATTAATGCCGCGCGAAACGCTTTTAACACCACTTATCTCGCCACTTAATTTAGGCAATAAAGCTAATGTCAAAAAACCATGTGCGATGGTTGGCATATTTAGTTCCCTCTGGGTGCGTTCGCCGTCTAGGTGAATCCACTGGTGGTCGCCTGTTGCTTCCGCAAACATATTGATGCGGTCTTGGTCTATTTTCATCCAGTCGCTGACACCAATTTCATTGCCAACTTCCTTTTCATATTCGGCTAGGTTTTCAAATATACGCATAATGTAGTCTCCTTTTTTGTTAAACGATTTTAGAGTCTTGATTGCCCCAATAGCGGTCGCGTAGCAACCTTTTATATAATTTACCTGTGGGGTGTCGTGGTAATTCTTGATCAAAGTCTATGGAGCGAGGGCATTTTATTGCTGACAAATGCTCTTTACAAAAGGCGATGAGTTCTTCTTCTAGTGCCGCGCCGCTATCGCCCCAATTTGCGGGTTGGACAACGGCTTTTACCTCTTCGCCAAAGTCTTCATTCGGGATACCGAAAACCGCAACATCGGTAATCTTCGGGTGTGTGATGAGTAAATTCTCTGTTTCTTGTGGGTAGATATTAACGCCGCCAGAAATAATCATAAAGGCTTTGCGGTCGGTGAGATAAAGATAGCCATCCGCATCTAACTTGCCAACATCACCAAGCGTAGACCAATGCGCATATTTGGGGTGGCGACTTTCGGCTGTCTTTTTAGGATCGTTATAATATTCAAAAGCAACGCTATTGGGTTCCCCTTCAAAATAGATAGTGCCCGCCTCGCCTGTGGGGAGTTCGCGCCCCTGCTCATCGCAAATACGGACAATGCCCATCAAAGCCTTACCAACAGAACCGATATGCGCCAACCACTCCTCCGAATTCAAACAAGTGAAACCATTGCCCTCGCTACCTGCATAATATTCATAAACGACAGGACCCCACCATTCTATCAATTGCTGTTTAATAGGAATAGGGCAGGGCGCCGCCGCATGAACCGCAACTTGCATAGACGAAACATCATATTTATCGCGCACCTCTTGCGGTAGTTTCAACATACGCACAAACATTGTGGGAACCCATTGACTATGCGTGGGTTTGTATTGCTCTATATATTGAAGAGATTCTTCGGCATCAAAGTTTTCCATAATAATACAAGTGCCACCTAAGGCTTGCACCGCTAAATTATAACGCAAAGGTGCCGCATGATAAAGCGGCGCTGGCGATAAATAAAGTGTATCCTCCGTGAAGTGGAAAACACCCAGCAATAATTGCACCAGAGTATCCACTTCCTCTATGGCACCCATCGGCAGAGCACGGCGAATACCCTTTGGTCTGCCAGTCGTGCCAGACGAATAAAGCATATCCAAACCCTTGCTCTCATCTGTTATCGGGGTGGTTGGTTGCGCATCACGCACGGCTAGATAATCCTCATAGCCATCAATCGCCCCATCCAACATAATGCGGCTGATGGTATCGGGTAAAAGTGTGTGTAATTCTGCTGCCGTATCCTTCATATAATGAGAGGTGAAAAGAATCTTTGCTCCACAATCACCAATGATATATTCCGCCTCGCTTGCCGTCAGGCGAGAGGAAATCGCCGTGAAATATAATCCCGCCCGTAAGGCTGCCCAACATAGTTCAAAATAATTGACATTGTTTTCCATAAAAATGGCAATGCTATCGCCACGTTTTAGCCCGCGCGCCCTTGCCAATTGCGCCACCTGATTCGAACGTTCATCTAACTGCTTATAAGTGACAACCTCGCCACTAGCCGCCATAATAAAGGCAGGGCAATCAGGTTTATTCTGCGCGTGTATATAGGGGTGCATCCATTCCTCCCTTTCATAGATGACTTGGATAGAGTATAATGCTATAAATGCAATTGACAAGCCTATTGGGGAGGAAATTATGTCCAAATACGAACAAATCAAGACCGAAATAGTAGAAGACGGCTTATTCATTATTACATTATGCCGCCCCGAAGTGATGAACGCTTTCACCGCACGTATGATGCACGAACTATGCGAGGCATTTGATAGTGCCGACGCAGACGATAATGTGCGCGCCATCATCGTTACAGGCGATGGCGACCGCGCCTTTTGTGCAGGCGCAGATTTATCGGGCGGGGGAGACACATTCAACTATGAAAAACGACAAGACCAAGCCGCAAAGAAAACAGCCGTCCGTGATGACGGCAGCATTGATTGGTCTGACGCAGGGGTTCGCGATAGTGGTGGCAAACTATCGTTGCGCATATATGAAAGCGTCAAACCTGTTATCGCCGCCGTCAATGGTGCAGCAGTAGGCATTGGGGCGACAATGCAATTGCCTATGGATATTCGCATCGCCTCTGAAAATGCCAGATTCGGTTTCGTATTCTCGCGCCGCGGGGTTGTCCCTGAAGCATGCTCTAGCTGGTTTTTGCCGCGCTTGGTGGGTATCTCGCAAGCCCTGCAATGGTGCTATACGGGCAAAGTATTCAACGCAGACGAAGCCTTGCGTGGCGGTCTCATAAGTGAAATCACCCCCAAAGGAAAAGTATTAGAGCGCGCCAAAGAAATCGCTAGAGAAATGACAAAAGGCACAGCACCAATATCCGTTACCATTAGTCGGCAAATGCTGTGGCGTATGCTCGGCGCTGACCATCCGATGGAAGCCCATAAAGTGGATAGCAAAGCCATATACGGATTAGGGCGTATGCCAGACGCAAAAGAAGGCGTGACATCTTTTCTGGAAAAACGCGAACCCGAATTCTCTGATAGTCCGGCGCGCGATATTCCCGATTTTTATCCTTGGTGGGACGAACGCAAATATAAATAATCAAACTTCATCGGGGTGGCGTGTTACACGGCGCAAATCCGTGAAGAAAAACATCCAGATAAGAAATAGCATCATCGCCGCAGAAAATATCATGACAGAAGTTTGGGCGCCAAATTTTTCTGACACCAAACCTGTGGTTAAAGCACCAAAAGGCATGCCGCCTAAAAATGCGAAATTATAAATCGCCATAACGCGCGCCTTGGCATGGGCAGGTGCTTCTATCTGCATAACGGTGCGGCTCATCGCTATATTTATACCAGCACATAAACCCCAACACGCGACGGCAGCACACATAATCGGGAAACTGGACGCAAACCCAATCCCCATTAAACATAACGCACCGCCAAAAGTAGAAAATGTAAGCGCCAAACCACGCCTATGAATAGGTGGTAAACGCGAGAGAATAATCGTAATAGTGATAGTGCCTACCCAAAAAGAAAGACTGAGCAAACTGATTTCTAATTGTCCCCCGCCGAATACATTACGCGCAATCAAAGGCAACCCGACAACGAATGTGCCAATAAAAAAAGTGGAAACCGCAAAAGTGACAAGCAATATAGGAAATAAACGAGGCGAGTTAAACACGATATCTAACCCCGTGCGCCAGTTCTGTGGGGTGCTATCGGGTGGGGCGGCTTGCGGTGGCAAACGCGGCAGGGCAAGCGAAAACGCCAAACCAACTAATAAACCGATAGACTGCATCACCAATAATGCCCACGCCCCCGCCAATTGCGAAAAAACCGCCGCCAGCGAAAACCCTATCAACTGCGCACTAAATTGCGCCATCAAAGAAAATGTCACCGCCTTTTGCACATTGCTCTGGACAATGCGCGTTAATAAAGCGTCTCGTGTCGGCATAGAAAAAGCCGAGAGACACCCCATCAACAACGCGAAAATCAATAAATGTGTGTAAGTGAAAGTGCCATTCCAAATCATCCAACCCAAAATAGCAGGGGGAATGGCCGCTACCGTATGAATGGCTGCTAGCAATGTGCGCCCCTCTAAGCGGTCGGATAAGCCGCCGATAAATAACAGCAAAACTAAAGCCGGCGCCATCTGCGCCATCTGTAATATCGCTAACTCAAACGGGCTATTGTTAAGATAGACAAGCCCTATCGTCGGCAACATAACCGTCTGCAAACCCAACGCCAAAAACCAACTGGCGATGCCCCCCAAGTAAAAAGGGAAAGCCGTCGTGCCCATCGGTGAAGTTATCGTCTCTTGCTTGCTCGCATGTTTTTGCATCTCACTCATTACGCTTATGTAAAGCAAAACCCCCTTCAGGGCTATAAGAGAATTGGAGGGGGGAGTTGGGTTAGTGGGGGGTGGGGCGCAGCGTTTCTAGTTCGCTCCAGAAGGTGGTGGCGAAGGCGGAGATTTCGGTTTTCATTTTTTCTGTTGGCACATAGAGTTCTGATCTGCCGATGCGTTGTGTTGCTTCAATGAAGCCGAGTTTTTCGAATCGTTCAAGCGAGGTGCGCACGGTGCTATAGGCGCGTCCTGTCATCTCTACGATATTTTTGGTGACTGTTGCGCGCCCTTCGGCATGGTTGGCGAGGATAACAAATAGCAACACCCAATCTTCGTGATGGGCGGGGTCTGCGCCGAATAGGTGGTGCCCGAAGCGATAACCAAAAAGCAGCGCATTGATAAAATCGTTTGCGTCTTTATCTAATCCCGGAATGATTTTGGTGATTTGTTTCGGTAGGTCAGTGCCGATGTTTATTTTTTTATTTTGTCGCCGTGCCATTTTGGTTCTCCCCATTTATTCTTTTGGCAATATCTTAACATAAAGGAAATATATTAAATTGGATAGGAATAAAATCTACTTCCCCATAAGTGAAACTGCAAGTCGTTATAATTATTGAGGAATCTTGAAGTTATCCACAGCTGTGCTAGGGATAGCAGAATATGGCGGGTCATCTCTTGAAAATAGGAGGAATAAAATGCCCGCCCAGAAACAGCCAAGCCATATTTTGGCACAAAATTTTGCTATCAACTGCCAGAGTAAGCCCAGCGATGTTCAACATATAAGTGTTGTGCGCCTCACTTTGGGGTTGGTGAGCAATATCTATAATGCCGAAGCCGCCTATATTTTGGGGGCAAGCCGAGGGCGAAAAAAATTATCCACCTCGCGCCATGTGCTGCATTATCTCGCCCATATTTGCTTTGGCGTGAATTATACTGCCCTCGCCGCCTATACCAATCGCGACCGCACCAGCATCGCCCATGCTTGCGAACGCGTGGAGGATATGCGTGATAATCCGCAAATGGATAAAGCCCTATACTTCGCAGAATACGCATTGGTGAGTATGGCGCAACATATTAATCCCCTGCTGGCGGCACAAGACGAACAAGATAAAAGGATAGGCTTATGACAATCGCGCCATCGCTAACACCTGCGGCGGGGCAAATCTTGCGGCAACATAGCAAGCACCTGATGCGCGATGATTGCTTCTTGCGTTTGCTAGAAAGCGGTCGCCACTATGGCTTGTTTAATAAGCGAGCAGAAAAACGCGCCATTGCCAAAATAGATGTCGCCCATATAGAAAACTGGCGCTGTGCAGATTTGTTAAACGATAAAAAAAAGACAAAAGATGGGGCGGTTTTGTCTGCGACTGGGAAAGCGTGGTTGCGCCGTGCATCGGCTACGCATAGCCCGTTTATGGCGCAACACCAGCAACGCGGCAAAAGCAAACACGAAGAAGCCGCCCGTGCCGATTGCAATGTTTCGCAAACGCCTTTGGAATGGTTGCGTGCCCATTCGCGTAAATCATCTGCTAAAAAGTCCGCTAAAAAAAGTGTGCTGATTTCCGATGTAGAATTTGATGCCGGCGAAAGATTGCGGTGCGATTTTGAACGCGCTCAATTATCACAAAAAATGGGTATGGATTGGTCGCGCCCTGTCTTTGTTGATGGCGGGGGCAATGCTGGTGATATATCCGACCACGCCCTTGATTGTCGCAAACGCGTTCGTGCCGCTCTAACTTATGCCGGACCTGGACTTGCCGATATGCTTATCTCTGTATGTTGTTGCCTGCAAGGGCTGGAAGAAAGTGAAGCCGCTTATCATCTGCCACGACGCTCTGGCAAAGTTATGTTGAAACTCGCCCTTATTCGCTTGTCCGTATTCTATGGGCTTCAATCAGAAGACAACGCCGCCGCATCATTTCGGACACGCTGAACCATCGCTTGGAATCCATTTGAACGTTGCGGACTTATATGCGCCGCTAACCCCAATGCCGAAAATGTCTCATTGGCATCTGTGGCGAGAATATCGCTGGCAGTGCGACCCGAATAAATCTCTAACAATATCGCAATCAACCCACGCACTATATGAGCGTCGCTTGTGCCACGAAATATCAACCTATCATTTTCACGCTCGCTGATAAGCCAGACTTGACTGGCACACCCACGCACCTTATGCGCCTCAATCTGCTCTGACGGCGATAAGGGCGGCAACGCATTACCACGCTCTATGATGTAGCGATACTTATCCTCCCAATCATCAAAAAGGGCAAAGTCTTCAAGTAAGGTTTCTAGGCTCATGGCTCTTTTAATAGAAGGAAAAGTCACACTAATCAATGGACTTGACCTTTTTGGAAAGAAAGGATAATATCTGCGGAATAATAAGGAGATAGACCATGCAAGATAAAGTAGAAAATATGTCCGTGGAATATAATAATTTTGACGGATTCCATCTTTTTACCCCTGGTGATAAGATGACAAAAGGGCTGTGTGCAGGAAACTATGATTTAGAAAAAGCATTTGCATCCGTTATTCATCAAGTCAAAGTATTGATGAAGCACAATAATGGTATAGAATGTGAACCACAACTCGCTATATCGCCAGCAGAATTGCAAGAACTGATTGCCTCTAACGAACCAAAATCATCTGAGGGAGCACACTTTATCCCTAGCGCAAAAGTGCAAATGCAAATTGCCGCATAATCAATCGTAATGGATTATCGCCGTGCTATTATCGCAAAAATGCAACAGCAAGAGTGCGATTTTATAAATACAGAATCTAATGATGAAGATTTATGTTTCCGCCATAAGGGGGAAATGTTTTTCTTGTCTGTGCCAAACGACGACATAAGCGATGATGCTTGGCAAGAAATAATCAACCAAGTTGAATTAAGAGGATTGGAATTACTGCCGCTTGATTTCAATGTGTGAGGCATGGATTGGCGATTAAAAGCAGGAATATATGTGCAAGCCCTTATCCGCCGTGCCTATGGAGCGCAGGCGGCAGCATTTGTTGTGCGCCATGGCGATGATGATGCCGGGGGGATATTCGTTCGTGTTAATGATTTGGCAGGGCATTCTGGATTATTGACGCTCTTTACTTTTATGGACGGCATACGAGGGTGGCGTGTTATGGCATCGCCGCAAACACAAGATGCAGAAATAGAATCCCTATTGCAAAGAGAAATAACGCGCGATCCTGATATTTGGATCGTTGAAATAGAAGATAAATTGGGGCGACACTTTTTAGAAGAAAAAATAGAAGGTCAGTGGAATTAAGGGGGAAATTAGGGGGTGGCAATAGATGGCACTAGCGGCTTAAGAGCGGCGCCATAAAATGCCCCGCTTATCGTCCCCTGCTGGTTGATAGGCATCGGGCAAAGAATCCATGGCTTTTGTAAATGTCGCGAGGGGGATATCGCCATCAATCTCGTAAGCATTGATGCCACAGCGATGCATAAACTGCCATTGGTCGTATAAGACATCGCCTGTCGCGCGTAACTCGCCTTTATAATTATATTGTTCGCGTAATATCCGTGCCGCAGAAAACCCGCGCCCGTTGCGGTAGACAGGGAACTCTATCGCCACCAGTGAAAGCATATCAAGAAAAGGGGCAAGGCGGTGTGGGTCTTCCCCGACTTTTTCGCCCGCCCGTAAAATAACACCGATAGGGGTGTTGCGTTGGCGTAAAGTGTCTGCTTCTGCTTCTAATCGTGCCAGAGAGATAATCGCACCCTTGCCGTCTAATGTTGCTTCATCAAGGGTGCCATCAAAAGAAATGTCATCTGCAATGGTTTGCCATTGGTCGCTCGCCGTTGCGCCATCAATGATGAGGTGTTTAGTCGGCATATAAACGCTCCTTAAAAGGGGGCATACCGACACGGCGATAGGTATCTATAAAACGCTCATCAGCACTGGTGCGGATGTTCATATAGGTGTCTACTAAATTCTCTATGGCATCTACAACTTTATCTTCTGTGAAGGCGGGTCCTGTGATGTCGCCAAGTGAGGCGTTTTCATCTGCCGCCCCCCCCAATGTGATTTGATAAAACTCTGTGCCTTTTTTATCAACGCCCAATATGCCGATATGCCCGACATGGTGGTGTCCGCACGCATTGATGCAGCCCGATATTTTTATCTTTAACTCCCCAATATCGTGTTGGCGGTGTAAATCTGCAAAGCGTGTGGATATATCTTGCGCCAAAGGAATAGAGCGCGCATTCGCAAGGTTGCAATAATCAAGACCCGGACACGCAATGCTATCACTGATAAGCCCAAGATTGGGAGTCGCAAGATCGTGAGGGACAAGGGCATCATAAACCGCTTTGACATCATCAAGGCGCACATGAGGCAAGACTAGATTTTGTTCATGCGTGACACGGATTTCATCATGGGAATAGGTGGCAGCGCAATCAGCAATCGCCTCCATCTGGGTGTCGGTGGCATCGCCCGGAATACCCCCTATCGGCTTGAGGGAGATATTAACAATGGCATAACCAGTTTGACTATGGCTAACCACATTGGTCGCACACCAATGCGTAAAATCTTTGTTGGCACTTTGCGCGGCTTGCAATATATCGCTTGTCGCGAGCGCTGTCTCATAAGCAGGGGGCGCAAAATATGCCATAATCCTTTGCGCTTCTTTATCGGGTAGCGTTAGCATATTGCTGGCATCTATCTTGGCGAACTCTGCCTCTATCAGGCGGCGCATTTCATCTGCCCCCGTCTCATGCACCAATATCTTAATCCGTGCCTTATAAGAATTGTCGCGTCTGCCAAGCATATTATAAACACGCATCACCGCTTCTAAATAAGCGAGCAATTTATTGCGCGGCACAAAATCTGTCATCTTCTTTGCGATAAAAGGTGTGCGCCCCTGACCACCACCAACATGGACTTCATAACCAACCTCACCCTCGCCATTGCGGGTAATCACAATGCCGATGTCGTGCAATTTAATCGCCGCTCTATCATTTTTATGACCCGTCACCGCAATCTTAAACTTGCGTGGCAAAAACGAAAACTCAGGGTGGAAACTAGACCATTGCCGAATAATCTCCGATATAATGCGGGGGTCTTCAATCTCTTCATCTATGGCACCCGCATATTGGTCGGCAGTGACATTGCGAATACAATTGCCCGATGTTTGGATAGCATGCATTTCTACACTAGCAATTTCCTCCAGTAAATCTGGGATACGCTCTAGCGCCACCCAATTATATTGTATGTTCTGGCGTGTGGTGAAATGTCCGTAGCCCCTGTCATATTTACGCGCAATATGTGCCAGCATACGCATCTGGCGAGAACTTAAAGTGCCATAAGGAATCGCCACCCGCAACATATAGGCATGGAGTTGTAGATAAACACCATTCATCAAACGCAAGGGTTTGAATTGATCCTCCGTCAGTTCCCCCGATAGGCGACGCTCTACTTGGTCGCGGAATTGCGCAACCCGCGCCGACACCATCTCATTATCAAATTCATCATAGCGATACATATTTTATCCTTCTCGCCTAAACGGATTTATCAGAAAAAGGTTTGGTGAAATGGCTATGGATTGTCGGACCCTTCGCACGGATTATCTCGCGCACACTAACGGGAACACCATCAGCAACTTCAAATAAATAGGGCTCTATAATATGGGCTTCATAATCGCCACTGGTGGCACGGGTTAATAAATCTTGCGCCTTTGCACTTTCAACAACAAGGGCGGCAGCAAAATCTTCTACCCACGTTCCAGATTCTGTGAAATAAACGACCTCGCCATCAAGCAAGCGATTAGCCGTGAGTGCCTGAAAGGCAGCGTGTTTGGAAGCGTGTTGAGCCATATAAGTATAATGCCGTTTTTTTATTTGTGCGTCAATAGTGGCGCTTTACTGCCTCACTGAAAACTATCATGCCAACGGCGAAGCAATAACCACTCAATAAAACTGAGCGTGTAAAAGAAGACGATACCCAATAGCGACAACACAATGAGGGCAGCAAACATTGTCGCAATCTCAAGGCGATTGCCCGCCTCTATTATCCGCCATGCCAGCCCCGTGCTGGTGCCAGAGCCCGCCACGAACTCTGCCATGACAGCCCCAATAAGCGCCAGCCCCCCCGATGTTTTCGCCCCCGCAAGGATAGCGGGCAAGGCGGCGGGGTATTCCAGATAGAGAAGTCGTTGCCACCATTTTGCCCCCGCTAGCGTCATCATATCGTGGAGGTCGCGATTGGTGCTTCGCAATCCCTGAATGCTAGAAGCCGTAATGGGGAAGAAAGCAATAATCCATGCGATGATAATCAACGCCCGATTGATATTATCAAAGCCCACCCAAATAAGAATGAGGGGGGCGATAGCCACAACAGGGGTCACTTGCAATGCCACAAGATAGGGCGCAAAAGCCAGTTCAATAAAACGCGCGCGTGTGAATAGAGTGGCAAAGCCCACGCCACTTATGACCGCACACGCAAAAGCGATTAAGGTGATGTTGAGGGTTGTCCATAGCCCCGCCATCAACAAAGGCAGATTGTCTATCAAGGCGACAGCGATAGCGGAAGGCGGGGGTAATAAAAAGCGCGGCACTTGCCAATAATGCACAGCCGCTTCCCATAATGCCAACACACACAAGCCTATCGGTAGAGGTAGAAGGTAACGCATTATGCAGCCTCCACTTCGGCAAGTGCTGCGCTGATAGTTGCACAAGCCGCATGAAAAGCGGGATTGTGTCGCCAGTCTTGTTGGTGTGCGGGGGGATTAAGGATGTGTTTTATACTGCCGCCTGTTTCATCGCCTGTTTCATCGTTTGTTTCACTGGCACCCATAACCAATACACGCTCGCCGAGATAAGCGGCTTGGGCAACAGAATGTGTCACAAATATAATCGTGCAGTTTAGCGTTTGTTGTAAGTTGCGTAAATCATCTTCAAGGCGAAACCTTGTGTGTTCGTCTAGGGCGGCGAAGGGTTCGTCCATAAGCAATAGGCGAGGGCGGCTGGCAAGAGCACGGGCAAGCGAGACGCGCATTTTCATACCACCTGATAATTCGCGAGGGTGTGCATCGGCGCGTTCTGCCAGCCCAACAAGGGCGAGGGCTTCTTGTGTGCGCGTGTGGCGGCTGGTTTTATCTAATCCTTTTATTTTAAGGGGTAAGGCGATGTTGTCATAAACATTACGCCACGCCAATAAAGTTGGGTCTTGGAAAACAAAACCAGTGGAAAAGGTGGAAAAGGTGGAAAGAGCAGGCGGCATAATAAGCGCACCACTTGTTGGCTCTTCCAGCCCCGCCAATAAACGCAGCAATGTGCTTTTGCCACAACCCGAAGCACCAACAATCACGGAGAAACTATTTTCCGCAAAGGTGCAAGAGACATTATGCAAGGCTTGCCTATTTTTTTCGTATGAAAAGTTAATGTCGGTGAGGGTAATCATGGCGCTATTCTATAAACGTCAATGTAAAGGCATTGCGCCAGTTTAGATTTTTAGGGAACGCCCCTTGCGCCGCCATTGTTTGGTAAAAGTTTTGCCAACGCGCCTCGTCCATTGTGCCGATGTCATTTTTATTACCCGCAAGCGCACGCGTGCGAATTTCTTTTATGGCGAAGTCTAATCTGTCTTGTGTCATATCGGGGTTGGCGGCAAGAATAAGGCGATTACCAGCACGAGGATTATCAAACAAATAACTCTGCCAACCTTTGATGGAGGCTTGCACGAAAGCCCGAACAATATCAGGGCGAGAGGCGATTAAATCATTATGCGCCAACACCATCGCCGCATATCCTGTGAAGTTATAATCTGCCAGCAAGAAAACTTGCGCCTCGCGCCCCGCCTTTTGAATAGAGTAAGGTTCGGAGGTGATATAACCCTGCTGGATTGCATTTGTATCAACAAGAAAAGGCGCAAGGTTAAATGTGTATTTACGGATTTGTTTGTCGCTGAAACCATATTGTGATTTCAACCAGAGCCAAAAACTATTACGCGTGGCATCGGCAATCATGATTGGTTTGCCACGCATATCGGCGAGCGATTTTATATCATTGCGGCGATGCGTGATAAGCACTTGCGGATCTTTTTGAAATGCCGCCATCACGGCTTGGGCGGGAACCCCCGCCGCCAGCATTGTGAAAGGAATAAAATTGTTAGATCCCATACCAAATTCTATCGCCTTTGCCCCCAATAATTGCGGGATATTAACCCCCGCACCCCCACCAATGATTTGTACATCAAGCCCCGCTTGTTCATAAAACCCTAAGGCTTGGGCTTGGTAGAAGCCGCCTTGCTCGGCTTGGGCTTTCCAATCTGTCGCAAAGCGCACCCGCTCTAGTGCAGAAACCTGCGCCGTAAAGCAGACTAAAGCCAGCCCTAAAAATATAAACCTTATCATCGCATTAGACTGGCAGAATGGGGGGAGCACGTCAATATCGGCTTGACATATCGCTTCTTTTTTAATAATTATAACCTACATTTTGGGAGGCTAATTATGAAACATACATTTATTATCGCAATCGCTCTGCTTCTAGTGGCGTGTGTAGATCCGGGTGCAAGACACCAAGCAAATGTCTATAGCACAGGGCAGGTTAATCAACGCCAAGAAGTTAAAACAATTTCAATTCTATCCATCGTACCCGCAAAAGTGGAAGTGGATAATAGCCATAATCAAAAAATCGCAAAAAGTGTGGTTGGCTTGCTAGGTGCTGTGGCAGGGGTCGCCCTTGGCAACAATAGCGGCAATGAACTTGCTGGCGGTCTCATCGGGGGTGTTGCAGGGAATGCGGTTGGTGGTCTCGTTGCGAAAAATAAAACACTCGTTGATGGGGTGCAAATCATCTATCAAGAAGGTAGCCGCACTTTAAGTTCCGCACAAGTGGGACGACCATGTGATTATGCTATCGGCACAGCCCTCGCGATTGTAACCGACGCAAATGAAACGCGCATTCAATCCAATCACAATTGCATCAAAGGTCAAGAAATGGTCATCGGCTCTGTCAGTAAATTAGGGAATACGCTTGGCGCTGGTATTCAAGCGCAAGACCAAAACTCGCTAGATGATTTAGAACGACAAAGAGAATTGCTCACCAAGCAACGCCGAGTGCAAGAGCAAATCACCGGACTGAGTAAAGAAAAACAACGCACGCGCAATGCAAATGAGTCCGCAGATATAGAATTAGAAAACCAAAGAGAACGCGCCTACCGATACTAATCTGGCTTGTCTGTATTTTGTCGCCTGATGAAGGGGTACGGCTCGTTTCATCGGACGATTTTTTTTGCAAAAATGACGAAGGCGAAAGTGCTTAAAAATAAAAGGAATTTTGAAAGATATACCCGCAAGAATACGCTAATGCCTTGAATTATATAAAAAAATATTTGACAAGCGTGTCGCTTGTTTGTATAGTTTTGTCATAGTCCAAAAAGTGTCGCAAAAGTCGGTCTCCTGTTTTAGGAGGGCGGCTCTTTTTTTACGGCTTTTTTTACGGCTTTTTTTAGCGGCTCTTTTTTTACGGCTTTTTTAGAGATACTTTTTGAGACTAAAACAAAAATCAAAATCAAATCATGCAACATCAGGAAAAACTGCAAGCCGTGCACGACGCATTGCTAGAGGAAATGGAGACTATACAAAAAAACCTCCCCGCCGATGTTGAAGATATATCAGAAGCATTTGAACGATATGCACGTGTGGTCGCCTTATTGGTGCGCTCGCTGGAGGCACTATTGAGATTAAACAAACAGCAACAAACAGAGCAGGATAAAAGTGGTGGAAAACACGCTGCGCAAGACTTACTCACAGATATTGAACATCGCTTGGCTCAGATTGCAGAAAACGAAAACGCGACAGAAGTTTCTGAAATCCCTAAGTGATGCAGAACTACGCGCCCTCTATTGGCATTGGGAGTTTTGGGCAAGACCCGACCAGTTGCCACCCGATGGCAATTGGACGAGTTGGTTATTATTGGGGGGGCGCGGTGCCGGTAAAACAAGAGCGGGGGCAGAATGGATTCGCGCTCGTGTAGAAGATAGCAATCACGATACCGCTTATCGCCATATTGCTTTGGTGGGGGAGACTTATGGTGCGGCGCGTGCCGTAATGGTGGAGGGACCATCGGGTTTGTTGGCAATCGCCCCGCCTGATTTTAGACCAGAGTTTATACCGAGCCGTCAATTATTGGTGTGGCCGAATGGAGCACAAGCGCAATTGTTTTCGGCAGAACGCCCCGATAGTTTGCGTGGTCCGCAATTTGATGGCGCATGGTGTGATGAACTTGCCAAATGGCGTTATGATGAAAAAACATGGGATATGTTGCAATTTGGTTTGCGCTTGGGGCGTATGCCACGCCAAGTGGTAACGACAACACCCCGCCCGACATTATTGGTGAAACGCCTATTGGGAGACCCGAAATGTGTCGTGACACGTTCAACGACAGAAGATAATCGCGCTAATCTAGCGCCGAATTTTCTTGAAGATATTGTGGGGCGTTATAAGGGCACACGTTTGGGGCGGCAAGAATTAGAAGCACAATTGCTAGAAGATGTCAGCCACGCTTTATGGAGCCATTCTTTGTTGGATAGACAAAGATGTGCCCGCGCCCCTGATTTGGTGCAATGTGTGGTGGCACTAGATCCCCCGGCTAGTTCGGGACCAAAAGCCGATGCCTGTGGCATTGTTGTGATTGGGTTGGGTGCCGATGGTTGCGCTTATGTATTGGGCGATCGTTCTGTGCAGGGCTTAAGCCCGACAGGGTGGTCGCGACGTGTGCGTGATGTCTATACGGAATTTTCTGCCGATGCGTTAGTCGCCGAAGTTAATCAAGGGGGGGAGTTGGTGCGTGAAATCGTTTTGCGTGAAGCCCCAGAGATTAACTTCAAACCTGTGCGCGCCGTAAAAGGTAAAATGTTACGCGCAGAACCTGTCGCTGCTCTTTATGAACGCGGTCTCGTATTTCATGTCGGCAGAGCAGAAGAATTAGAAGAAGAATTATGTGCCTATAGCGGTCATGGCGCAAGCCCCGATCGCTTAGATGCACTCGTCTGGGGCATCAGCTGGTTGCTGTTGCTCACCAAACAAAGACCCGCCCCAACAATCAAGCGGCTTTAATCATTAAAGGAGATATGTTTTGCTTTTTGACCCCGTATTAAAACGGTTGCGTTCCCCTGTGGAAAAACGCACCGCGCATAATCCTAGTTCGCACCAGTTTGCGCCCCCCTATCGTGCCGCAACATTTCAAGATAGCGGGGCTTTCTCATTTATGGGATTTGGGGCGCGGATAGAAAAAGGCTTCAGGCGTAATCCTGTCGTGTATCGGTGCGTGCGTATGGTGTCAGAAGCCTGCGCCTCTATCCCCCTCGCAATATGTGAAAATGGCATAGCAGTGGGTAGCAATGCAGTGGGCAGCAATAAAATTGCCAACATATTAAAACGACCAAACCCTACGCAAAGCGGTGGGGAATTATTGGAATCGCTTTACGCTTATTTATTATTACACGGCAATGCCTATTTGGAAGTTGTCGCCAATGCCGACGACACTATCGGGGGACTTTATAGTTTGCGCCCCGATAGAATGCGCCTTATTCCGTCTCGCACGGGTTGGGCGCAGTTTTATGATTATAGTGTTGGTGGTAAAACCATTCGCTTTGATCAATCAAAAATCCCCACCCCTATTTTACATTTTCGCCTATTCCATCCGCAGGACGACCATTACGGCTTAAGCCCGATGGAAGCCGCCACCCAAGCCATCAACATTCATAATGCTGCCAATAGTTGGAACCAATCTTTGTTTGATAATGCGGCGCGTCCTTCGGGGGCGTTGGTTTATCGCGGACAAGATGGCAGTTCGCACCTGACGGACGAACAATTCAAACGTTTGAAAGAAGAATTGGAAACAAATTTTCAAGGGGCACAAAATGCTGGTCGCCCGCTCTTATTAGAAGGGGGCTTGGACTGGAGCAGCATTAGCCTCTCCCCCCAAGATATGGATTTTATCGCCGCTAAACATTCTGCGGCACGCGATATTGCTTTGGCATTTGGTGTGCCACCTATGTTGTTAGGGATACCGGGTGATAATACTTATGCCAATTATGCCGAAGCCAATCGGGCTTTTTGGCGACAAACGATATTGCCGCTCGCCGAACGCATCACCGCAAAACTGGGACAACATATTTGCGAAGGCGACACAAACCTCGCCATGCAACTAGATGATATTCCCGCTTTGTCAGAAGAGCGGCAACGGCTCTGGCAGAAATTGAACAAAGCGCAATTCTTAACACGTAATGAAAAACGCAGCCTTGTAGGGCTGCCACCCCTTGATGAAACACGCGAAAAAGAGGTGTCGCAATGAGCGGTATTATTTGTGGCTATGCCAGTGTGTTCGGCACACCAGATTTATCTGGCGATATCGTTATGCGTGGTGCCTTTGCACAAACATTACAAAAAACAAATCCGCATGATGTCAAAATGCTCTACCAGCACGACCTCACGCGCCCTATAGGGCGGTGGCAAAAAATAGAAGAAACCCCATACGGATTATGGGTGGAAGGTTATCTCGCGCCGCATGTGCAATTGGCGAAGGAAACGGCTTCCCTCATTATCAATGGTGCGTTGGACGGGCTGTCTATCGGCTTTCGCGCCATTGAAAGCGAACGAGGACGCGGACGTGTGCGCCGTCATTTGCAGTCAGTTGAGTTAGTTGAAGTGTCAATCGTCACCTTGCCTATGCAACCACAGGCAAAAATTACAAAATTTAAATCACTAGACAAAAACAAAACTTGAAAGGAAATATCATGGAATTAGAAACCGCAGCTTTAACAAATTTATCAGACGAGGGGGAATCTCGGCGTCTGTTTGAAGACCTCATGCGAAACTTTGAGGAGTTCAAGCAAGCCAATGATGACCGCCTAACCGAAATAGAAAAACGCGATAGTGCCGATGTGTTATTGGAGGAAAAGGTGGAGCGCATCAATACGCATCTATCTAATCTGAATGTTGCCTTGCAACGCCCACCCCTAGCGGCAGATATTGATGATGCACAGCACGAAACCCGTGCCGCCTTCGTAGATTATGTTCGCAGCGGCAACGATCAGGCTTTGCGTGAAACAGAAGCGAAAACATTACGCAAAAATCCTACTACCGATGGTGGTTATCTCGTTCCCGAAGTTGTTTACACAGATTTAGATTCGCAAATCCAGAAGCAATCCGCAATGCGTCAGTTGGCGAATGTGGTGGTGATGGGCGCTGGCGATACACTCCATTATGTCCGCGCCAGTTCTGCTATGGCGGCGCGATGGGCGGGGGAAGAATCAGCACGCTCCGATACAGGTGATGGCGATTTCAAAAAAGTGGATATTCGTTTGGAC
>VSKX01002860.1_pt1 | contig 19156 bp, 19 predicted proteins | sample 4799481 | NCBI WGS metagenome assembly VSKX01 (sample SAMN12179537, study PRJNA552185) | sponge metagenome | biome: deep-sea hydrothermal plumes; feature: spots directly above weak diffusing fluid; material: sea water; isolation source: sponge from the Swan site of a hydrothermal vent ...
AATAATTACGACCATTTAATGAAATTCTTTGAACGATTCATCCTTTCTTTCTTTATAACCCTACGCAAGCTTAGATGTGCCACGTGGTGGGTGTGTCCAATAATGTGAGGTTATAAAGAGAGAGGAGATGAATCGTTCAAAGAATTTCATTAAAAGGTCGAAATTATTAGCTAAAGGTTAATCGTGTCCTGCCTCCTCTGGTAGTGTTCATTCACTCAGGGAATTCGCTCGTTTTCCAACCACGCCCACATACAAAATCAATATACCAGGCCTCTTTTCTCCCTTCCGTTCTTTTAGAGAAAAATCGGCTTGGGAACAAGGCTATGCTTATCCTAGAAAGTTAGGCATCTGTATGGACTAGAGTTGAGCCAGCAAAAAAATAAAGGCTCAACTTGACTGTAGTAATTAAAGTACACTTACCCTGGCTCTGGTGTGTATTCTGTCATGACAGAGCTGTGGTTGGGCGTCCAGGAACAAGGTGACGTGTGGTCGAGGGAGGTGCTGCAGTGATTTACCACGCCAGTGCTGGTATGTCTCATATCCTGAGGGCAAGAGATACCAGTTTACACAGTAATATAGTATAGAGACCACAATATCTTCAATTAGAGACTGGTTAGAACACACAGATATGGCACAAGAGATCTTCAATGAAAGCTAGAGGCTGGTTAGGAACACACGTACACTTACCTTCAGAGGAGATGAATCCCTCTTTGTGACACACACTAGCAAAAACACAGTCACTGTAGACGGAGCGGTCCAAAATCACTCCTTGACCTGCATGCCAGAGTGAAAACACACTGAAAACCTACTACACATACCTTTTTTTCTGTTTTTATGGTACTCATTTTGGCGATTCGCACAACACCAAATTCAATACAACATAATTAGAAACGCGGACAAAATGTTTTATTAACGCGGACAAAATTTAGCGATAATCACGAAATCGCTAAAATGAGTACCCGTTTCTATAAGGTAGTTGCTAGCGTAGCAGCCTACCTGTGCTGACTATGTGCTGTAGAGCTGCCACATAGGTGAGGTAGCGTTGCCTGAGAATCCACAGCTGTAGCTTGAGGGCATACTTGTGAGGGTCGGCATAAAACTTCTCTAAATGTGGGTGTACGTGTGGGGCAAACATATTAAAATTCCTCGTATAACTATTTCAAAAAAATCATTAGATACTAGGCCATAGGCTAGGCTAGGCTACCAACATACCTAAGAAAGGGTTGTCAGTGGAAGGTTCCAGGAAGACCTTGTAGTCAAGATCAGCAGCTAGTTTCTGAGTGAGTGTTGTCTTCCCAACGCCGATATTTCCTTCAACGATAACTAGTTTCCCTTCTCCCAGCCTCGAGAGCTCGCTATCTATCTTTCTTGAGCTGCTGTAGCGTATTGGTCTCCTAACGTTGGTGTCCAGGATACTCATAGCAGGTCTTGTAGGTGTTTCCAGCGATCCCTTGCACCTCAGGCACCCTGCCTCCATATTCTCAGATACTAGGACGTCAGGAGAGCCAATCATCTCGATCATTGAGCACTTTTTACAAGTTTTCCTTGGAAAGAAAAGCTTTCTCCTGATCCCCTGTTAATGTTCCTGCTAGATTAGCGCCAAAAAATTGTATTTTTCGTACCTGTCATGCGCACAAAATTGTTGAGCCAGCAAATTAGAATGGGTAAAAATCGTTTCACTAACTGACTAATTAATTACTACAAGCAATACATTATATCTACCTCGATCTCATCTCTGATCGATCTCTATCATGTCAAGGATGGACAAGGGTGAGTTTCTGCTCTTACTTAACTTGTGACAAACCTGATATATAGGAAACTCATTGTCTCTACCGACTGCACTCAATACAAAACAGCATTTGGATTCTAAAAAGAAATCAGACTCGAGGTAGCCATTTGACTTGTGCCTTACCTTCTTTAACCCCTCTCCCCTCAGGAATGTTCACCCTGGTTACAGCATGTTTGAGTGGAATGCCCTGTGTCAGAGTGGACAGGATCTAACGGGTGTCGGAGGGAACTTGCGTACCGTCTCCTTAGAGGAACTAGCGAAACATTCAACCGAGAAAGATGTATGGACGGCAGTGAGAGGTACTAGGTACACCTATCACGTCATTTTATTGTGGACAAGTGATAATTTATTACTTTTCTGTGACTTGATATTTTTGTGTGTAGGCAAAGTGTACAACATTACACACTTCATGAAGTTCCATCCTGGAGGAAAGCCTCAGTTAATGAGAGGAGCTGGCAACGATTGTACAGAGCTTTTTGACAAGGTAGCTAGAAAATACCATGCTATAATATATACACAGTGTAACTCCTTTGTGTATATAAACAGCAAGATTTGGGCCACTACGCAGTGGTGACTTTTTGAGGGGGGTTGCTTCGCTTGGGGCCTTCAGGAATGGTTAGTGATTTTTGATTTTTTCAGGAGCGGTTGAATAGGTTCAAGGGGACAGAGCAGTATATCCTTGTTGATAGTTTAGAGCGTCGTCGTCGGTTCCCCTTTTAAATTCCCTATTCAAAAACAAAAAGCCCATAAAAAAGTGTATAAGATTTTGTTCAGACAGCCTGATTTTGACTCTTAAAAAAATTGGCACATTTGATGCCAAAAGTATCTAATGTGAACACATAGCCTTGATAATTGAAATTGGCCATTCCTAACTCAAGTTATAGGGTTTTAAACTTAGCAAATTTTTTATATTACACTACCATTCATAATAAAATCTAGTCGTGGTCATGTTTGCTCCTGAGGAGTAAATTTATTAGACTGAGTTTATTGTTATTGCTCGGTTATTGCTCGGTTATTGCTCGGAACTCGCTGTTAGGAGGTACGGAAGTACAGTTAAGTAGATAACTAAACAGGACAACGCATCAGTTCACTGTAAAGAGGTAGAGGGTCTCTTTAGAGGTAGCATTGTCAAATGTTTACTTGATCTATTTTCGTATATTTCTTTGAAGTTTCTCTATTTCCTCGTTAACACAGATCCATATGTGGGTGAACAGTGAACACATGCTGGAGAAATGCTTAGTCGGCACTCTTGACACTCGTAGTAGAGGCAACAAAACACAGACTCTCTCTGTGAGAGGAGGTCCACCTCCGATCTCCTCTTCTACACTAGCAGAACTATCCCTCACAGTACCCACTCTCATCACTACCCCACAGCCCAGTGCTATTGACGAGGGAACACTGTCCTTGCAGATGTTGAGACAAGCTAAAATTACCAGCAGTGAAACAGAGGAGGACGTAAAGATTCAAGTTCCTGATTGGATTCGACCATTACCCACGCCAAGCAGCGAGCAGCTGGGTACAAGTGTGGACCCTCCTGCAATAGTCGGATACGATACAGCTGTATGAACTGTGTAAAGAAAGTAATAGTCGGTGTTTATTCTCACATCTCGAACAGATTTTTTTATGATACAACATTGTATTGCCATTTTTAATAATCAGCCACACGTCAATGTCATGCGAATTTAAGTAACAATGCAAGTTAATTATTATGAATTGTGCATGTGATAATCGAGTTGTTGAGTTAATGTTCAGTCGAACAGAATGATCTTTTTCTCGACTGACTTTCTGCAAATAGGGCACTCCGATATCTTATCAGCACATAACTGACAGGTTCCATGACCACACAGGAACACACAGTTCTTCTTGTGATCCATACAAACCTGGCACTGTGTCTACACGGAGAAAATTTATAAATAACGAGCGATTTGGACTGGACCATTTTAATTAGAACAAAGTGGGAGAGTGCTCACTTTATCTTGCATCTCCTGCAGCTGCAGCTGTAGAGTGGAAACATCACCCAGTCCCCCAGCAGCGATGTTAGTGCCACTACGACTCTTCTTCTTAAGAGCTGCACAATACACATACACACAGTCTGAACACCAAACTATACCGTTGTCATAAACATGTATAATAGGTACAGAGAGAATGGGAAAGTAGCTTGGACAGTAGCTGAACCTCTGTTCTGCTTAATTAAAACTAACGCTTTGTTCACAATGTGACGCTGGAGTTTACGTAGTGTCAGTTAAACGCACGAATAGAACAATCATAGTTCTATTGTGCGTAGCGTCAGACTGTGTTGTTTTATATATAGGTCATAATTATTGTGAACCAGGCTGACAAGTGCCCAACCAAGCACGTGCACACGCTGTAAGCAGTTCTTACGTTTTCCTCCACAGCAGACAGAGAGAGGCACTGCCTTCTCTATTGGAGTGCGACACTGTATGCACTTCTTCATGATGGCAGAGCAACCTAAACAGGAGGAAGACGAGACAGGGTTTTGTTAGAGACGTTCCATTTATGACTGTGTATAGTAGTTTGCTATAGAGTTGACTTACAGTCACAGGCCACCATGTGCAGACAGGGTTTGAAGAGAACATTGGCAGGAGACTCTGAACACACAAAGCATTCTCCAACCTGTACAAAGAAAAGCCACCAACATTATTGGACATGTCATGTATACGTACTATTATTGTTATTATTATAAACGGGTACTAATTTGAGCGAATTTTAGCGATTAACGCTAAAATTTTGTTCGCATTTCTATATTGAATTTGGTGCGAATCACCAAAATTAGTACCGTAAAAAACAGAAATCGCTAAAATTACTACCCGTCTATAATAGTAACATTAATTAAGGTAGATAGGTCTACATAGAGTGCTTGGATAAACTTTGATGACATGCAGTAGCTATGTATAACTGGTAGGTGCTATTAACCTTGGTTCTGTCAGTGAGCTCCACTTTACAGATGAGACACTTCTTGACTCGACTGGCACACTCCCAGCAGGCAGCCACATGACCACACGGACTGAACACAGTGTCCCTCCTTTCACTGGAGCACACTATGCACTCATACAGGTGCTCCTCGTCCTGCACACAGAAACACGATAACACAATAGCATTACATTAGGGTTAAGATATCTGACAACAGTAGGAAAAGTGGCTTAAGACAAGCTGATAAGACAAGTTGAGAGAAGTATGTTTGTACAGTAGTGTCAAGGGCGTATCGAGCCGCCGAAGGCGGTGAGAGGGCATGCAACACCCAGACGGCGAGATGCTGGTGGTTACTAAAGATAGAAAATAATAGCGTGTGCGCTAAAAGCTAAAAGCGTGTGGCACGATAGCGCACACGCTATTATGTTCTATTTTTAGTAACCGCCAGCATCTCGCCGTCTGTGAGGGCATATTGGGAGTTGCATGCCCTCAAAGGCGGCTCGATACGCCCTTGGTAGTGTGTAGTAGCTACGCAACACCTAAAAACCACACTCAAAACACACAGGGCTACTCTATGAAATGCACATGTTCCTGCAGTGCTACTGGATTACATGCACTTGGGCACGCCAAAGAGTTTGTATATACTTATATGTACACACATACATTTTCCAGAGTCCCTACTGCCTGCAGTCTGGCAGTGCTGTGATCTTGGTAGCATTTAGTGAGCAGCTTCATGAGATGAGGGTCTGGGCAGAGCTCAAGTGGTGTCTGTCCCTTCCTGTTCTTGACGAGCAGGTCAGCACCATTGGAGGCCAAGTAGATAGCAATGGAGGCACTGCTCTTCTTGTCAGAGCTGTTCATCACCAGGGTCTACATAGGAGGGAATTGTATGTGTGTGTAGCCTGTATGTATACTAAATATACAGTGATAAATCCATCGATAGACTAAAGCGGGTTCACAATACACGCAACCGTTGATGCGACATGGTCGCAAAAATAGGATTTAAGTCTATTCTTGAGTAAAGTTGCGCAACAACCCCCTCACAGAGTGACGTGTTTCGTGTATTGTGAACCCGCCTTAATACAAGTTATGGGTTCTCAAAGATAGCTATACCAAGAAGACAATCAACTGTACACAACAATCATCCACACACCCTTCCAATATCTTTTCCCTCCTGAAGAGTTTTGAGCTGAGACATTGTATGATGACGCAATGCTTCGTGTAAGGGACAGTCCCCAAACTTATCCCCAGAGTCCAGAGTGGCTCCCTCCTCCACAAGCAGCTGTGAGTATTGACAGTGCAGTAACAGTGATATAGTCACAATAGGTGAGTACACATATTTGAAGATACATTGAAGGAGACATTGCAGGAGATATCTTTCAAAAAGGACACAGTGTTCCTTCTATTACATGTAGAATCTCCAAATAAAGCCTCAAAGACAATCAATTGCCATAGGTTTTTTTTATCTACATACAGTGTACTACATGCAGCATGAATGTGCAGAGCTGCACTACTCACATACCCTGACAATCTGAATATTCTGTCTCTCCACTGCCAGATGTAGTGGAGTTTGCTTGTTGATATTCTTGACATCAGGATCAGCCCCCTAGAGATGCAATATTATAAACTTACTTCTCTTGAGGGGTCTACTAATGTGGGGGACACAGGGGGTCTGCTGGTCTACTAGTGTACGTATTTACTTCTCTAAGAACACACTCCCCGTGTACTAAGCCACTTTCTACAACGTATAGCCTACAAATGCTAAGTACTGCTACTTGCTTAGGAGACAACTACCCCAACTCTGGTGACTCTACTGGTCTTACATGTCCTTCAACTACTAGAGTGCAAACACCGTGCGCAGCTTACGTGGGCCAGGAGGAACTGAGATACCTCCAGGTGGTTATTGAGGGCAGCCAGGTGCAGGGAAGAGAAGCCATCATCCTTAGGCAGGTCAACGGTGCAAGTGGGAGGGAGGTGAGACAGGATGAGCTTCATGGCTCCCATGTTGCCACGTAACGCGGCGTGGTGGAGGACGTTGAACCCGTTGTTATTAGTAACAGTGACGTCAGCGTCTCCCTGTACCAGCAGCTGCACCATGTCGTCTCTCTTCTTAGAGACAGCATCGTGTAGGGGAGTGTCACCTTCTGAGTCCTATAGAGGGGAAAATGAGGTACTGTACTAGACTGAATACAGATTTTTGGGTTTTGGTTGAGCTGAACACGCTGTACTGTCATAAAATTGCATAAAATTGCAGACACACATGTGTGTGTGTGACCACCTTCGGGTGTGTGTCTCCTTCATTTGTTGTCAGGTTTCAATCTGGATTCTGACGTGATCGAATGATGCATTACTGTACCGGCATGCGTGCGAGTAGTCATCTCACCAGGACCACCAGAACTAAAGCTACACGCATGGCTATTTAAAGTATCGTAGCTGGGCCTCAAAGTGGTGGATAGGCCACTGTACGGTAGTTACCTGTAGACTGGGGTGACAGCCATGTCTCAGCAACACTCTGATGATGGACACATGGCCCTTGTTGACAGCCACATGGAGAGGAGTTTGCTTACGCTTGTTACGAGCACTCAGGTCTGCTCCACTATCTGCCAGTAGTGCTATTACCTCTGGCTCATCACCGAAACTAGCGTGATGTACTGCACAATCACCGTCCTTGTCCTATACAGGATACTGCATAATCTTTGCAACAGGTATAATTATTATGGAAGTTCCAAATTAAGAATCCTTGCAACAGGCATAGATAAGATGTTATAAAAAGAAGCTATAAAGGTTGCCTTATTTGGAAGTTATCGTAAAGTGAGTGTACACAGTCCATGCTTACTTATACACGGTAGGCCATGTGAGCCTACTATTGTGGCACATGTAGTAACAATCAGTACCGTTTCCTCCAGGTTAGCCTTGTGCCTGATGAGACATCCCACGACATCAATGTGGCCATTCTGACTGGCTGCTTGGAGAGCCGTCCTCCCGTTAAACTGGTCATTAACGTTACACTCTTCCGCACTGAGTAGTTGGTCCACCTTCCCCACGTCTCCGCTGGCTGCCCCTTTCACCAAATCCTCCACCGGGTTGCTGGCTTTATGCTGCTCAAACATATGCCTTAGGAGCAGCGATACGTTAGCTGGAGATACAACAAAACCACAGTCACTTAACAAAACTGATACACCTACGTACATGTAATTCCATACTTGCTGGAAATTACAATGAAATCACTAACAAAACATCAATAATTATTATTACTGTGTACAGTGAATTGCACAACAGTTGTCTAGAGCTAGTCAGTGATTGCTTGCAGTCGTTTGTGTTGTTGTCTGGTCAGTCTTCTCAGATGAAAGGAGTGGCTTATAAGTGGTTTAGTTACACAGTATATGCAAATGTGTAACCAAACCACCTATTAAGCCACCCCTTTCACCTACTACTTCTGGACAACTGTTGTGCAATTCACTGTAAACTGTTCTTAGGAAGCAGTACTAGTTACTGACGTCACAGCTACTAGTCTATATGATATATGCTTATGCAAAAAGTTGGTTCAAAGCTCTAAAGCTGTGCCTGTGTGATGATGCTGCGACTCACAAGTGGTGCTAGGAGTGAGGGGCACTCCGTCTCCCTCCACCTTAGTGAGGCAACGAGGATTGTACGTCCACAGACTGCCTTGAGTATCCACCTTGATGTCACCATCAGGATACACCTTCTGCACTCGACCTACCTTGCCAAGTGTCTGCAAGATGGGCAGTAGTGCATTAAATATTGGGCTATACATTTTCTAACGCTACTGACAAACTCTCTGAGCAAAGCGGATAGAGGCCACAGCACGAAGAGAGTTAGCAAAACAGACAAGTAGAGAATTAAAGTAAACGTACACTGTACTCTGCATACAAATTCACTGGATGCGAATTTTCTGCTAAATTCTCACCAAGAACATAGTAAACTTCAAAATTTCTCAAGGATTTACAAGGTTTGAATTATGTGGACCACACTTGTTCAAACCACCCACCTGTGTCATTGACTCCACCCACTCTCCGTGCCCTGTCTGCAGTTGATGCACTAGTTCTCTATCCACACTGATTTTGACAAAGTCCCCCTCTTTAAAGGCAAAGCTGTCGTCCCCTGCCAGTGGGAGGGTGAGAGGTGGGAGGGACTCTCCCAGGGACGCCTTGCGCAGTACCACAGGATTAAACGTCCATCTGTCAGATACGTACGATTATATTATTATATTAGCACACAGCTAGCATAAGAATAGCAAAATACACAACACACGGATACAGTACATCCATGTACATCCATCATCCAGTAGAGGATAATAATTAAAACTCTTAGACAAGACACAGGACAGTGGCGGATACAGGATTTGAGAAAGGGGGTCGAGGAAGGTAGCGAGCGCGAAGCGTGTGCCGATTTTTAGCCACGCCGCCTGTTGGGTCATAATTTATGGCATAAATGGGCAATCTCTACCTACTCTTAATGCTTGACCACGTGGAATTTGCCACGCGCATGTACACTCTGGAGAAATGCTGCTTTAGCAATTCTTTGTCAAGCGCTGTTCAATGGTGCGCACATAAGTTAACTACAGTACAGCTACTCAACTAGCCTGCCTAGCGTAGGCTAGATCTAGCACCTATTATTACAGACAAAGGAGTAGGTGAGCCACGATACATCAGTAAATCTACAATTACAGCCTTATAAAGTTAGCTCAAAAGGGGGGCCCAGTGGACCCCATGGGAGTCCCTCTGGATTATTCTTATATTCCAGGATACATAAAACAAGACTGTAACATTGTGCGCTATGTGAACAGTACCTGTTTTGGCTTGAGTATTTGACGACGACATCGTGGTCTTCGTCTATCCCACACACCACACCCACCTCACCGATACTCTGAATACAACAACACCCATACGGTATCAGCAGGGCCGGCACAACACAAGTAAGCACTCGTGAACCTAGCTCTATCACATCTAACACTCTCTGAGCAATAATCTACACACACTCGACAATATCTAAAGTCTATTCATGTTCACCTAGTCCTCATTTTGCACTGTATCTTGGTCATACTTTGATGAACATTTTTATTATCCATGTGTCATTTTGTTTCTAATGAAACGCCGCTCCTAACTATCGCTTCAAAAAATTTGTAGGATTAGCCAGTCAAAAGATCATTGTGTTTTATCTATAATGTGCATTTTACTTCCGGGGACCAGGTGAACACGAACAGAGTAATGCATAATAAGATTCCAAGATTCAAATGTGTACGTTATACCTATCACTATTTGGAGACTTTATATTTCTACACAGGTTATCTTTTATTCACCAGTTCTAGTATGCACATATACATTTTGTGTAATTAAGAGATGACACGTAGTACTCCCTCCTTAATACGTACATGCATTACGGAGGGACTACTATGCTACTATTACAGTATTGCTCAAAATATTTCACGTTCTATGGCAACCCCCACCTCTCCCATGGTGTCATTCCATCCTCCGTGTCCCTGCTGCAAGTTCTTGATGAGGTCTAAGTCAAGGTCCACTCTCACTCTGTCCCCCACCTCGTACACAACTCTCTGACGCTGCTCCTCTCCGAGCAACGGAAGGTGGTCCCGATAGAACCCACCCCCTTTAGCATCCGTCACCACTTTCAGGTCAGACTGTACATGAGGAGGAACAATTAATCATCGCTAATTAATACAATACTGTTGTGATTACTACATAAATGCCGTATGTACAATAGTATCGTATGTACAATAGTATCACATGTACGCAATTTTTTTTTTCTAATTTTGGCACCTACTTTGAAAGCCTATAACTTTTGTTTAGTCCTGTAACAATACCGTGTATATGAATGCACATATATGATACACGCATTAATGTTAAGGTATTTGAAGAGTTCAAAACTTCACATGTAGGTCCGAACAGGTGTGCATGAGCTGTGTAAAGGTGTAAGGTCCTAACAGGTGTGCATGAGCTGTAAAGGTGTAAGGTCCTAACAGGTGTGCACGAGCTGTGTAAAGGTGTATAGCACAGACTAACAGACTGACTGACCATTCCCTCAAAGCCCACTCTAAATAGATTCTTTGTCCCGTGGTCCCACATGATGTAGGCAGCATTACGCAAACTAGTGGAGCTCCAGTCCTGGATCTCTGTCACCTTACCCTTGTGGTTAGCACCTCCTGCGAGAGAGAGAGAGAGAGAGAGAGAGAGAGAGAGAGAGAGAGAGAGAGAGTGGTGAGAACAAAGATCAAAGACACAATGTATGCACAATTGATTGCTTGCGCAGTAAGTGGTGTTATAGCGCTACGTCGGAAAAAGACACTGTTAGCTACATGAGCATCCTTACAGATGTATCTGTGGTGATAGACTAGAAGGCAAAAGACTATTTCAGCTTCACCTTGTGGTGTTGGTATTAAACGGAAACCGTACACCTAGACCAGACAGAAGTCCCTCACCAATGAAACATGCTATATAGTGGCGAGTGCATTAGCCACATGTGTGGCAACATGACCTCAGAACCACCACAACTAACGAGATTAGCTACTAAATTGTGTTTTTAGAAGGTCAAGGAGTATGTGCTGTTTACGTTTGTACCGTCTTGGTCGTCCCACTGCCAGTCCACTCCTCTCACCACTCTGGCTCCGGGGAAGATACCACGAGCCGTCAGCTTCTTGCTCTTCCTACGACTGTCAATGTCCACTCTGTGGGTGGGTGGGTGTGGAGGGAAGCGTATTAATGCCACTGAACATGTACTTGTAGGAGAGCTAGCCAAGCAAGGCTGTGCCTTCATGAGATGCAACTCTTGCCAATGAAAGAGGAAGTGAGATATGCATATATACACTAGAGCACCAGAACATGCTATATATGTAACACCATAGCTTGTTTGCATACCAACCGATTTATCATAATTTAGAGTCAAAGACAAAGAGAGAAACATTGTCTAATAGTCACATTCCTGACACTCCCAGCCTAGGCCCTCCCTCAGACATCAGAAATACGGCTTGTGTAACTCTAGAAGCCAGTAAGTACCTTGTACAGACTGTTAGCTAATTTAGCTGTATGCAAACACGCAGAGAAGGGGACAATGAATGGGATGCTAACATACAAGCTAGCTATCAATAGTAACCACCACATGCTTTCAACAGGAGAGAGGTTGTAGCACAAGTCCCTGTATTGGATGCTGCTCACAGAGCACATGTTGTAGGCTTTTCCCTGACCTTGGAGAGTTGGGCAAGGCAATTCGTACGAATCTGTGCCTCAGGTTGTGACGATCACCGTGGTAGCACGGAGAGCAGAGGTTGACATCAGGACAGTCGTTGCACTTCCAACGAATACCGTACAGCGGTGAGGCAGAGCATCCATCACACACCACACCATCGTGCTTGACACCTGGGGAGGGAGGGGGGAGTTATTAAAATACACCCTCAATCAGAGGAGGTCCGACATGCCTGCACGAATCATTACAAGTGCATAGTGTTGTTATCACGTGACCACAATGACATCGATGCACTGAACTTGTAGTGATTCGTGCACGCATGTCGGACCTCCTCTGACCCTCAATACGACCACGGAATATATAGTAAGGGGTAAAAGGGTAATTAAGTTTGAGAGAATATCCATTGCTGAAAACCGAACCAAGCGGCTATGGCCACACCTCATGCATTGTGCACTGTATTATTCGATTACTGATATTCTGTATATTGTTGTTCTACTGAAAGCTTCAACTACTGTGCACAAGGACAAATTTGGTCAAGAAATACAAACAGCATACCAAACGTTGTGTTATCCGTACTCCCAAGACACATCACATCAAAGCAGTGTGTCACACCCTGCCAACATAGTCGTTTGGACTTCCTAAACACCATGTAAACTGACAGACACTGTCTAACTAGAATTTTATCGCCACCATAGTCCGTTTGGGCTCACTCCCTAAACAACATGTAACCGACAGACACTGTCTAGTTAAGACATTAAATTTTTATCGCTACAAGTATGTTATTGCAGTTGTTAAGCCTGGTTTATAATAATTTTTATGATGCTGGACCCGACGTAGCGTCTAGCGTCAGGAAACGCTCGATTAGAAAAAAATGTTATTCCAGCGTAACGTCAGCGTTTTGACGCTAGCGTCATATTATTATAAACCAGCTTTGACACGAGTGGTGAATGTGGTGTAATATAAACAGTATTATGGGATGGCTGGCCAGGTATAAAAATACTTTTATACCTGCAGATGCACTGTCCAGTATTCTGAGGTCAAAATAGCTCCCACATCTGTAGTTAGCAGCCGTGCCGTTGTCCCACACAACCAACACTTCTTCAGGACTCTCAAAGCTTCTTAGAGTACCAACATGGCCGTCTCCACCGTCCTGCTTCCCCCACTTCCAGTCTGGGCCTCGCACCACTCTTGAGCCCACACCGTCCATTTTAATTAATACCTTGCAGCTTGGGCTTGACTACCGTATTTACTTTCTAGCTAGCTAGCTAGCTAGCTAGCTGTACTGTATCACTAGCACTAGTGCTATAGCACTAGCACATGATTGAATTTCGTCATACAAAATTGGTACCGAGTTCGAGACCACGCCCTCGCCCCTGCCCCTTCCCGAGAGAAGGGGCGTGGTCTCGAGACTAGTACTGAGTCGTCGGAAATGATAATCAAACGACGAACAGAGAGCTAGCTAGCTAGAGCTAAGCTAAGATGCGTTGCAAAAGAGGTTGTTACCTATTGATTATCATGATCTGTGTCTGTTGTGTGGGGTACTACACAATACTGTCCAGTCCTCGAGCTCCATTTGAGCTGGATCATTGGAGCTACAGTGAGCAGCAATCAGCTGTGAAAGTGGACTCGTTTGAGTACAAACAAGCCTCTGCAAGGAGAAGTCTATTGAGAAACTCCAATGTCCAAAGGTACCTGCTCAGTCTGAGCTATTGGGAGCAGCACACAATGGCTATGCGGAATCTATTCTCCCTCGCATGCTTTGCCAATCTTTGGAACATGTCTGTGATACAACCGTTCACGTATAATTCACGACTCTATGGTCTACCCAATTTTAAGCCTGGTGAGTGCAGTGCAGTGCAGTGCAGTGTGTGTAAAACTTGTACATTAGTCGTGGTACTTGCACCCACGAGTACTCTGTGGTTAATGTATTACCAGATCATGTACATGTACATGTAGTTATGGTAACTTTTATTAACGAGTAGGTACTCTCATTTTAGCGAATGCTAATGCTAAAAATAGTTTCATTACGCTATTGCCTACCAATAATTTATCATGTTACTGTTACCATTTTGCTGAAACGTGTTAGCTAACTTTGAGAGCCTATAACTTTTATTTGCATTGTCCAATTTCACCACTAAAGTGTGCATTCAGTAGCTCTTGATAAGGCCTTTTCAGTGATGTGTTTAGATTAGAGTTTTGTGATGCATCAAAATCCAACAAATTTAGACAAAACCAAAGGATCAATTTTGGCAAAATCAGTAAAGCCTATGCTAATTAGCTTAGAAATTAGAAATTGGCAATTAATTCACACTCACCACAGTGGAGGGTGTTTGTTGTCATACTGCATGTTATATGGGTGGTTTCTCAAATGTCAGTAGGTGCCCTACCATTTAAAAGCAGACAGGATGTCTTGCTAATCGTTTGATTGTTATAAGTGGGTGTTAAATCGCTCATACGCGCCCGCATACAGTGTCCACTTTTAGTATTATGAGTTTTTTGCAGATGAAAATATAGATGCAAAAAGAAGGGGTGAAGATCTGAAACTCGTTTTTAACACCAACTCTATAAACAACGCTCTGGAGAAAAACGACTTCATGAAACTGACTCAGTTTCGAACATTTCTAATGAATGGTCAAAGAAGTATAACTGTTGTTCACTTTATCTCAGGGAAAGAAGTACATGAACTTTCTGTCATGAAAGGAGAAACTGGAGTTATTATACGAAAAAAATTTAAGCGTGAAAGTGTCATTGACTGCATTAATATTCTCAAAGACAAGAAAGCTCTTATTCAAAGTCACTTGAACGACGAAGTACAGAGACTCAGTTCTAACACACCATCACCCTATCCTAACTTCAAAATTGTCAAGTATGTTTGCGTGAACATGTCTTCTATGCACACACCAAATGGGCTCTCGTCAAGCATTCATCTTGGAAATCCCGATCAGAATGAATCTATTATATTTGTCAATTGGCGAGGGACGTCGGCTCAAACAGTTGTAGTGGACACAGCTAAAGGGTCTCATCCCAACAATAGGATTGCAATGAAGAGCACCTGTAGTACAAAGAAGCTTTCCAAGCAGGACAATCATGGCTTCATACAACACAGTCAACTTGTCATGTCTACAACAAAGCATTTCCTGAGAGATAAAGGATTCGACGAAACAGACTATATTGCAGTTCATGTTCGTAGCGAAAAATTGGGATTGAGAGAACATCGTCTACCTGGTTCATTTAACTTATGCTTAGAAAAACTCTCGGCAACTATTGATGATTTGGCAGCAACGAAAAACCTTTCTTTTGTCTATATAACAGACTATGGACTGTACAGTAGTGATACTTGCAAACGATGTAAAAGTGGAATGCGAGTGTCAGAATGGACCAAAAAACAAGGTACAGAGGAGCTGAAATTTGATCCAAAAAGTGTGAGTCTCCCAGCAGACAGTGGTCTTGCTGCTGCTGTAGAGACTAATGTACTTGCCTCTGCTAAATATCTGATTGTATGCGGTGGTGGTGCATTTCAAGCCCAAGTGGTAACTAACTTCCATGCACTTCACGGTGACTCTAACACAGAAAGCAGGTTGTATTCAATATGTACAGAAGAGAGCAATATACCAGTGTCTAGTATTAAATAAGATTACCCATTACCCCCACAACCTTTACAGCACTAATTTGAAAACTTGATTATTTATTCATCGTAAACAAATTCTGTATCATACTGTATGTGTAGAGGTGGCACGTACTGTACAAAAAATGAGAATAAATGTATGTATTGTTAAGTTAATGACAAATGGTGCTTCTAATTATTGCATTTTTAGTGCAGTTTCGTAGTCCAATCATGGAGTCGAGGGCTCCTATAAAGCAACAAATAGTCATGATAATAGCTATTGGCAGATAAACAATGTATTCACTGTACTCAGTGGGCATGGTCCCTGTATGCACATAAGTGGACAATAAGAGGTGATACTTAACTTAAATTGGGACAAGTGTTAAAAGGACAAAATTAACAACAGTGTGGCGATACAGTTGTACAGTAGTACTGATTCAAGCTGTGACTAGTTACGTACATACTGTATATACCTGATTCAACTTCTTGAATTCAACTAACTGTGCAAAAACATGTTCTAGGACATGCTTTGCACTTCTCTTCTCCTGAGCCAGTTTTCCTGTCACCCCCACAACACGACCAGCCTCACGCACATAATACTCCAAGTCTTCCTCGCTACCTGTAGTGACCAGTGTGTGTGTGTGTGTGTGTGTGTGCGTACACTGTGTGAGAAATGCAAGTAGACTACCGATGACAGATGACATAATGAGTGCATGTCTCTAGAAATTTGATTTCAAGTGCTAGAATTCAGCAGACAGCCAATTCTATGTTTTCCTTTCACATAAGGACAAAACCACTCTAGTTTTGGCAGTGTTATGTAACAACATAATACGTGCAAATTAAATAGTACAGTACACAGTAGCAAAATAACATCTGTATGTAATAATTATATACCCACATTTATTAGTAATTTGTGCAATACGGACTCTCTCCGAAGAGAAGTGTTCATCTAGATCAAACAAATCCAGTCCAGGAAGTGGAAGCTCATGAAATGATGGTGGAAACACCTACAGTACACATATATAATATATATGTACATCATTTATACTACTATGTACACATGCAGCAGTCAGCGTGTGTGTGTGATATGTATACGACACCCTACTCTTAATTGCCTGCTTTGATCCTTGATCATCAACACATACACACACATGGTGCTAAGGTCAAATAGGTTTTGAGTTGAGCCCTCTTTTTCTTGCTTTGTCTTGGCCATATTTTTCTATTTCTTGAACAAATAGTCAAACAGCTCTTCTAACTATAATTATTACCTCGAAATGAAGTAATTACCTACCAGTTAAAAGTGAGCTGTATTTTGAACCATTTTATGTCTACTGCCTGGGCTCAACTCAATTTGACCCGATATAGTTACACTTTCGCTTGATAAGATCTAACACCAGAGCAGCACACTTACTGCAGGCTGAAGAGGAGGCAGTGGAGTCTCAAAGGTGGGCTGAATGAGAGTGAGTGGCTCTTGTTTGAGTCCCAACTTGTCATACATACTGTGGTGGAGGGATAACGCTAGAAATAAGTGTATGTACACACAAGGAAAATGAATGCAGTTCGTGTGAGGTGCAAGTGTGTCATATAAGCTGACACAGTCTGAGGAAGTGATATTATACATGCATTGTACAACTGCATGTACAATAACTACATGAACAATTAGTACATCTGAATCAAGGAAAGATATGCCGCCTTAAAGGCACACATGCATACATATACGCATGCACACATACATGCAATGTGGCATACATACACATACACACACATGCACGCGCACGCACACAGCTACGTAGTCAAATTTCACACTAATACAAATTTAGTACAAGCACATAAATTTGATATCAAGTATCAAGTGTACAGACACAACCGCCTCACACCTTATTGATTCTGGCAACATGGTGGTGTCCAGTTTATAAAGAGTGTGGTCGAAGAGAGAGGTGAAATCCCGTGGCAGTTCCTCCCCCTCTTGTAGACAAACCTTGAGTCGCTCGGCACATTCCTCCGTATCAGGCAGGAAATGATAGTCTGAGATCTGCAGAAGACACACGATCGATTGAGCCAAGGACTCACTGTAACCTGATTAGTGAGTGTTGTTTGCTACATGCAGTACAGAAAGTGTAGACACAACTGCTATTCAGCTATTGTGTATACTAGCTGACACTTTCGGGACATAACTCAGGAGTGACAGATCGTTGGGTTGGTCGGCCATTCAGCTAGCTACGTATACTCATAAATGTCATTTTATAACTAATACGCACCTCAGGATCTTCACTGTCAATAGCGTTGAGAGAAATTTCATCAGAGGTGAGCCATCTGAACACAACCTCTTGGAGCTTGTTATTTTCCTCCTTGTCAATGTACATATCATGGAACACATGAGCTGAGCCCATCACCACCAGTTTACCACGACCATTCTATGAACGAACAAAGTGCATCGAGTGTCTCTATTTATAATCTAACAAGCCCACCTTGCTCCTACAGAATGCACACACGGGCCTGTTGACAGGATAAGAGGTGGTACCAGTGGAGAGTACTGCAATGGCAGGTTTCTGGACTGTCAAACTGGCTCCATATGGGTACACAAAACTAAGTGATCTATGGGAGGGAGGGAGGGGAGGGAGGGAGGGAGGGGAGGGAGGGAGGGAGGGAGGGAGGGTGGGTGGGTCATGTACCATTAAGCTGCAAGAATAATCAAAGAGCTACTGAATGGAGTGGAGGACAATTCAAACAAAAGTTATGGGTTCTCAAAGGTAACTAATTACCAAGAGGTTGGCTGCATCCTATTTTGATGGATATTTCAAGCCATCAGTACGTGTTGCCATGTAACCTTACTGATTAATGGTTCCATCCTGTTCTGTTTGGCCTCCAGGGACATATTTCCCTGCTGCTCTGTTGATCTCTCTGTTGAGGACACCATTGGTGATGAGTGTTTCCTTAGGGTGGAAGTACTTGTAGTACACAGTCCTCACTACTGCATCTGTACAAATGCACCCAAGGAGCAATAAACAGTGTTCTTTACTTGTATATCAAGATCGAAAAGATATGTACTGCCTAATTTTGACAGTTTGATATTTGCAGTTGTAGTGTCAGAGTTGCATTTAAACCTCCTAAAAAAAAGCAATAGGCCTGGAGGCAAGGCTGGCTCCGACACTTCGTTGGAACAATGTTGTCAACTGTGCATCTACTACTTAAGATGTAATACAGAATGCTACATAATTATACGTAGGTCAGCAACCTCACCACTGTTTGCAATGACTCCAAACTCCTCCAGTAGAAAGTTGATGTTGGTGTTGAGTTTTCCCTCTCCCCCTTCACTCATCATGACTAGGACACACCCACCTCCGTCCAGATAACCACGCACTGCATCAAACTGAGGGACAGTAAACAAACATACTGCACTACTGCATACGAATGATTTTTAATTATACACATTTCAGAATAAAGCAAAAACGGTACACTGTTTTTTTGTACGTAGCTAAAGTCTAGTATGCTTAGTTAGTGATTTTTGCTCTTGTTTTCTAACTGCGACTTATACTACGAAGGTCAGCTTAAACTCCGCCCACTTACAGGTTAGCTACTGAGCATGCTCAGTAGTTTTGTGGGTGGAGTCAATCATC
>VSKX01101327.1_pt1 | contig 19154 bp, 11 predicted proteins | sample 4799481 | NCBI WGS metagenome assembly VSKX01 (sample SAMN12179537, study PRJNA552185) | sponge metagenome | biome: deep-sea hydrothermal plumes; feature: spots directly above weak diffusing fluid; material: sea water; isolation source: sponge from the Swan site of a hydrothermal vent ...
ATCGCTCTGGGGAATTTATGTCACCGAAATCGGTTGGAAATGTAATCTCTAAAGTGAGAGAAGAAATATCAGCTCAAGGTAAGGTATTAAAGCGTGATTTCCACGATCTTCGTTCAACTTTTGCTACCAACCTAGCTGGTTTCTTGATCCATAAAAATCTCCCCATCGGTTTTGTGCAATACAAGCTAATGCAGTTACTTGGTCATGCTGATTTTTCCACTACGCAGAAATACATTAATTTTGCTCGTTCTCTTACATTCGATAAGCAAATGGCGAGTTGGGTGGATAAGTTGTTTGGTGAATTTGTCGCTCCGTTGCAAGAAGACGCTTTTAAAGCTGACTGTACTGGAGGCGAAGATGCTTGATAAGACCCTCGACTTGTCAAAGGTAGAAGCGCAGCTCAGCACATATTTGACTGATGAAAATAGCAAGCGGGTGCGATTGCATATTGGTTTTTTGAAAGGAATATTAATTAGATACTCTTTATTACGCAAAGAATCTCAAGCCTTGCTCAATGATCCTCATGTATTGCTGAAGAATGACTACTGGTTAAAGTTGGAAGTGCTGTCGAGCAAACTTGCTAAGGATGATGATACGTTATTTAGGCGTTGCTTGTTTCATTTTGCTAGGTGTATGAAGCCCTCTGCGGCAAGACCAAGTACCGTCTTAGTGTTTGATCGTCATGTAGATTTATTGAATTTGTATCGATCCAATTATCATCTGGGTTGTGAATTTAATATAGCTCTTACTTGCTGGAATAAATTTTCCCAGTTAGCCAACTCAACCAAACAATCGATGGCGTGGAAAGCGCTTGAGTGCTTGAATCTACTGTACCAGCATGTACCGATAGTACGGAATGGCCTGCGTGATGAAGGGCTGCTGTGGTTTGAATCAGTTAATCGTTTCAGAAAAGTATTCACGTTGTATCCAATAAAAGATAAGTATCATATTTTAGAATCCGCTTTGTTAGGTGTGTTACAAGCGTACAAGCCTGAAAAATTTACAACTACGATGATAACTATCAATCATAAATCCATTGAGGTTACTGATTTAGTTGAGCTTGATCCATGTATTGTTGAGCAATTACAACAGATAGCTGATTCACCGAAATTTACAGGTGAAAAAGAGCATGACGTGAATTCTATGACTCAGCGGTTTATTGCGAATATTACTAACATCAGGATAATTTTTGATCGCAACCCTGAATGTGTAAACGGCTCAGGCTTAGATTGTTTTAAAGACAACCATTTTGCATTATTAAAGGCAGCTCGGAAGCTCATTAGAAAAAGTCAATTTTCTGAGTTGCTATTACTTTTAGAAGTTCATTTTGAGCATGAAATACTACGCCATGATTATGTTCCCAACCTATTGTCTTTCTATTTTGAAAAACAAAATAAACTAAGGAATGTTGATTACTCAGGAATTTTTAAAAGCTGTCCTGAGATAATTAGTGAATTGGTTGATATCCATCAGTCAGAGACAGCTCTTCTTCCTGAAAAAAATTATAGTACGGAAACTTTACACACTCGCTTCAGCAAAATGAAGCGTCTATTGGCTAATTATTTTTTACCGTATTTCAAGAATGAACTGGTTAAGTATGGTTTTAGCTGCATAAGCATGAATGATAATCGAATTCAGAAAGCTATTTTTCAGCAACTTCAGTCTGACGTTAAAAATAAAACAATAAGCCTAAGAACGGGAACATCTTACACTGAGGTACTTCGTTGGTTAATGGCAATCACAGGTCAACCTGTTGTGGAGGCGTTTAAAATATCATTTAAACGTCATCAGCGACATGCTCGTAGAATAAAAATCGAAGATCTGTATTCTGATGACGAACTACAAGAACTAGTCTTTTACATAGAAAAAGGGATTCGTGAATCGAATTCTGAGAAACAATTATTAGCTCTTTATTTTACTCGTATCCAAATTAAAAGCTGTTGGAATACTTCTCCAATGTCCGATATAGAACTGTCAGACATTGCAACGGTGGCGTTACCAACATCGAAAAAAAGCATCACATTGCTTATCCAAAAACCTCGTAAAGGTTATGACATTGATACCTATTCATTAGATGGCCGCACTGTAAATAGCGTTATGGGAGATATTTTGTTCGTTCGAGATACGTTAACGAACGCCTATAGAGGACTCGGCAGTGAGGATGTAAAAAAATACCTTTTTATTTTCAAAGATAAAACCAACGTATACCGACTCGATCCAAAAAACATTGTTTCTTATACTAAAACTTTATTAAATCGTATGGGATGCAGCGTTACATATAATTCAATGCGGATACGAAAAAATGGTGCAAACCATTTGTACCGTGAAGTGGCAAAGCAAATGCGTGCATATGAATCTGTTAAATTGCACACTTTTGATACTTTCATTCAACACTATCAACGAATCAGTGAGTCTCAAACACAACAAACACTGCACACTGCTGTAGATGTAATGCAACGCTATTTTACAGGACGAGAAATTGACCCCGAAATTAGAGTGTTGATGGTCGATGACGGTACTACTCAAAAAACACCAACAGGCGAATGTGCTTCAAACGGTAATGATGCAGAGGCAAAGCAATATCAAAAAGAACACCGTCATTTATCTGATCAAGAAAATGATATGTGGTGCAGTGATTTCTTGGCATGTGTTTGGTGTAAACATTTTAGAACTGTGGCTGATCCTGAGCATGTCTGGCAATTATTGAGTTATCGTGATTATGTGCTTGCTGATATGTCTGCGAGCGTTTCCGACATAGGCAACAATGATTTTCAGCGAGATGCCATTGAAGCATTGCACCTAAGAGTTGATGAAATTTTAAAACAAGTGTCACAAAAAAATGCCACCGCAGCTAAAAAAGGACAGGAACTCATGGATCAAAATGGTATGCATCCATTTTGGGCTTTCGCTGTAACGTCCGTACACAAATCTGTGGGAGACATCTTATGAACGATATAGCTAAAGCCGTTGAAAAGAGTCTAATTGTTAGCGGGTTAATACGCTTAAAGCCTTTTGATGAAGTTGATTTCGAGCATCTATCACCATTGATTCTTTGGGATTATATACGTACTAATCAACATCAAGTTACAGTGTTCAATGATAACTCTTGGTTTTCGGAAGGCAATAAACTGTCGATAACGTTTAACGGTATTAAGGACGAATTTCAATATCAATTAAAAGCCATGACGCTCGGTATGTACACACAAGGCTCAGGGGAAGGAATGGAGCCATTGTCTTGGGCTACTATACGAAAAAACATTGCAGCCTTGAAGCGATTAGCAAAATGGTTTAATCGATATAAAATCAACAGTTTTTCAGATTTTAACAACATACCAGAATTAAAACTTAGAAATATTATTGTTGAATTAGTACGAGATTCAAATTTACAAAAACATCCGTCATTTGCTCAATCTTTACTGTCATCCATCTATTGGCTTAAAGTCTATGGCGTTGTTGAGTCGGATTTATTTTTTGAGCTAATGAATGAATATTTCATCCCTTTTACGTTGCTAAAAAATAAACGCAGAAACAAACATTCCATAATACCTGTTCAAATTATGAAGCGAGTGCTTAAAACTTGTGAGAAGCATATATTAGCAGCGGAAAGTGTGTTTAATGATTGGTGTTCATTACAGAATAAATTGAATGCGGCAATACCTGATTTACCATCGTCCGAATTTAAATTAACTACTTTTATTGATGCATTAACCGAAGGTGAAAACAAAGAACTTGATGATTATTATTCGATAATCAAGAATCTTCGTTGTTATACTTTTGTGCTGATATTGAGCTACACAGGGATGCGCCACAGCGAAGTAATGGCGTTGACTGACGATTCGGCAATTGAAAAAAACAATCAGTATTATTTGAAATCATTGTTGTCTAAAACAACTGATAACACTCAAAGCTTAGAGTGGATTACTAACGAGATAGCTTACAAAGCGGTTAGCTTGATGGAACGAGTTAACAAAGTATACCGAGAAAGAGCTTCATTGCTTCTTATGCATCATGGTACAGTTTTGCCTGTCAAAAGAAAATTAAATTTAGAATTTGGATTAAACCAAAAAACTTTATTTGGTGTATCTTATCACAAGAAGTCATGTGAATTTTCGGTTCAGACTAAAGCAACAAGCAATGGTTTTAATAATCTTAATAAGATGTTTTCTATTGCATTAACCAAGGATGATATTAGTGAGTTGGATCGAATGGGATGTAATTACCAATCGGTAAATTCGAAACACAAGCAATTCAAACAGCCCTATAGAATGGGTGCCTATTTCAATTTTACAGCGCATCAATTTAGACATACTTTTGCATGGTTTATTGTTGCAAACCGCTTAGGCGATTTGGACGATATCAAATATCAATATAAACATTTAGAAAATATGATGTCCTTGGTTTATAGCCAACGAGGTTATGAATCAATGGAAGAGTTAATTCGCCTGACAGAAAGTTTTTCTGAGTTTATGTTATCTCAAACGATGGAAAATATAGTTACTGCTGCACAGGATGGTTCATTAGCAGGTAAAGGTGGGCAGAATTTCATTGCAAAATTGACTGAGATATTAAGTGATGATTTAACAACTGGAAGCGCTCCTCATTTCAATAGTATGGAAGAATTAATAACCTTTGCGGCAAAACATACTAACAACTTTAGAGGTTTGTCACATGGATATTGTACCAAGGGTGCCGAATGTAAGGTGCGAAATGCCGCAGACCCAAGTCACTGTGTTTCTTGTGATGGTTATATTGCTACACCTAGACACTTGCCTCACTGGATCGTTATTAAAAGGCGCTGTGAATCACAATTAGCTGGATTCGAAAAGTTACCTTCAGAACTAAAACTAAGATTTAAAGCTTTTAGTACAGCACTTAAAGATAATCTTGAAGCTGCAAATACAATCATCAATCAATTGACGGTTAAAGTGAAGGAGGCATGAAGTGACAGAGCAAATCGAACTCTCCGTGGAAGACAAAATAGATTGTATTCTTAAAGATATGGTATCTAAAAATGAGAAAATAAATGTTAGCCAAGTAGCAAAGCGGTTGGGCATATCTAACTCAGCAATTTACAAGTTTTACCCTAACAAAATTACTGATATACAAACTATCCAGAAGCGTCAAAAAAATAAAATTGAATCGATTGTTTTAGGTGTTGAAGTTGAAAAACTGAAAAAAGAAATTGCTGATTTGAAAGAATCTAAAGCTGAAAGTCACTGGCTCGTAAAGTCTTATAAAGATCAAAATGAAACATTGTGGGAGCACATTCAGCAAGTTTACAACATGTACGATGAAATGTTGGCTGAGCGCAATGGTTTTGCTGAGCGACTTAAGTATATGAAATAGGTTTATGTATTAATTCGTAGCTGAGAAATTCAAAAGTACAATTTAGAAGATAAAGTGCTTTTTGGACATTAAGTTAGACCAACAAGTCTAACTTAATTCGTTAAGATAAGAGAGATTACTGTTTTTCTTTATACATATATTAAAATATTATATCACTCTGTATGGTATTTCAGAGCACGTTATATTTACATCTAGGTTATTGTTCTTTATAAACATAGTTAGTCCTAAGATGCTCTCACGCTGAAAATTTGAAGGGCCAACTTTTATTTCCTGGATAGCTTCAATTGGAAACCCTATTTCTAAATACGGGATCAAAAAGTTATTTTTTGGACGAAACGACACACTTTCAGAGTTAACTAATTGTATTGATGAATATTCATTAAATTCCTGAGTGCTGATACCGTCAAGCTCTCGGTTTCCATAAGAAAATAAACGTACTTCAGCTTCTTCTGAAAAAGAAGAATTTTTAGTTCGAGCTAAGAAAGTTAGCATTTCTAAAAAAATATTTTCTTGCGAAAAGTGCCCGTGCCAAGAAGGCCCCATTCTATCAAGGTTTTCTACCGTGCTTTTAGCTATAATATCGGCAACTTCACCTGTATGCTTGGAGTCGTAGCAACAATCTTCAATATATTTAAAATTTGTTAGCTCTTGTCTACCACAGAAATGTTTCTCCAACATAGTTTTGTCAAAACCAATAGCAACGCCACCTTCTTTAGGGCAATAACTCCGCCATTGGGAAAGTAGATCTCCTTTTCTCGAAAACGAAGTAGAGTAGATCATAACTTCTTTAACATGTGAGAGTAATTCTTGTGTAGTTTCCTGTGAATAAGAGCCAGCTTTATTGATGTATAAATCAAGTTTTTGCTCCAAAATATTCAAACCTTCGTGATACTCTTTCTCATCATTTAAAAACGAATGTGCACTCAACCAAAAATTTTTGTGCATTACCATGCTCTGGCAGGCACCTATATCAGTATAATGATAGATGATTTCAGACACTGAACTCTCCTGTTCCAATTTAAAGCTTAATATTCTGAAGTTTTCCAGATAACTTCTTATTATCGTATATTGGAGCTAAAATTTTTACTATAAAAACCAATCTACAATTAAAAATTAATGTTTACTGTAATCAGTCATAGCCAGTCTGAGGCTAAACCTAGTTAGTAACAAAACTCAATTCTTACACTTAAATTTACTTCCTATTTTCAGATTAAAAACGAAGAAGTTGTTACTTTCCTCAGGAGCAATGAAAATGGGGAGGTAACAATTCTACGTTCTTCGAAAACGACATTAACTTTACGCCCCGTGAAGTGATCGAGTTAATGACTCACTTAGTGTTTGATCCTATTAAAAAAGACTTACCACTGACATTGAGCATCTACGATCCAGCTTGTGGCAGCGGCGGAATGCTCACTGAAGCGCAAAACTTTATTGAAGAGAAATATCCAGCCAAAGGCACCAACCGTGACATTCACTTGTTCGGCAAAGAAATCAATGATGAGACTTACGCAATTTGTAAGTCGGACATGATGATCAAAGGGAATAACCCTAAAAATATTAGAGTCGGCTCAACGCTCTCGACCAACGAGTTCTCAGCAGAACGATTTGATTTTATGCTGTCTAACCCTCCCTACGGAAAAAGTTGGGCGAGTGAGCAAAAAAACATAAAAGAAGACGGTGAAGTTATTGATTCACGCTTTATCGTAAAACTAAAAGACTACTGGGGTGTTTCAGCCCCTGTAGATGCGACACCACGCTCTAGTGACGGTCAATTACTGTTCATGATGGAAATGGTCAGTAAAATGAAATCAGCCGCAGGAGGCGTTCAGGGGAGTCGTATCGCTTCTGTACATAACGGTTCAAGTCTGTTTACGGGTGATGCAGGTTCAGGCGAAAGTAACATTCGTCGTTACATTATCGAAAACGACATGCTCGATGCCATTGTGCAATTACCCAATAACCTGTTTTATAACACAGGTATTACTACTTACATTTGGTTGCTCAACAATAACAAACCAAAAAACCGCCAAGGTAAGGTGCAACTGATTGATGCCAGCCTACTCTTCCAGAAATTGCGTAAAAATTTAGGCAATAAAAACTGTGAGTTTTCATTCGAGCAAATCGAACAAATAACTCAAACCTATCTCGATGTCGCTAGCATTGAACGACAGTTAGATCAAAAACAAGACCCAACAGGTATTGCCGCTAAAGTGTTTAATAACGACGACTTTGGTTATTACAAAGTCAATATCGAACGCCCAGATAGACGTAAAGCACAATTTAGAAACGAGCTGATCACGCCATTACGCTTTGACAAATCACTGCGTGAACCAATGGAATATCTCTATGGTGAGCACGGTGACAAAGTGTATGAGCAAGACTTTTTAGAAACAGACAAAAAGAACATTCTAGAATGGTGCGAAGAAAACGACATCAGCCTAAACGCCAAAGCAAAGAAAAAACTGTTTGCTGAAGAAACATGGCAAGAAGGTCGATTGCTAGTTGAGTTAGCAAATCAACTTAAGCAAACAATTACTGACGAATATTCTGATTTCAATCAATTTAAAGCTGATGTTGAGAAAGTCTTTAAAGCCATTGCACCAAAAGTGCTTAAAGATATTAAGACAGCTAAACGTAAACCTTTTTTCACAAGCGTAGTTAATGCAGTGAGCTGGTATGACGAAAATGCCGTAAAAGTTATTAAAAAAGTCGTCAAGTTTAAACAAGACAAGCTAGACGAATTATTACAACACTTAAGTTGTGAGCAAGCTGATTTAGCAGATTTTGGTTATTTTGCTGTTGAAAACAAAGTAAATGAATTTACCACCTATGAATCAAACTCAGATCTACGTGATGCTGAATCACTACCGCTAACTTACAACAACAGCAAAAATGTAGAAGTGAGCAAAATACATCAATACTTCCTAGACGAAGTACAACCTCACATTGAAGAAGCATGGATTAACTTAGATTCAGTGAAAATTGGCTATGAAATTAGCTTCAACAAACACTTCTATCAACACAAACCATTGCGTTCGGTGACTCAGGTCGCAAACGATATTATTGAGCTTGAGAAAAAGGCTGATGGCTTGATTGCAGACATTCTCGGTATTGCGAAAATTCGAGGAGCGTACCATGACTGAATTAGCTGCTATGTCTGAGTATGAGTCGTATAAAGATTCAGGAGTTGATTGGCTGGGTGATATTCCTTGTGAATGGAACTTAACTCCTGGGTTTAACGCTTACAGTGAAAACAAACGCAATAATAAAGGATTGAAAGAAGAGAGAGTATTATCTTTAAGCTACGGAAAAATTATTGTTAAGCCAAAAGAAAAACTTGTTGGGCTAGTACCTGAATCGTTTGAAACATATCAGATAGTTGAACCTAATGATTTGATAATTCGTTGTATGGATCTTCAAAACGATAAAACAAGTCTAAGAATAGGGCTATCAAAAAATCACGGTATAATTACCAGTGCCTATTTGAATCTTAAAGTTAACGAAAGTTATGATTCTAAGTTTTTATACTACTACCTTCATTCCCTTGATACGACCAAGATTTTATATAAATTTGGTACAGGGCTACGTCAGAACTTAAGTTTCAAAGATTTTTACCGTCTACCAATATTTGATATTCCGAAAAGTTTGCAAATTGCAATTGCCAGTTTTCTCGATAAAAAAACAGCACAAATTGATGAAGCGGTAGCCATTAAAGTGCAGCAAATCACCTTGTTGAAAGAACGTAAGCAGATAATGATCCAACAAGCCGTCACCCAAGGCTTAAACCCTGATGCCTCAATGAAAGACACAGGCGTAGATTGGATTGGACAAATACCTGAACATTGGAAATTAGTATCTAATCGGCGTCTATTTAGAGAAAATTCAAGAGTAATTAAAGGTGATGAATTACCTTTGTCCTTATCTCAAGCTCACGGGGTAATTCCATCAAAGGAAATGAAAGAAAGATCTTTAAGTCCTTCACATCGTAAGAATTTTAAATTATGCGTGCCGGGTGATTTGGTAGTTAATAGGTTTAAAGGTCATTTAGGAGTGTTTTTTGAATCTCATTATGACGGGATAGTAACCTTTCATTATGGTGTTTTTAAACCTAATAATGATGTTTGTACCAAGTATTACGAACATTTGTTCCATACCGAACCATATAAAGCAATTTATGCTGGAGCATCAAATGGTATGACAATTGGTTTACAAAATTTATCAAATCAGAACTTTTATATGATCAAATCATTACAACCACCGATTAATGAGCAACATGATATATGTCAACAGATTGAGAATGATGCTGCAAAAATTAACTATGGAATAAATGAAATGTTGCAGCAAATCGAAAAAATCAAAGAATACAAAACCACACTGATCAATAGTGCAGTCACAGGCAAAATCAAAGTGCCATTAGTGAAAAGTTAACTATAACAATAACAAGGACGTTGCATAGTGCAGAAAACTCGAAGAGATGTAAAACAAAAAAGTAGTGATATAGCAGTTGCTAGCTTGTCAGCTGCTCAATTATTTTCTGAGCAACATATTATTGCCACGGCAAATGAGTCAGTAATTAAAGGACAACTGAATTTGCCAGAGTATCAACGACCTTATCGTTGGTCATTTGATGATGTTAGTGCACTGCTGAGTGATATTTCAGTTTACTGTGGGGATAGACGTGAACAAAAACCTTTGCTTTATATGGGAAGCGTCGTACTTCATCAGGTATTCGATTCAAAGAGTAAAAGTTATTTTTTGAACATTATTGATGGTCAGCAGCGCATTACTACTTTGTCACTAATTTGCATGGCGATTGAAGCAAAAAAATTAAACAAAAATTTTGAATTGCCAGCAATGGAATATGCCTCACCCGTTAGCCATGAGCGTATTGCCAAAAACTACCAATGGCTATTAGCGCAAACTTTTTCAGAAGCGTTGCTTCAGCTGAATTTAGATCACATAAACTTCACTTTGGTTGTGACTCAATCAGAGGACGAAGCCTATCGTTTTTTTGAAACTCAAAATACAGGTGGAGTCAGGCTAACTGGCCCACAAGTTATTAAGGCTCATCATTTAAGAGCTATTCCTAATGAGTTGCAAAGTAATTTAGCTCGAAAATGGGAGTCGTTTAATTATCTAGACGAAGTGGTTATTCGATTACTTAAAGCTCGTCGATGGCAGACTTTTAATTTTAATCATGTGCCATCACATCGAGCGCCAGAGAGCATTAAAAAAACGATAGTAAATGAGTTCGCTAACAAAACGAGAGAGGCATCTGATGACATGGCGTTTAGCCGATGTGCACAAAATAAAAGTCTATCAGGGGCTATATCTCAACAATCAATAGAGGGCTATTTAGCTAAACAACCGCTTAATGCAGGAGTGAATACTGTGCATTATTTTGATTACTTTAATTTGCTGTATCAAGATCTGTTGGTTGAACAAAGCTCTCCATACTTAGACGACTTTTATCAGTTCTACAACGCAGTGGTGATAAAAGCCAATAACAGTGATTATTTAGTTGAGTTTTATGATATAGCCATACTGCTATATGTTAGTGAGTTTGGTACTGAAAAGTTAATTGAAGCGGCTTATTGGCTTGCTCGGTGCGTATTTTCTATTCGTTTGAAAAACAAAAAAACCGTAAGAGAAGACTCTATTTCTGCGTTTGCTGCTGCAACGCCATTACTTGATTGGATATCTACTGCTTATCAGCACCAGCAATTAGTGGAGTATTTAATTGCTTATAGCTATGACATTTCAGCTGATAATATTGGCAAGGAAGATGGCAAAGGCGTAAAGCAAAAATTTCTTAATGGTTTGGCTCAATATTTTGATATTGATATTTCGGGATGTACGCCAGCACAGCTGGCGAGCGGATTCGATTCCAAATTGCAATGTTCGATTACATGCAAAGTTAACAGCATTCAATTGGCTACTAATTCTTCTCACACGGAGGTGCTGCTATGAGTTTTAAAATAATAGATCAAAATCACGCGGTTACTACGATTATTCAGACGCCAGAACTGATATTAAATAATCAAATTGCATTTGAGATACCTGCTTATCAAAGAGCTTATGTTTGGGGCGGAGAAGGTGTTTTAAAATTGCTGCAAGATATTGAGCAATCGTATATTTCAAAAGATCACCAGTATTATATTGGCACTGTTCTCTCATCAAAATTAACAGCAAAGGCAAACAAAGAAGCTGAAATTAGCTATGAATTAATTGATGGGCAACAACGCATGACAACGTTGATGTTAATAGCTATCGCCTTTAAGAATGTGGGAATTAACTGCGAACTTGCTAACGTTGCCACGCTTTGCCATTTACCAAGAGTTACGTTTTCAATAAGAGAAATGGTACAAGGTTTATTGTGTTCATGGAGTGATTTAGAATTTACTCACAAGCCGTCAGATGAACAGATTCATGCTGATGAGTACACTAAGCATTTAGTTGAAGCGCTAAATACTGCTACAAGTTTTATTGAAAATATACTAAAAGATTCTAATAAAGGTGAAAGTCACTTACTTCAATTTGCTGATTATTTTTTTAAAAACGTGCGCTGGGTAAATAATATTATTCCGACAGGTACTGATTTGAATAAACTGTTTGCCACTATGAATACCAGTGGTGTTCAGTTAGAACAGTCAGATATTTTAAAATCAAAATTGCTCGATAAATTGAGTGCAAATTTAAAAGAGTATGATGGTTTATGGCAAGTATGTGAGAACTTAAATCGTTACTTTGAGCGAAATGCTCGTAAAGTGTTTACTGCATCAAATTGGGCGATAATTGAAGATGAAAATTTAAACACCTTTGATTTATCTATTTTAAAACTTAAAGATGCTGAATCAGTAAAGGCGAATGGTTTGTCTTTGAAGGAGATAATAAACTCTCCTGATATATTAAACAAAACCTCGACAGTGTCATTAGGCAAGAATGACCAAAAAAACAAAAATGATTCTGGGGATGAAATATTTTGTCGTTCAATTATTAGTTTCCCTTTGTTATTAGTGCATGCGTTTAGGATCTATTGTGCAATTGAGACAGATAAACCTGATATCGATAGCCGTGTGAGCGGTGAGCGTTTAAATGATGCTTTTGAAAGTTTTGTGAGCACAGCCAGCGAGCAAGAAGTTAAAGACTTTTTGCATTGTTTGTGGTCGGTCAGGTATCAATTTGATAAATGGGTTGTAAAGTGGGTTGAAAAAGGTGAAGAATCTATTCCTGCTTTACGTTTAAGTAGTGTGTACACTTCTGAAAAAAGATTGAACCGAACTGCCAAAAAAACTTCTGATATCAGTCAATTGCAAAGCATTAGATACTTCACAGGAGAGCGTAGTGCTCAACATTGGTTAACGGCTTTTCTCGGAACTTTAGTTGCGTCATCTATTAATAAGAATGAATCTATTCTTAAGAAGAAGCAGGTTTTAGAGATACTTGAAGATATTGATAATAAATTATCGTTAGCTTTATTTAATCCCAACTTTTCTCAAAAAGCAGCGAGTTTCAATTCTTTAAGTGGTAAACAAATTTCTTATGGAAATGCTGACGAAATACGAGATTACTTAGAGCAGTTTAACGGTACAGGCTTTGAACACTATTGGTTTCAAAAGCTTGAATATTTACTTTGGAAGAATGAATCAAATCGAGAAAATGAAAAATTTAAAAAATACCGAATAAGCTCAAAAAATTCGGTAGAACACGTACACCCACAGCATGAAGAATATAACAAAGCTCTAGAAGGTGACTGGTTGAATGCCTTCGGCAATTTAGTATTATTAAGTCCGGGTGAAAACTCTTCTTACAGCAATCAAACGGTTACTAAAAAGCAGGCTGACTTCACTGATAAGCCTATTTACGATTCTTTAAAACTGAAACGAATTTTTGAATTGAAGGCAAATGGAAAGTGGAATGAGAGTACAATTAAGCAGCACCAACAAACGATGATAGATTTATTGATGAGCCATTATTCTGGAGTGTCAAATGGTCAGTGAAACCAACGAACAAGCTCTAGAGTCTGCAATTGAAAAACACCTGACAGGCACTTGTTTAGAAGAGCTAAATGCAGGCGTTCAAGAACTAGCACCTGACTATGCTAATCAACAATTTAAGCTTGGTCATGCTTCTGACTTCAATATGCAGTATGCGTTAGACCTTCGGTTTTTCTGGCAATTTTTACAAGAAACTCAAAAAGAAGAGTTAGATAAGCTTAAGCGGAATAGCCCGAAAGATTGGGAAAGAAAGCTGTTTGAGCGTTTTGATAGGCTTATCAAAAAAAATGGCATCTTACATTTGCTTAAAAAAGGCTTAAGTGTTGATGATGCCCATTTTACATTAATGTTCACCGCCCCACTTGCTAGCAGCAGTAAAAAGGTAAAACGAAATTTCGCCGCCAATATTTTTAGCTCAACTCGACAAATTAGATATTCTCAAACAAATCCGCTTCAAGAAATCGACATGGTGCTGTTTATTAACGGCATACCCATAATTACGTTAGAACTCAAAAATACTTGGACAGGGCAAACAGCGCGATACCACGGTCAAAAACAGTACCGTAATGATAGGGATATATCACAACCATTATTACAATTTGGTCGTTGCTTGGTTCATATGGCTGTAGACACTGACGAAGTCTACATGACTACTAAGTTAGCAGGAAAAAGCACTTTCTTTTTACCGTTTAATAAAGGTAATAATCATGGTCAGGGGAACCCAATAAACCCGCTAGGTCACAAGACAAGTTATTTATGGGAAGACGTCTTTAAAAAAGAAAGCTTAGCGAACATCATTCAGCATTTTGTTCGTTTGGATGGAAGTAGTAAGGATGACTTAAAGAAACGTACCTTATTCTTTCCTCGATATCATCAAATGGATGTCGTTAGAAAACTTATCAACCATGCTGCAACCCACGGTGTTGGCCAAACATATTTAATCCAGCATTCAGCGGGTTCAGGTAAATCAAATTCTATTACTTGGGCAGCTTACCAGCTGATTGAAACCTACCCTGTCAGTGACAAGATTTCAGGTAGCAAAGGTGTAGAAGAGCCTTTATTTGATTCAGTGATTATTGTTACTGACAGAAAGCTTCTTGATAAACAACTCAGAGAGAACATTAAAGAGTTCTCTGAAGTTAAAAATATAGTTGCCGCTGCTTATAAATCATCAGATCTGAAATCAGCTCTGGAAAGTGGTAAAAAAATCATCATTACTACTATTCAAAAGTTCCCCTTCATCATTGATGGCATTGGCGATTTAAGTGACAAACGTTTTGCAGTGATCATTGATGAAGCCCACAGCTCTCAATCTGGCTCTGCACATGACAACATGAATAGAGCGATGGGAAAGGCAGAAGTTGAAGAGGTCGAAGATGCGCAGGATAAAGTATTACAAGCTATGCGCTCACGTAAGATGCGCGGCAATGCTTCGTACTTAGCATTCACGGCTACACCGAAGAACGCCACGTTAGAGAAGTTTGGTCAATGTCAGGCCGATGGTAGCTTTGAGCCATTTCACCTTTATTCAATGAAACAAGCCATTGAAGAAGGGTTCATTCTCGATGTTATGGCCAACTACACGACTTATCAAAGTTACTATGAGATTGAAAAGTCTATTCTGGAAAATCCCCTTTTTGATGCTAAAAAGGCACAGAAGAAGTTACGTGGTTTTGTTGAAAGAGAGCAGCAGACCATAAATATTAAAGCAGAAATAATGCTTGAACACTTTACCCACCATGTAGTGAATGCCAAAAAGCTACATGGAAAAGGTAAAGGGATGGTGGTTACACAGAATATCGTAACGGCTATCCGCTATTACAAAGCGATTACTCGTGCTCTAGGAGAGCAAGGCAACCCATTCGAAGTTGTTATCGCATTTTCTGGCACTAAAGAAGTTGATGGTATCGAATACACTGAAGCTGGAATGAACGGTTTTGCTGAAGGGGATACTAAAGATTACTTTGATGTGAACTACAAGCGTAAGAATCCTGAAGATAAGATCCCTAAAAGTGTTAACCAAGATAAATACAGACTGTTAATTGTCGCTAATAAATATCTAACGGGTTTTGATCAGCCAAAATTGTGTGCGATGTATGTTGATAAAAAGCTGGCTAGTGTTTTATGTGTTCAAGCGTTATCACGGTTAAATCGCTCAGAACCTAAGCTGGGCAAGAAAACTGAAGATTTATTTGTTCTTGATTTCTTTAATAATACGGACGATATCAAAACCGCCTTTGATCCGTTTTATACGTCGACAACATTGTCATCAGCAACCGATGTTAACGTATTGCATGAATTGAAAGATAAAATGGATGATGAAGATGTCTATGAATGGAGCGAAGTTGAAGACTTCGTTGAACGTTTTTTCAACGAAGAAGATGCACAAGTCTTAAGTCCGATTATTGATACAGCGGCAAACCGATTTAATATCGAATTAGATTTAGAAGATGATGATAAAGTCGATTTTAAAATCAAGGCTAAACAGTTTGTGAAGATATATGGTCAGATGGCGTCTATCATGCCTTACGAAATCGTCGTATGGGAAAAACTGTTTTGGTTTTTAAAATTTTTAATTCCGAAGTTGATAGTTAAAGACCCTGATGCCGATGCTCTAGATAAGCTACTAGAATCGGTAGATTTGAGCTCGTATGGTTTAGAAAGAGTAAAGCTCAACCATCGCATTGTGTTGGATGAAGCAGAAACAGAGCTTGAACCACAAAATCCAAATCCTCGTGGTGCTCATGGTAGTGACGAAGAAAAAGACCCACTAGATGAAATCATTCGTAGCTTCAATGAACGCTGGTTTCAAGGTTGGAGTGCCACACCTGAAGAGCAAAAAGTAAAGTTTATCAATATCGCTGAAAGCGTTAAAACGCATCCTGATTTTGAAGCTAAATATCAAAATAATCCTGATCCACACAACCGTGAATTAGCATTTGAAAAAATGCTCAAAGAAATCATGCTTCAAAGAAGAAAAGATGAATTAGAGTTGTACAAACTGTTTGCGCAAGATCCTGCATTCAAGACTGCATGGACTCAGAGTATGCAACGAACAGTTGGATTATAATAATTATAAGGAAATAACATGTCAGTCGAATACCATCACGTTGTGATTCATCATTTAAGAAAGGAACCTAAACAGCAGATTCAGAAACCAATTATCAAGGACGTTACTTTGAATAGTGATTCAGAGTCAGTTCATAAACTCGTAGATGGAGTGATAAAGTTGTACGGAACCAAAGACAATAATTCAATCTTTGGAACATTTTCTGATGATGAGGATTTTGGTTATTTCCCCGCAAATTTTGAGTCATTTAGAGCTGGAAGCCAAACTGAAGGTGATTTCATTTCGTTAACTAAAGTAGCCATGAATTCACTCCAAAATAAGGCTGGTGATGTTAATTTTGCATCAGGCGGGTATATTTTATTTGCATCTTATTCAATGCAGGGTAAGCCATACTTTCTTGTTGCCATGATTAAACAAAGAGAAGGATTACAGCTCAATGACGATCTAGAGCCAATAGGGATTCAAGAATTAGACCTAAACAAATTACATCAGGCTGCTCGAATTAATATTCATAGATATCTCGAACATGAACAAGCTGATGTAGATGAAAAAGAGCAGTTCAGTTATCTAAGTTTTGTCAGCCCAAGAAGTAATCAGAGTGCATCGGGATATTTTATCAAAGCCCTTGGTTGTAGCGGTGGCGTAGCTTCAAGTAGAGCAACTGATAGTGCAATAGTAGGTATGTCAGACTTCTTTAATAAAGATAAAAACCTTAAGATAAGAGTGAAAGAATTAAAGGCAGGAGTTTGTTCATATTTGAGAGACTGTTGTGATGAAAAAAGACCTGCTACAGTCACTGATTTAACTGGTCTTGCACGAAATTTTTTGCCTACTGGTTATAGTGAAGAGCAGCGAAATAAAGTAGAAGAAGATTTAGCTTCATATTTAAATAGTGATGATAAACAAGTACCAGCAGAATTTAGGGTTCATTTAGCAACTGTCAACAAAAAAGCCAGAGTAAAATTAAAAACGGCTAATTGGCAAGTTCAATTTGAAAAGCACTCTTTTGGCTTCGATGAAAATGCAGAAGTCTGGTATGACAAAGATAATGAACGATTAATTTTTAATAATATTACGAACGAAATGAAGTCGATTTTCATGGATGAAAAATGATGGATAAAAAGTCTTTAAGTGTTTCTGATGCATTAAAAGGCATCGTTAACCTTTATAGGTTAATTGGAAAACCGAAGATATCTACTGACAATAGATTTGAAGCAATTATAACTTCAGACAATGAGATCGCTTGTGCTATCAATTTTTGTATTGAGTTACCTGCAAAATTTGGACGATTCGAAGAGTTGCTTGTTAATGGCGATGAGTTGAGAGATGGTCAAAAGATAATAGTGGGTCAGAAGTTATCGATTAGCTGGGCTTTACCAACAAGCGGTACACCTCCTATTTATAAAAGCTTTGAAGAATTATTAAGTTTACGAAAAACAATTTTCAAAGGTGAATCAATAGAATGTTTTTACGTTGCAGATGAAGATTTACTTGTAGATTCTAGCTCAGATGATTCAAAAGCAAATATTTTGAATCAGATTTGTGAATTGATTAGTTTACTATCGAAGGTAGCTCATTATCACGATGAAAAAAGTCGGGCTGATACGTTTCGTTTAGTATATGTTACTAACATAAATTCAGAAAATGGGTTTCACCCTGTTTTACTCGAAACTAAATTCGATAAAAATGATTTAGAGATAGAGCCAATTGACTTAACAGCATTAAAAGAAATTATCCATGCAAGTGAATTTTCGCAATCTCACTCTGAAGAAAAGCTAAGCATGTTTAGATTATGTTTGGCTGAGATGATAGAACTTACTCCTTCAAACTGTAATACCTTTAGTTTTTTATTGGGCAATTGGTCTGAATTGATTCAAAGCTATAAGAAAAGTTTTGATGTTTATTTGAGTGGTTTTTCATTCAGTAAAGTACGAAACGAGCTTGCGAAGTCAGAAGTTGAAATTGCTAATTCTCTATCAAAAGTATTGGGTGATGTCACAGGAAAATTGTTTAGTATCCCTATTTCGTTTGCAGCACTACTAACAATGTCAAAGCTGAAGACAATCGAAGAAAACTTAATGTTTGTTATTGGAACAATATTGGTATCTCTCATCATCAGTGGATTAACAAGAACTCAGCTACTCCTAAAAAAGAATATTGACGCAGGTGGTAAGTTGATTTTTAGTCAATTTGAGCAAAATGGCGCAGATTACCCAAATGATCTAAAGACATGTTTGAGTGATGCTCGAACAACCATATCAAAACAATCTCGTTTATTAGGAACTGCGCTACATGGTGCTAGAGTTGTAGGATGGTTGATCTCAATTATCGCAGTTGCAATTTTTGTTCAAAAATTTTGGAGCAATTGATGTCAATTGACTGATGGGGAGCAACATTGAGTTTTCAATTAAAGCTTTTCTTCTATAATATTGTGTTCTATAAAAGTGCTGGTCTAAAATGTTAAAAATTAAAATGCCATCTTATGGTAGAATTTTAAGCGATTTGCGTCAACTTATGGTGAAAAAATGATTATTGTGGATTTTTTGATTTGAGATTTCATGCAGGTTTCAAGCAATTTTTTATGCCACCTTATGGTGTAATCGCCATAAGGATGTGGTTAGTTGGGGCAAATAATGAATCTGAATAATAAATACGCACATTTAATGTGGCTCGCTGGTTTAGCGGCACTTTTGGCAATGACCAATCAAGTCATTGCGGCCTCAAAGCCATTACTTATCACG
>VSKX01038000.1_pt1 | contig 19152 bp, 16 predicted proteins | sample 4799481 | NCBI WGS metagenome assembly VSKX01 (sample SAMN12179537, study PRJNA552185) | sponge metagenome | biome: deep-sea hydrothermal plumes; feature: spots directly above weak diffusing fluid; material: sea water; isolation source: sponge from the Swan site of a hydrothermal vent ...
CCTTGCTTTTAGTCAAAATTGAATGATTTCGACCAGTCACAAAACTCAAATCTAAACACATAGTTTCATAGACATTTTCAAGAGCTACTAAATATATATTTTGTTTTTGTAATGGGACAATTCTAACACAAGTTATAGGCTCTCAAAGGTTACTGCCAAAACAGCTCATTTTTAGAAAAAAACGCAAGGCTATAGCCTTTGGTTTTGTTCAAATTGAAGGATTTCGACCAGTCACAAAACTCAAATCTAAACACATCATTAGAAAGGCCTTCTCAAGAGCTACTGAATGCAAGTTTTATTTTTGAAATTCGTCCATGCTAACGGCTTACTGAATGCAACTGAAAATAATCAATCCTAACGCAAGAAACGAGCCTCTAACACAGTCTGTTTGCATGGTTACCGTGGTCACTGTAGTCGTCTACCAATAATATCTCGTGCAGTAGAGAGGGTGGTGTTCTGTTGATAACACTGGTGATGGTCCGTAGCAACACCGTATACGCCTCGTTGTGGAATATAATGACCACGGAAGCAGACGGTAGGATATTGATGGAATAGGAGCGATCCACACATCTACATCAATGAGAACACATTGCGGTATTCACTTAATTACAAGTGTAATTTCCAACAATGAGGTAATATTACCACATCTTGGCAAACATTGTTGAATTAGCAACATACTGTACACACCTTGGATCTCTAGTGTCAGGAACCTCTCGGTCAAGTGGTAGTCGGTCGCTGATAAACTGGTTAAACCCGTTTCTATCAAACCCTCTCTTTTCCTCTGCTTTCTCCACGTCAGTCTGTGCCTCCAGACTCTGCCCCCAATATCTAACGAGGGAGGGGTACACAATAACACTCACAATTAACGTATAGTAGCGGAGAATTTTCGTTGGGTTTTATTTTCGTTACGGAGAGCCACAAAACAAAAATTAACAGACGGTGAATTGTAAGCTACTATACTCTATGATGATGTGGTTAAATGAAAATAAGACCACGAAAATATGATTTGAAGGCCTGAACGAAAAGTTCCCGCTATACGGTAACACTACTACATATAAGCACATTGATGGGCCGGCTGTGCAGTACTTGTTCGTCACGGATCATTAATGTGTTGTTGATATCTATTACACAACTAACTCACTTCTTTAATTCCCTCTCTACTTCATAGCGTAGCATGCTCTTCTGGCGTCTGCTGACATAGCTGCGACTCACCAGTAGTGTACAGGACAGGCAGAGCGCTAACACTAGGAATAGCACCACTCGCTTAGCAAACAACCTCATTACTCTAGCTAAGTTACTAACCGGTCGCCCCAACTGAACACCTTTGTGAAACAGTGGGATAGGATCGTCACGACAAGACACGCCCCTAACAACAGCCTTGACAACAGCATGAGTGGTGGAAGAGATCTCAGAGCTTTCTTATCCAGTCACAGAAACGGTACCTTCCACACCAACAAGAGCAGCAGTACAGCAGCAGGTGCCTACTAGCCAGCCGACATGCATGCAATATCTACACGACATTTACATTGATTTTCCCTGCACCACAGATACTCTCGGTAGGAAGTATTCTGTCGGTAGTGCTCCAAAGATTCAGTCCGTTGATTATGAGCAAGTCTTGTCCAACATACAACAACACAAAGACAACGTTGTCACTGGCTTGGAGCGGTTCAAATCCCTCACCAAGAAAGGGAAACAAGCGAAAGAAGTATTGCTATTGCGGAAACACCACGAGATATGGAACCAGGAAAATACTAGACTGTTTGAGTCATGTTCTAGAGCACAATCTGAGCTAAACCAATGGAGAGGTGATATGCTAGCAAAAGGATACCCTTGTCTTAAAGAGCTCCTTACAGAGCTAACAGCGTTTGAGTCTGAGCTACACGATAGTCAACAAGAGTTCAAGCAGCGTACATTAACTCCCGTATGGTGTGTGCGTGCAGACTTGAAGGGTTTAGTAAAAGATACGGCATCAGGTCCACTGGGAAAACCGCACCTTTCACCACTGGAGCAGATCATAGCCGAGTTGGAAACTGTCAAAGAACAGCAAAATATAATACAACAGTTGCTACAAGAAGAGTTTGAAAGTATGGAGTCAGATTTAGACAATTTCATGGACGACTGGGGTGTGTGTAACCATGGTAATGTGCTGGTTGTCAAGGATACAGAGCCAGTTGTCCAAGTGTTGCCGTCGGCAGTGCTAGATTTGCAGTGTCCTGATGAGAAATTCGTTAGCAATGCTCTGAATGAGTTCTGTTCTCTTGACAACCAGTTCACCACTTTACTGGCAGAGTGGAGGGAGGCTAACCAACACACACTAACGTACGTGGGTTACTGTAGAGTAATCAACACACACTAACGTACGTGAGTTACTGTACAGTAATCAACACATACTAACCTACTTGAGTTACTGTACAGTAATCAACACACACTAACGTACGTGGGTTACTGTAGAGTAATCAACACACACTAACGTACGTGGGTTACTGTACAGTAATCAACACACACTAACGTACGTGAGTTACTGTACAGTAATCAACACACACTAACGTACGTGAGTTACTGTACAGTAATTAATACACACTAACGTACGTGAGTTACTGTACAGTAATCACACACACTAACGTACGTGAGTTACTGTACAGTTGGGCCCTTGATTGTACGAATGCTAGCACTTGAATTAATGTGGTAATCATCATTTCGAGCATGCGCAGTTAACCATGTGTTGCCAATAGCTACCTAGTAGGTTGTCTAACTCCTGCTGGTGAATGAATCCTTTTCTCACATGTAGGGGTAGGTAGTGAATAGGATTATAGTTAGACATTTATTGCTGCAAAGTCCCCGGGAAAATACCGTATTGTTTGTGCATACCAGAGGTGGGTATAAGAGAGAGCTGTGTAACTAAAATTTATAGTCGACTTTATAATAATGGAATCCGATGAGGATTCTGATTTTGAAGACCCAGTACTGTCTCTTGTTGCTCATATTGTTGTTACGTTCAACATTCTTGAAAGCGTTGGTAAGGAGACAGTTCGAGGTGCGGAATCTCTTTTGGGTCTCATTGATAATTTTTGGTATGCATCTGGCACTCTTGAGTGTCGTACGCAATGCTTGGCAATAGGATCTTGCGGTAAAAAAGTTCCAAGTGATGTCAAAGTGGCAAAAAAGAGAATCCCAACGTATGATGAGAACGAAAAAAGTATTACCTATTTACCAAAGGTCCTTGTTGACTTGGACCGGTTTAGCGATCGAATCGAGGCAGACCGCTACAAAGAATTAGCAATGGTTTGTAGAGACGGACCAAGATCCCAGGAGTCAAAAGCCACCCATTTGAAAAGGATTGAAGTGTTCTTAAGTAATTGTGACTACAAAGGAGGTACGTTACATTTCAGACAAGCGTGCTATAATACGTAGTCTTGTGCAGTGTGCAATTACGATGTATGATTTTTACTTGCAGCCATGATTTATTACACTGGTCACGGTACAGAGGACACTGGCGATTGGGTGTTCGAAGATAGCTGTATCACATTTGAGGAAATTATGGATATTTACCTCTCAAAATTCCGTGGAAAGTTGCTCTATATTCTGAGTGACGCCTGCTATTCAGGTGTTTGGGTAGATAAACTGGCTGCTTGCATGGACAGATTGGGGATTGGTGCATGTGGACACTTGGCAAAGAAAGAAGGAATCCTTATCAAACTCATAGCTGCTTGCGAGAGATCTACATTTTCTTATGATGGCTTCTTTTCAGAAGAGGTTTTGTCCTCGAGCGAATCTGGAAAACTATTAATGAATCGTGGTAATGTTATAACCAAAGGAGGCAACACACAAACTACGCAGAGCTTAGACACAACAAACATTCGCTGTTTTGAGGGTCCCTACTGCGAATGCAAGTTTTACAAAATTCAAAGAAGCATCCGCTGGAAATGGAGTGACGTGGCAGATCGCACCTGGCGAAGTAAAATGGCAGGTCAACTTCAAACATTGAAAAATGTTATCTTGTGGCGGAAAACCATTGTGCAAAATGGATCAGCAAAGTATACCATTGACTGGGGAGTGGGTTTTAGTGTTCCTGGTCACATTGAAAAGAATTCACAAAACTCACTATTTTAAGAAAGTTCTGCATCTTTTTTGTGTAGCTACATTTAATTATTTGTGAACAACTTGATCACTCATTATGATTATCATCAAGTCTGTAGCTACTTGAAGACCTTAAACTACCTTGGTATATTTATATAGTAACATCAAACTATTACCGAACTACCAAATCCCCCATCACAAAGAAATGCAGTAGCTACAGTACTGTACAGTATAATATGGTTTAGGGTGTTCACAATAACCTCCTCCCTCAGTAGTCCATACGGTGGCTGGAGTCGCTGTGAGGCGGAGTCTTTCCACCACCTGTTACAACAGCACCCTCTCACACTGGCCAATAGGAGGAGGTTATATATGGACAGAGCTACACGACAATTCCCCCACAAGACCAGGGACGAGATTGTAAGCACCATTTATTGTACAGAGGTGGCCTTTATTGAGAGATTGATGTTGTTGTCCACACACAGTACGTACATTAGAGAGGTGCTAGTGTACGACAGTTGGCCAATATTCGAAGGTGGCCTGTTATAAGAGGTTCCACTGTACTGTATTACAGTAAAGCCTGGTTCACAAAATTAATATGACGCTGGAGTTTACGTACGTACGTACGTAAACTTGTATCAAGAAATGCTCTATTAGAACCTGGGTCTAATCAATTGTTTCCTGATGCTACTGACGCTAATCTACGTAAGCTCCAGCGTCATAATTATTGTGATTTACGTAAGCTGCCACGGTCATCATTTTATTGTCAACTACGTAACAGCATCATTATAATGAACCAGGCTTGAGATCGCTCTCCGTAATCTCTCAGGTGGCTCACGAGTCATGGCATCTCTCCTTGAAGCACTATGTTGCTACGAGACGTGACCTGCTCACTGCGTGGGCGGGACACAGAGATGAACTAGCTGTGAGGATGGTGGAGGTGTGTAGAGAGGTATGCCACACCCACCAGGCGGCGGCTGTTGCTAGGACACAGAGGAACCAATGGCGACAACGCTGTGACAAGCTCTACAACAAGGTGCCTTACTATTTCCGTATAGTTAGAGAATGTTTTGAGGACTATAACTTTCGCGTTTTTTCTCCATCCATGAAAAGTTTAATCTGCAAAGTAGTAAAATTAATAATGGAAGGAGTTTTATACATTAAAACCCCTTCCACACATGAAAGTAAAATCGTGAGATATTATTAGCCAATTCACGAAATGCTTGGCTACCGAAAAACTCTAGCTAGCTATAATTATGGTATAGACACACCACACACAACTACTACTATTACTGTATAATTATAGGTGCAAGCGTGGCGGGAAGAAAAAATGAAACTTCAACAAGCAGAAACTGAACGCATTGCCAAGCAACGTGCTATAGAGGAGGAGCAACGGCAACGAGAGGAACAAAGAGCTTCGAGAAAGAGAGAACAGGAAAAAACTCAAATCAAGCAATATCAATCGACATTGCAATCATGTCACCGTGACAACCTAGAGCAGGTACGAAGATTGGAAGAGGCAGCAAAGATTGAAAAGACGAAGTTAGCAGCACACAATGTTGAGAGGGTGGGGTTTCGACAGGAAATATTGTTGCAGAAAGCTATCGAAGCCAGAGAATTGAAAGAGCTGGCATTAAAGGAGGCAAAAGAAAAAGAAAAGAGGTTGGACTTGCTACGACAGCAGGTTCAGGTGGAGACGACCTTTGACCCCGAGAGAGTCGTACAGGCCACAATAGTAAGGATATAGTTTTGTTTAGTCTTGTTCCCAGGCCGTATACATAGAAGTGTGTTTGTTAAGGCACGTTGTAATCGAGCATTTCTTGATGCTACGTAAGCTCCAGTATCATCTTGGAAATTAAAGAGCCTTTTAGAAAATACCGGCCTGGGAACAGGGAAGGCTATTAAATAATACACATTTTACTGTACCTCTCCATTCCATTTAGTCATCTCAAGCACGCGTGGCCAGTCTTACTGCTCCCCCAGATTCCACCTCAGGACTGTACAAACTACACGGTTATATATCTGACAAGATCACCTCTGACCCTCGAGTGCGTCTAGAGTGTGCGTTGCGGGAGGCGGGGCTACACACCACCCCCTACGCCAGAGCTGCACTGGCAAGAATACCACCACCACAACAACCAAGACCTGACCAAACATCAACACTCTTCAAGAACAACACTAATTAGAGCAACCGTGTAAGTGTTCCCAACAAGCCCATCAGTTCACACATTGCCAACCTAGCTACTATAATGCAGTTTGTCAATTCATGTTTTCTTTGGCACTTTGCAAGATCGAAAGATTCGTAATAAATGAATGCACAACGCGTTACAATCCTGGAGCTTGAAAATGGACTATAATTATATAATAAAATAATATATTTAGTAGTTCAGTCTGTTTCCATGAGCTTGCCTTGTTCTCTCAACTGCTGAGATTTCGACTCCAGCAGCAACTGTTTCAGTCCAGTAATATTGTTCACACCGTGGGCTTTGAGATGATCTGCTCCGTACAGCTGACTACAACGACTCTCAAACGTACCAGCCATTGTTCGGGCAACCTCGTCAAAGACCAGGAACCCCAGTCGAGCGTACAACAGAGAGCGGAACTCAAATACCACCTGCAGGGATAAGCATCCCTACACCATCAGTATTATTATGGGAAGGGGCAGAGGAGCATGTTTGAATCACAAGTTGCTTAAAAAATGCGTTCTAAATTTCAAATGGTGTAACAAAAAACCATGCATGGACTATAATAATTATTATAGGTGGGTGAAATCAGCCTGTTTTAAATGTCATGGGCTGTCAGAAATCAGTATAATTACGGCGATAATATACAGCTACATTCCCACAATTTATAGCAGTATGTGAGTTACATGGACACATAAAAATGAGCAAAATGTGTATTTATAGTCCACTAGGCACAGTATAATAAGGAGGTAGTAGTATCGCTCACTCTGAAGTTCACTAAACAGGTTGGGCCTGACTCCAGGTCCGGACCCCTCCTGAAGTACCAGGAGTTCTCAAGCTTAGAGAACAGTGTACCATCGTTAGACATAGTCTGTGCACGAGGAACACAGTATCTCAACTTTACCATCTCCACAGTGTAGCTATAATTATAGGTAATGTCTTACATTCTCAAACAAGTTAAACAACTGTACACATGCAGATTTATCTCTGTCAAAACTTCTTGATATAAACATACCAGACATAAAATTGTAGCTCCCAAAGAGCTACAGATTAAACTCAGTATACGTACCTTGATTGAGTGTGGTGGTTCTGTTACTATGGTTGCAGTGTAGCGCTCCACCAGAGGAGGGAAGCCGATGCTGAGGGTAGCTACTGATTGTGACTGATGAAATGACTCTTGACACCACGGCATGAACAATCGGTAACTGTCCACATCAGCCACAACATTGTACACCTGCTCAGCTGTGTACCTGCACAGTCAGTCACAATAAATTATTACCATTATCCTTGAATCGCCACAACTTGATTTTTGAATGTCCGGTGACGGAACTTTTTGGTTTTTCTGAAACCTTAAAGCGAGCTCTTTCAAATGGTGTAACAATATAAGGGGTAAATGTTTAGCCAATTTTCGTTAAAAAACCATGGACTATAAGTGGGTGAAAATGCCGAAATCAGCCTGTTTCGAAAGTTTTGAGCTGAACATACCATTTTGTAGAGTTTTTCGGGGGCTTTCAGAAAATCATAATAGTACTGAAATCCAACAACCAGAACAGAAGTTATGGCCTTTCAAAGATGCTCAAGTGATAACTAGATGCCTCTGACTAGCTAGCCTTACCCGAGTATCTTCTCTTCTCTGTAGTCCTTCCTTTTTTGTGGGGCTGAGGTCATCTTGTCAGCCATACTTGGCAGGAAGCTTATAGCCCTCCATTGACGCCTCAGCTCTAGCAACGTGCTCGTAGCTGTGGCAAAACTAGTACAGCCTTCAGAGAGCTGCAACAAACGTCTACAAGAGCAACACAAAGACATTGCTGTTGAAAGTTTTGATTTCAAACTAGAATAATGGTAAAGATCGTTACGACGACATTGCTGTTGAATGTTTCGACGATTTTTCATTATTATTAATTAGCATTAACGATCGTTACCACATAATAAAAATTGGGGAAACACAGATAAATGGCAAATCACAAGATACAAAAATATTGCTTGCAAATTGAAAAAAGGCTCCTATGTGTAAATCAGCAAGAGTATTTTTCTAACTGAACGCTTGTCGTAGTCCATACGCCGCAGCTGCGCCAGCTGCCACTGCACCAAACGCGTATATTGTCTCCCACATGGTTGGGGGTTCAGCTGGAGGCTTCTGACTCCTTCTATGAGCATGAAGCAAGGTATCCAGGTAGTCAGAGAATCCCTCCTACAAGATAGAAACAGTTTAGAATGAAACATGTGCTAGTTACAGAACTACAGAGAACATGCATCCCGACAAAGGGACACTGAATACGGTACCTCTCTACAAGGGACACTGTTTAATGCCTCTCTACAAGGGACACTGTTCTCTACAAGGGACACTGTTCTCTACAAGGGACACTGTTCTCTACAAGGGACGCCTCTCTACAAGGGACACTGTTCTCTACAAGGGACACTGTTCTCTACAAGGGACGCCTCTCTACAAGGGACACTGTTCTCTACAAGGGACACTGTTCTCTACAAGGGACACTGTTCTCTACAAGGGACACTGTTCTCTACAAGGGACACTGCTAAATGCCTCTCTACAAGGGACACTGCTAAATACCTCTCTACAAGGGACAGTACTTTCGTCACCAAAACTATTTTATTCATAAAACATAAGTACACATTCGAACACATCGAGACAAGTTTTCTACAACTTTAGGAGAACCAAGGTAAAATTCTACTGATTGAGTCCATTGTTGGGAGGTTTCACTGTGTATGAGAATCTTGGTCTTACATGGGATCTATTGCTACAAAGCCCTCGTTAAAGAGCAGCTGTGCAGAGCAATTAAAACAATAACAGTGTTAAATGTTAAATTTCAAAATTGAGCGCTGTACTTAGAGGACCTATTTTGCCAACCACAGCTGGGTGTGTTACAGCTGCTAGCATATGCGGGCTAACCTCAAGGTGACCTCAACCAACACCTTAGCTGGACAGGAAACCTCCTGAGATTGCAACAACACACCAAATAAACATAGGTAATAATACCACCCCCTCTTTAAAAGCACACTGCACCAACTTTGCATGAAGTACAAAGACCAAAAATAACTTTGCAAGTTGGGCACTTATTGTGAAGCATCCTGATCGGCAACAATTGAGCTTCTGATCAATCAAACCAAAAGTGCATTTGCATTAATTATTATACCACATTGGGTCAGCATTGGGTCAGCACACCGTGGCAACCCTTGCTGGGTCAGCACACCATGGCAACCCTTGCTGTGACCTGAAGCACTAGATGACAGTGCACATCCTGTCACTGTGTGAACCTCCACACTGATTACAGCTGACTGCTATACAGAGAGGAGCCAGTCATCCAGCTACCGATTTGCATCGAAAAGTAGCTGCGCAGTGTACACTTCAGGCCTGGTTCACAATAATAATGACGCTGATACGGAGCATACGTAGCGTCATGAGCGACCGGTCGGAAACACTCAATTACAACAGGGGCCAAATCGAGCGTGATGGTAAGCAAGCTCCAGCGTCGGATTGTGAATCAGGCTTTAGTTTTGCGAGGTTCTATTCCAACCTGCTAGTGCTGACCGTGCTAACCAGCTTGCCCCAGGGGACCTCTCCCTCACACCCAGTTACGCACCTTTGACCGGTACACGAGAATGCTATCAGCCTACAAGACACAGAAATTTGAACTTGGGAAGACAAAGTTTGTAAAGGAGAAGGAATTCCAACTCCCACACAAACGATAATTAAATTAAAGTTTGTTTGTTGTATACTTCAGTCTACAGAGAAGTTGTACAGTACACAAACGAGCATTCTGATCGGTCGATCACGGTTGCCGTGTCAACACATACTTGTCTAACTAGCCATATTGGCAAACAATTCTCTTAAGACCACAAGCGGACATTCCTAGCGTTCCAGCAGACCCCCCATGGCTTCAAGAAATGCTAACAGAAACTATTTCCATTCTTAGAATAAATCTCACTCAAAAAATGCCTTATTTAGATTAGAGACAATCGGTATCTACTTAATTGGGCGCTCTGAAACTTGATAGCGTAAGCTTTGCTATAAATAGAGGGCATGTTATATTATATAGACTGTAGAAGAGTATACCAGCACGAAGCGTGTGTGTGTGGGTGTGTTGTAAGGAATGCTCATATGGTAGACAGCTGATTCATAGAGTTCAAATACAGACAGACTGACACACGTCAAGCTCAATGAATAAATTGCCAGTCTCAGACTATACAATTGGATGCTGCAACCTCCTCAACTTTACACCTATTTGCACTCCAAACTCTAAATCCTAGAGGTCAAGGTATTTTCTTACAGATTGTAGATTGTCAACAATAGCCTAGTGCTAACAGTTGACAGGTTCGAAATTTCAAATTGTCAATTCAAACTGACTCGAAACCTGTTTGTCAACAAACAAAAGTACTTGGCTCCACATCAAACACAGGAAACAACTCTCTCTTGCACTACGAAAGGGAGTGAATGTTGTCAGGTTAGCCCAGCGACACACCTAGAAGAACTAGCATACAGACAATACAAACCCCTAACGGCTAGAGCTTTGCTTAGCATATTCTTATCCTTTGATACTGGGAAGGAAGACCGTAGCACCAACAAGAGTAAGGTCAGCTTTCCTGATTGTGTAGAAACATGACAACGATACGAGGAAATATTTGCGGCAGGTTTGAAAAGAGTTTAGCAACAAACAAGGAAGAATGAGCAAAATACTGTCTTCTCAGCAACCCAACAATACTGTACTGGCGCGTTGAAGCGCATCTTGCACATAAGCGCTTACTCGTTTTTAGGCGCTGGCTACAATGAATGGTTTTATACCCCGATGTTAAGCGCACTCGACTTTCAAGTGCTATTTCTAACTGTATTTCCTTTGTTGGGCACTTAAACGCACCGTGCCTTGCTGTGGCGCATGCGCTTAATAATGCGCCAGTACGGTAGTTGTAACTACCAGTAGCTTACAGAAGCGAGCAGTTGATATGGAACACCAGGCTACAGCATGGCTTGCTAGCACATTCAAGAGTAGCATTGAGACAGAGCTTTATTCTATGAGGTTCGTAGCTGGGTTCTCCTATTAATAGCTGCACGCGTGCAAGCTATATATAGAAGGGGTGGGAGACTATCCTGATGAATGCAGCATTCATAACATTTCTCTCTCAACTACGCAAGAACTAAAAAAATTACAGACAACACTGCGCCGGATGATAGGGTGTGTGTGTGCCTGGTATGCAACTTGAATACTTTCACCTGCAAGTCACAATCAACATACAGTTTAAACACCAGACCTCTATTTACTGACAACAAAGGCTAGCAATTGAGCACAACATTTTGTAAGACATTCTACACCTTCAAATTGCCAAGGGGGTACTACGAACAACAATCCGTGGAAACAAAGCAACATTTGAGAGCAGCAGATAAGTCCCCAGTCAATACAAAGCAGGCACAAACCAGAAACAAACTAGACCAGGGGAGCTCAATCACACACACACACAAAGAACAGTGACCATGCTATGTCTACAAACCACAACATGGTGTACAGCAGCTTATAGCTACATGGTGTACAGCAGCTCATAGCTACATGGTGTACAGCAGCTTATAGCTGTACAGCAGCGTACATGGTGTACAGCAGCTTATAGCTGTACATGGTGTACAGCAGCTTATAGCTACATAGTGTACAGCAGCACACACAGTGAGTCCATGTACATACCCCTTTCTACTCACCCAGCCTCTGTTCTCTGTGAAGAATGTCCCTAGATCTCTCTCGATTACCTCCACAGTCCAAGCCTCTACGCTGGGTACAGCCTTCTTCATGCCTTGTCGATACACAAAAACAGCATAGGCTGCAGAGAAACGCAGAAACGACAACACACGTCCAAAGTTGATACCATCGTTAAATAAACTCGTAACAACGCTACGAAACTCTGTGTACATTGTAGTAAAGGTCACCTCTAAACCGATACTTCTAAATTCATCGATAAATGATTCAAACGATCTTTCTGACGTCTTGATATACTCAGTAGATAAATCTATTATCTTACATACTAGCTGATGATTGGTTAGCCTCTTCAGACTGTGTTCTGATACATTGAATACTTTAATGACTTCTCTGTCCACCCCTGCAAGCGATAACAGGTTATAATAGAGCTTTTTGATCACTGGACTAGTTTCCTGGGCTTTGTAGACGTGTGAGTGGCCATTCAGACATGGAGGATGTCTTGAAGCACCATTAATACTGGTTGTGGTTGACGAGGGTCCTGTTGAGGAGGCTTCACTCGCAGTACTGTGCTCTGTATCTCCGTTCCCCAGTCGATGGTGGCCGTTCGTGGCACTAGCAGGGTTGACTTGCACTTGTGAGGAGAGTTTGGTCTTTTTAGTGGTAGACTTTACAGGGTCGCGCCCTGTGGCTCCATTAGTAGACATGGCTTTACTATGACTAGATACAGATATTCTTTATTCCTTCTTGGGTACGTTGTTGCAGAACATTTATAGTACTTTCTAGCTCAGCTAGCTTTCTTGAGTCTAATATTAGTCACTGGGCCATGGGGAATATTAGAACTAGAATATTAGTCACTGCGCCATGGGGAATATTCATTAGCGTTAATTAATCAGAGGAAGTGAGAACGCCCATTACCATAACAACGCAAGATTTAATTTCGCGATCGCGATTAATTAAAAGTCGGGTCAGGATACCTATACAGCCACATGGCCAGACATCAATAGTGACCATGACTAGCATCTTGTCTACCTGCCAGGCACCGCCACCAGCTGGTTGGGTGAGCATAGGAGAGTATGAAGCAAGGTTTGTAGCAGAGCCTGGTGACAGCTCATCTCTGCAGCACAGGCCTCCAATGCGCGGCTTGCCTAGGAACACAGTATGTGTGTCTGCCAACATACACACACCTAACTATAAACCACTTGTAATCACAGAAAGTATATCCTGACATTATGGTAGAATGGGTAGAGGGTGGAGGTGAAGTGACGCAAGAATCGTTGTTCATTCCTAGTCAAGAGCACCCGTGGAAGAAAGCTTGGAATACAATGTACGTGCTGCTGCTGTGTCAGCTGGCTATTGGTTTGTAACCACGGTGCTGCATTGTGTTGTTAGGTGGAGTAAAGGAGTGATAGCAGCTCTAGAGAGTCTAGAGGAAGAACGTGAGTCAGCAGTGCTTATGAAGTTTGCCTGGACATTTTATGCCATACTGGACATTATCTCTACCTAGTAGTGTAAAGCATGTCCTAAGGCCGGAAAATATCAGGTGTCATACTGTTATCATAAGCACTGTGGTGTGCGTGATGCCTCAACATCGGCTGATTGTACCGCCACTCCTACAAACTGCTACTGTAACATTGGAAATATTAATAAAAATTATTATTAATTTTTGTTGTTTAGTCTCAAAAAACACGCCAGCTATGACATTACATTTTTACCCACGGATCGGCTGATTTGAACGCCTGATAACTCACCTTTGCATTAGTATTATTTTTAATTGTTTCGTCTAATTATAATCAGGTATAATTATTATACATTGTCTCCGTTCACTGTATATAGCTGATCACGCTGATCACGAAGGTCTGGCTACTGGACTAGCACTGGGCCTGCTACACTTCTACAAGACGACACGTGGTTTCTATGACAACCTGTGGCGGGAAGGAAAGGTCCAGAACTAACTCTGTGTTGGATATCATACACAACAGTTGTGTTGTTGAAACTAAAAAGACAAATTGTTTATTGTTAGTATTGTCGCTGGTTCCCCCCCACCTGCCCGCCATGTGTTGTGTCAGCCCACTCCTTGCATGGCCTGTACATAGATCACATGATGTATCAATGATGTGTGTACACACACACACACACTACGTATACTCAATGCTATGCCTCTCCATGCACGCACGGATTATCCCCATTACCTCGTGTTTATCTTTCAATGATAACACTGCTTTCCCTGTGGCATCATTGTGTGAATGAATCACCTGCTCCCCGTAACTATCTCTGTGTTTGTCATTTATCTCAAAGGTTTTCTAGACAATTGTTGTATAATAACTTGTCCCTCCTTGGTCCCCCCTTGCAGTTGAGTGTATGGGAAGTGGCTGACACATTCTCTTGCATACACAACTGGTAAACACAACACGATGAATGAATGACACATGACACAGCACTTTCTATAATAACCAAGAAGGAAGTTGCATGATAATAATTATTATTATTACTATTTTTCCGAAAAAAAAAAAGCAGTATAAGCTCTAAGAACGCGCTACAACGCATTATACTGCTCTAAAAACACTGCAAGCTGACTGGAGCTTCTATAGTATTGCGGGTATTGTGAGTGTGGTTGATCTATCCTGCCTTGTGTTGCTGGACAACAGTCACCACTGTTGGTGCTGGAATTAGAGCTAATTAGACAGCCTCAGTTTTGTCTGTGGCAACAAAGGCTACTCAGTAGTACATAACTACATGCAAGTGCAGTGCCTCACTGTGTGTGATGTGGGTGGGTGGATTACTCACCTTGTATCTGTTCTCATCCTGTAGGGAGCAATCGTCTGTGCGGGCTATTGCTTTCCATCCCAATCTCCCTTATATAGCGATAGCTCGACAGGTGATTGTGTGTGTGTGTGTGTGTGTGTCTGCGTTTAATAAAGATATCTGCCAGCCTAGCAACTGAGTCAATTACCGTACCACACACGCAACCATTGAGCTCTGAGTATTGTTGCATTAGTATTGTTAAGCTCGATTAACTTGTTTCTAAGTAACTCGTTGCCTGTTAAATGGTCCGATCATGGTCTAGACTGACATACTATAATTATACTCTATTTGCGTTTACCTGGTCCTCCGTTTTTGCACCGTATCTTGGTCATACTTTGATGAATTCAAGTATCATTTTGTTTCTGATGAAACCCCGCGTCTAACTATAGCTTCAAAATTTTTGTAGGATTAGCCAGTCAAAATATCACTATGAATAGTGTACATTTTACTTCCGGGCACCAAGTGAACGCGAATAGAGTATTTTTCCCCCATGCACAGGACGATGGGATTGAAGTGAGATCACTGGCAGAGTGAGTCCGACCCGTCTCTCCTCTGTATACTACCCTTCTCTCCTCTGTATACTACCCGTCTCTCCTCTGTATACTACCCTTCTCTCCTCTGTATACTACCCGTCTCTCCTCTGTATACTACCCTTCAATGCTATCACCTGTCTCTCCTCTGTATACTACCCGTCTCTCCTCTGTATACTACCCTTCAATGCTATCACCTGTCTCTCCTCTGTATACTACCCGTCTCTCCTCTGTATACTACCCTTCAATGCTATCTCTCTGTGTTGTAGGGCCGATCATAGAGTGCTGCTCAGAGACAAGAAACAAGTGGGCATTACCTGTATGGAATGGGCGTGAGTCACATCCACACTTCTTACACTAGTGACTGCACTCTCTCGCTCTACACACACTTCTTACACACACAGGCCTCACTCCACACTTCTTACACTCCACACTTCTTGCACACAGGCCTCACTATAACCAGTTGCTGGCTGTCGGCTCAACATTGTGTGTGTTATTGTGGCACGTAGATCCTACTGCTCCTGGCTCCAGGTTAGCCAGCCAGCCCCACGCACCCACTGCAACAGTACACACACTGACAAACGTTACCCTGAGACAGGTTTGTGACCACGTGGGTACGGATAGAGTACTGTCCTGGTCACGCCCCTATCTCCGCCCTCTCTTGGTCCCCATACGGCAATTTCCTCGTATCAGCTTCACCACTTGATACTAATCTGGTGGTCTGGGACGTACCGATGGGCGTGGCCACAAAGGTTCAAAGGTCAACAGGGGGTGGTGTCACGAATGTCCGTTGGTCACCTGATGGGGCTCGGGTGTTTGCCGGGTGTAAGAGCTCTTTATTTAGAGTGTGGGAAACACTGCAATGGTCTTGTGAGAAGTGGACTAACAGTAATGGCCGATGCAAGGTCAGCTATTTAATTACTAATACATCTATGTTCCATGTTGTTGCACATGCATGCAGGCAGCCTAGCCTGTTGGAGCCCTATTTATATCGTCTGTATTGTTGCACATGCATGCAGGCAGCCTGTTGGAGCCCTATTTATATCGTCTGTATTGTTGCACATGCAGGCAGCCTGTTGGAGCCCTAAAGGTGATATGCTGCTCTTTTCTCTCGAGGGAGATCCTTCTCTCTACTACATCTGTTTCCATGGTAACGAGCTGGCGGCAGGTTCTACTAGCGCTATCAAGTGCGCTGATTTGACCCCGTGCACTCTGCTAGGAGACTCGGGGGAGCAGTGTGTGTGAGTGACAGCTCCCTACATATAATTATAATATGCTACCTGTACTTGGAACTAGAGCACTAACGAAGAAGCTTCTTTGAATCGCTATAACTTGACTTCTGGGTGTCCAATCACGCAACTTTTTTGTTTTTCTGAAACCTTAGAGCGAGCTCTTCGAAATGATGCGATCAAATCATAGGTCAAAATTGAGCTCATTTTCGGCCAAAAAACCGTGGGCTATAAGTGGGTGAAAATGCTGAAATTCAGCTGTTTTGACTTTTTTGAGCTGAACGCATCATCTTGTAGAGTTTTTGATGGGCTTTCAGAAAATCATCAAATAGTTGAAATCCGAGCAGCAGAGCAAAAGTTATAGCAGTTCAAAGCTACAGTACAGTATTGTATGTACTGCCTTGCATGCACGGTACTGCAGCATTGGTGGGTGTGTACAAGACATGTGCTGGGACAACACCGGAGAAAGATTAGCAGTCATATTTACCAGTGAGTGCTGAGTATGTGTGATGTGTGACTGTGTGTGATGTGTGACCACAGGAGAGTGCGAGTGTGCTGATCTGGTGGCTGTGCTCAGAACAAGAGCTTCTCATCTCCTTGACATACTTCCCGGGTACTTGGCGGCACAACTTGCTCCGTAATAATGCGTGTACTTTGATTATTGCAGTGGGTTTATACGTGGGCGTGAGGGGGAATTCCCTCTGACAGTCTCCTTCAAACCCGGCTACACAGACGGAGCCCTCCTCGCTATCGTAAGCACACCCTCACACACGCCCACATGCAGGCACATGCACTCTACACCTGCAGGTGTGGACCAGTGGTCGGGTGTCCTTCACTCCTTTAAATTTCCAGTCTCCGCATTCAACGTTTAATTTCTCGCCGGAGCAGTTGACCCCGTTGACCTCGTTCCAGCCCACCCCCTCTCTCACGCGACATGCTCTGGGCGTGGCTACTAGAACTCCTCACACACCTCTATATTCCACTGAACTGGACTCAGACTAGCTAATGATATCACTATGTGTTGGCATAAATCGCATTAACTAACGTACCAGTACCGGTAGTCTAGTATTCTGTTGCAGTTATTTGAAAGTAAACTCTTGTGGTAAAATCCACACTACATTATTGATTTACCTCGTTTTTCTTTGCTTGTCGAAGATAATAAATAATTGCAACAACTATAAATAGTAATTCCACTCACTCTCAATTAATAGGATAGTTTCACAATAATTCATTGTCGTCATCAGTTTCTGACAGCAATTGCATTGAGTCGTCCTCAATCACTCTCTCCATTCGTTCAGTCGTGATGGTGCGCTTCTCTGCACACTTTTTAACATATCTATAACAGTCGTTGAAATGGAAGAAGTGTCCACGAGCTTTGCGTATATACGCTCCATACAGCACCAGTCCCAACATCACCATGGCAACAGAGATGAGGGTCAACCAGCGGAAATGCTCAGGTCTCGGTGCAGCAATAACCATGACGTAATGTAACATATCCATGATGGAATTCATAGCATTCATGACTCCGCCCACAACCCCTCGCTCATCCTCAGGAACTGTCTCTTGTACCAGTTGTTGAACAGCAAGGTCAAACATCCACAGCCCAACACGACAACCCACTACACCCATTAGCAGCAATATCACAGCCACATTCACTTGTGACGGTGGTGATGGTGATGGGGTGGGAAGAAACTGTGAGGCTGTGTGAGCTGTGAGCCTTGTGGGGGTGGGACGGAGCTGTGAGGATGTGTGAGTTGTGAGCCTTGTGGGGGTGGGACGAAGCTGTGAGGATGTGCTTGCAAGGGACAGTGAAGGAGTAGGTTGAATACTAGCCGAGGCTACACCATTGGTATTATTGCAACTGGCCCCAGGACATAGAGAGGTGTTGCAACTGGCCCCAGGACATAGAGAGGTGTTGCAACTGGCCCCGGGACATATAGAGGTGTTGCAACTGGCCCCAGGACATAGAGAGGTGTTGCAACTGGCCCCAGGACATAGAGAGGTGTTGACTGTACAGACAGGAGAGTAGTAGCCCGAGGCACTGTTCTCTACTGAATGTGACGGTACAAACACTGCTGCCACACACAGCATCAGTATGGCCAACTGACTGCTGATGCCAAACAAACCGGTACGTACAGTGCCAAACTTCTTACGTAGGAACGGGTAAAGGAGTGTCCCGAGAACACCAAACACTGCCCCCACACCTTGACAGATGCCTATCAGGTAGTTAGGAACACCCTGGTGGGGTACAACGGTTGGATAACAGCGTAATAAAGACTTCAAGTTATGCAGTATTGCATTGCTACAAACTATGATTTGTCTATGAAAAATATTTTCGGTTGTATGAGCGCACATTGTGATATTAGTTTTGCGAGCTTTCAGCGAATAACGTTGCTTACACCGTATAAAAAAACGTTGCAACCATTTTTCCGAGTAAGAAAAAGAGGCCTACCTGTGTGAGGAAGTAGGCTGAGGTAACACCACTGAAGCCCAGTACAGTGAGGTAGATGGACGCCATGGCAAACCCCACTAGAGCTATCTCTTGACGTATGTACGTCTTCCAGCCATTCTTGAGCGCTACTACTGGAGAGAGCAGCTTGGAACACACCTGTGTGTAAGGGGGGGGGGGGGGGGGGGGGGA
>VSKX01022195.1_pt1 | contig 19132 bp, 17 predicted proteins | sample 4799481 | NCBI WGS metagenome assembly VSKX01 (sample SAMN12179537, study PRJNA552185) | sponge metagenome | biome: deep-sea hydrothermal plumes; feature: spots directly above weak diffusing fluid; material: sea water; isolation source: sponge from the Swan site of a hydrothermal vent ...
CGACTCCCAGACAAGAGCCGAAATAGCATCAGCAAAGAAATCTCACATATCACACAACTCACACCAGATTACATCAGCCGTGGATTTTCAAAAGTCCGTGACGAAGTAGGCTGTTGTGATCACTTAAAACCAAACCAGAAACCAACCTTTCACGAAATCCGCGCACTGGCTGCTCACATATTCAATATCAATGGCATCGACCCACAATCACGCATGGCACACTCCGATGCCAAAAGCACAAAAATATACATTGAAAACCACATCAAATGGGTCGAAGTGCCATTGGCTGAGATTGATACAAGGAATTGGTGAAAGCTTCATAGCCGATAGCGGTAGAAATGATTAGAAAGTATGTGAAATACCAAAAGAAGCTTGAAAAGCAACAAGAACAACTCGATTCTTAATGTTTATCATTGAGGATAACAGCTTGCCTTCTTAGAGGGCAATCCACAAAGCCCTCTTCTAGGGGGGATTAAACAATGCCACTCCATAGGTCATCGCAAAAATGATGAGGTCGACAATGGTGCCAACGCCGAAAACCAACACGATGGCAGCAACGTACTTGCCGTAGGTCATGCCCGTAATACGGCCAAACCACGCTAAGTAACCTAAGACTGCAATGCCAATTACCGCAGGACTGCGAGCATTACCACTGGTGAGTAATTCCCTCATCCAATCAATTCCTTCAGTAATTGGGTTAGCAAAAGCCAGCTCAGGCAACAGCGATAAAACAACAGCAAAAAAAGTTGGGCGCCTATCGCCCGAGCACCATAAAAGCGAGCTGTTATCGTTGTAATGTGTGAATCCACTTTCATTTCGTACTCCATAAATCAATCCGAGCTTGAAGAAAATGCATAAATCCTTAAAAGCATCAAGCTGTATCAGGTCGATGCGAGGACAATTACACGGCAAAAAAAGGCTGTAAACACATAAAAGAATAATAATTTCTGATTGCGAATTACTGTTACGAATTGCGAATTTGTATATCAAATTGAGGGTGGTTCTATTAACGGGAGGTAATGTTTTTGGGTGAAAACAAAGGAGTTTTTTTGATGCGCATCATAGTCAACACTTATGTATGAAAAACAAGCAGGCAATCAAGGAAGCATTTCATAAAACTATTATTTTAGTTAACATGTTGTAGTTAAAAAGAACTATCGAGCTGGATATTATAACGTTATGTATCTAGGTGCGGTAGCGTGCAAAACATAAAATTTCCTGAACTCAATAAAATAACCTCTGATTGTATGAATCTTCAGTTTGTGTATTTCCTTTCTTTTCTTATGGAAACGAATGATACAAGGGGTTGTTGATCTTTGTTTGCTTTTTGTGCTCTTTAGTGATTTTGTTCTTTTTATTCATTAAATACTTGTAGTAATAATATGCTGCGCTAGTAAATGAACGGTGTTAGAAGTAACAAATACAACAATCGTATGAATTTCGCACAAAGATCAACACGGCCTAGGTTTGGATTTGATTGTTTTAAAATAGATTAATTGATTTTCTACTCCTTCATGTTTAAGAAAGTTAAGGGGATCGTACATATGAAAGTTGGTTTCGCACGAGTATCTACGCAAGAACAATATTTAAAAGTTCAACTATCAAAGTTGGATGAGTTTGGTTATGAGAAAATTTTTCATGGTAAACAGACTAGAGCGTCAATAAAAAATGATGATAAGTTAAAAGACCACATAAGGTTTCATTCGACCATTACAGATCGTTACTCGCTTTGATAGTTTGGGTCGTTCATTAAAGACTATTTTGGATACCATAGATAGTGTTCATAAGAAAGTAAAGTTGGCTTGATTATTAGCATACGAATAAAAGAAGTTAGAAATATTTACGTTTTGGGATAACGCCTACTGACATGTCGATTTATTCTTAAGTAAAGAATTCGAGAGTGAGCAGATCAGGGCAAACGCATGAATGTATGAATTTTGTTCGCTATGTATTTCTCATACTTGGATATTGTTTAAACACATTAAAGTAGATGTTTACTCCGCACGTCTAGCTCTAAAACACTCAAAATATTTTCGAAAAACGTTCATGCGTTTACCCAGGTGAGCAGATAAAAAATACGAGTAAAAATAGGAAGTAACAACATGGATTTTTCAACAGAGTTAGATATTTTAATTAAGTCTCATACACCTGCAATGCAAGTTGTTACATATGAATGGCAACGCTTGTATGCCTTTTGTGTCGGAGTATCAGATGAAAATGATTTAGATTTATTTTCATGGAGCGTTGTTAGTGGTTTAAAAAAGTGGGATCAAAATATTAAGTCATTTGTAGAGGAGAAAGATGATAATGATCCCTTAGAAATTTTGGACTGGTTCAAAAGTGAAGAGATTAAAAATAGTATCTTGATACTAGAAGACTTCCATCCTTTTATTTCAAATGAAAACTTTCAAGTTATTAGGGCTATCAGGGAACTGTGTAGAACAGAGCCATCTAACCGTAAAACCATAGTCATTCAAACACCATTCATGGTGAATATTAAAGAGTTTGAAAAAGAAATTCCTATCTTAGAGTTGGAACTGCCAAAAGAGGAGACTATCGAGGCCATTTTAAGATCTATCACTGAAGACTTAGATTATGATTCAAAGCCGGATCTTGATGATGAAAGAGAAATTATATCTGCATCAAAAGGGCTTTCAATTATGGAAGCCGAATGGACATATAGAAAAATAATCGCAGAAAAAAACAAAATTACGAAAAATGAAATAAATTTAATAATTAAAGAAAAAGAACAAATAATTAAAAAAAGTGGTGTATTGGAATACTTTCATCCTCAAGGTGATTTTAATGAAGTTGGAGGGATGGAGAATCTTAAGGACTGGTTAGGTAAAAGGGGAAAAGCCTTCTCAAGTGATGCTAAAGAGTTTGGTTTAGTCTCCCCCAAGGGAGTAATGCTACTTGGTATACCCGGTTGTGGTAAAAGTTTGGTTTCTAAAACTATTGCAAATGAATGGGAGTTACCGCTACTAAAGCTTGATTTAGGTAGTGTGTTTGGTTCTTTAGTTGGAGAAAGTGAAGCAAGAATGAGAGAAGCTCTAGCTTTAGCTGAAGCTATATCCCCCTCTATATTATGGATAGATGAAATTGAAAAAGGCTTGAGTGGTATTTCTAGTGGTGGGGATGGAGGCACTAGTGCCAAAGTGTTTGGTACTTTACTTACTTGGATGCAAGAAAAGAAAAATGAAGTGTTTGTGATTTCTACAGCAAATGATATATCAGCTTTACCTCCTGAGTTATTAAGAAAAGGACGTTTTGATGAAATCTTTTTTGTTGATTTGCCATCAGCAACAGAAAGGGAAGATATATTTAAAATTCATATTGAAAAAAAGAATCGAGATATAAGTAATTTTGATTTTGAAATGTTACGTAATAAATCAGTTGGTTTTAGTGGTGCTGAAATAGAGGAAGCTGTTAATGAGGCGCTTTTTATTGCATATGATTCTAGTAAAGAATTGGCTAATGAGGATATAGAGGAAGCGTTAAAAAAAACCTTTCCTTTATCAATAACTATGGAAAGTACAATAAAGGACTTAAGAAGTTGGGCTAGGGTAAGAGCAAGGTTTGCATCAAATGGCACTAGTGAAGAACTGCCGAAGCCTCAAGATGATATACCAACTTTACCGCAAGAAAAATCTAACCCATTTATTAAGTAGTAGTGCTATGGCTGAACATAACAGAAATAAAAAAATAAATCATAATCATAAGATACAGGCTGGAGATAAATTATTTTACAGCGCATTGCACGATGAAAAGGTTGCTGAAGCCATAAGGATGACGACTAAGTCAGCTCTTGAGCCTTATTATAATTTTTTAAATGAAGCTATTAAAGCTGAAAATACAAAAGGCTCATATGAAATAAATTGGAAAGTTATTGAGTCAAATTATTTATTAAAAGTAATTCCTATTTTTTGTAAATTTAAAGTTGAAAAGCCTAAAACAGTTTTTAAAATTTATTTACCAAATAATTTTAGTCTAAAAAATGAAAGAAATAAACTTTTTTTTGATGATCAGGATGAAACTGTAAGATTTAATAGAGATGACATTACTTTTAAAGGTAATGTTATATATTTATATTTAGAAAGATTACCGCAACCTAATGAATTGTTGGAATTGAATAATGAAGAGGTGGAGTACGAGCTATGCGATGTTGATTTAAATAAAGGTGACATTCTTCAGTCTAATAATGAAAACTATAAAATTGAAAAGTTAGAACAACTTGAAAGTGGTTGGAATGTTTATATTAAAACTGATAAAAATATTAAAGAAGTTAGTTTTGATGATGCAATTTTACAACTATCTAAATACCAATCAAACTTCGAAAAACTTTTTGATAATTCGAATGAGTTTAAGTATGAAAAGCTAGGTAATGAATGTAAATGTAAGACTTTACCTAATAGTAAAACTCTTAGAAGTGAAGATGGTGATGAATATCAGTGGCGCTCACTAAAAAATAAAAGTAAAAGCGATATTGAAATTCAGTTAATAGATGATGATAGCAATGATGAAAAGTCAATATCGGATTATTTTTTTGAAGATGATGTTAGAAGTATTTATCAAGGAAAGGATAGTCGAATTTTTTTTGAGATAAAAAAGAAAAAAAATGAAGACAAAATATTAGTTCTGAAACAAGATTGGAAAAATCCTAAAGAACTAATTGAAAATGAAAGAATAAAAATAAAAGTCGATACATCAAACTTAAAAAAACAGCAAAGTTCTGTTCAGCTTTTAAATAAAACCCCGGTAAAAGCACAAAAAAAACTTCTTAAACTGTTTGAAAAGCAGAATACACATTTATGGAAGTCATCTAAAAGTGAAACTATAGATAGCTGGTATATTCTCGATAAGGAAGACTACGATGGTACTTTGGATCAGCGTGAATTTGTAAAAAAGGCGATTGCTACAGATGACTTTGCATTATTAGAAGGCCCCCCTGGAAGCGGAAAAACTACAACTATCCTAGAGCTGATTTTACAACTAATAAAAAAAGGTAAAAAGATATTACTTTCAGCTTCAACTCACGTAGCCATTGATAATGTTTTGGAACGAATCCCCTTATTTGATAAAGATAAATTAGTTGAGTCTCTGAGAATAGGTAGAAGTGATAGTGTAGGAGAAGCTATACAGCACCTTCAAATCGATGCAAAGCTAAAAACATATAAAGATAATGGTGTTGGTGAACAATTAGCTCATAAATTAATTCTTGATAGTGCGAATTTAGTTTGTGGGACAACTATGGGGATTAATCAATTTCCACCTATTAAAGAGCGAGGTCATAATAGTAACTCTCCGTTAGATACCATGTTTGACTATATGATCATTGATGAATCGAGCAAAACGACATTTCAAGAGTTTTTGGTTCCTGCAATGTTAGCTGAAAAATGGATTTTAGTTGGTGATATTAAGCAACTATCGCCCTTTATTGAACAATCCCATATCGTTCATAACTTTAATGTAATGGTTCCTCCTGACGTACAAAAAGCGCTTAGGTTAGTTTTTGAAGCTCTTTATAACAATAAAAACACTTATATTATAGAGGTGACCGTTGGTGTTGAAAGAGAAATAAAAAAATATTTGGATGAATGGTCTGAAAAGATGAGTAACCCTTATAAAGACAAGGTGGTTTCCTTTAGCTGTGAAAATGACTTATTCAAATTGCTTGGCAGTGATCTAATACTTATTACAGAAGGGACATGGGAAAGGCGGAAAAAATTCCTTCCTAAGACACATCTTCTAATTTCAAATAATGCCCTTGATAGTGATGATTTCTACTTTAAACAAAATTATTTAAATAAAGAAAGAAAGCTAAGTCGCTTTGACAGAGTTAACCGTAAAGACTCAAAAACTAATAGTCCAATTGAATATAAAGAATTCTTCAAAGATATGTTAAAGGAAAAAACTTGGGCTGAAGAAATAGCATGGAGAATGATAAGGGTGTATGAAAGAAGGATGTTAAAAAACCCTAATTCTTACTATGAAAAAACTTATGAGTTGTTAAAACCTATTGGTGAAGGTAATGCTGTTGAGCGAGTTTACAATATGACATTACCTTCAATATTAGAGTCTATTCAGGTAGGTAACGGAGAAAAGCACAGGCACACTACGACCATTACAGATGGTTTTGAAAAAAGAGATTTGTACCCAAGGCATGAAACGTTAAAAACTCAACATCGGATGGCTCCCGATATTTCTACATTTTCTAGAGAAAACTTTTATACAGTTGATGGTGTTGTGGCATTAACAGATGCATCCACTATCAATAGGGAATGGGAGTATGACCGATATGACAGTCGAGCAGTATGGATAGATACGCCAAAGAGTGTTCAAGATAAAAAATATGATAGACATCATCAAAAAGAAGTTGATCTCATAATCACAGAAATCAAAGAATTTTTAAAGTTTGCAAAATCAAATCCAACAAACTTAGATGGGGAACCGTGGACTATAGCAATATTAACTTTTTATAAACCTCAAGAAACTCTTATTAGAAAGTCTCTCAGAGAGTTTTGTGATCAGCCAAATAAAATGTCTCGATTTAATAGAGGAAATACAAGTATTTTACTTTATACAGTTGATAAGTTCCAAGGTATGGAAGCTGATATTGTTTTTCTGAGCATGGTACGAGGCAGTACCATTGGGTTTATGGATAACATTAATAGGCTAAATGTTGCTCTAACTAGAGCAAAATACCAACGTGTAATTGTTGGAGATAAACGCTTTTTTGCACAGCAGAAGAACTCAGAAGAGTTAAAAAAACTAGCAGGTAATGGAGAGGAACTTTGAAAATAACGCTAATAAAGCCAGTAAAGGTAGAACAGATTGAATTTATTGGAGAAGTGAATTTCTTTGAAGCTGACTCACCCTATGTTGAATTGCTCAAAAATATAAAGTCAGAGCATGATTTAGAGAATGAGTTATATCAGAGGGGATTGACTCATGCGGCAGTAAAGAACGTTGTGAGTAAATTAGAATCTTTAGGTGTTCTTAAAACTGGATATTTAGAAAATATCAACAATGGTTTCCCAGAAAAAGAATATGGTAAATATGCATTAGAGGTTTTTGAAAATAATACGAGTCTTCCTTTTAAATTTAAAAATAAAAAGATAGAACGTATAAATGCTAATCCATGGAGTAAATATGATGATCTTACACAAGATCGGAATTTAATTAATAAGGTCAAGGATATTGATAATAAAGAATATGAAGTCAATAGAATTGAAAATTATAAAGCTAATATAACTGATCGAGGCAGAGCAGAGCTAAAAATTATCTGTGAGAATGGAGGTTGGCGGTATGTTCTCGATAATAAATCTTTCGATATGGTTGGAATTAACTTTAGCTATTTATTTAATGATGATTGGGATGAGGAAAGTAGTTCCTTAAAGGTTGATTTTGAGAGTGTTTCGAATCAATCGAATGCGGCAGGAACTATGGAGTATTCTTATGAATCTTCCATATATATCGAACAATTTGGGCAATTAACGGCAACCTTTAAAAGTATACCTGTCATACCAAAAACACCTGAAGATGCAAAGTTATGGTTTGTACATCTTTTAAAAAGTGAAATTGAGAAAAAAAACCGATATATATCAAAAGGTGAATTACAGCACCTGTGGTCAAATCTAATAAGCAATAAACCAAAATTTCAAAAATTTGATTTAGCTTTTAATTTTGACCTTATTTTAAAAGAGTTTGGAAAAGACTCTAAATATTTTTGGTTATTACGAGCGGGTATTGATCTTTATCCTTTTGCAAATACAATGCGCCCGAAAACTAGAGTTGTAATACAAGGTGATGAGGATATTGATCTTAAAGCTAATCTATTTAAATTATTTAATATTAAACAACCTCAGAAATTAATGATTGTTGATAGGTGGATAGTAAACTTGAAACAATTTGAGGCTTTAGAAAAAGTAATTGAAGCGTTTGGCAACCCTGAAACAACTATCATCACACAGGAAGTGACAGAAAAAAGAAATGAAAGGGAGATTCATAATATTGTTCAGAGAAACGGTATTAAGAGACTTGTAAAAGACAAAAAGGATATTGTTCATCAAAGATATTGGAAAATTGATGATGAATATTATCAAACAAGTGAGAGCTTGGATTTTATAACTATTGAGAATGGCTCTATCAGAACCAAATATACGACATTTGAGCTATATGATAAAAAAGATCTCGATCCTAACTTGTTGCGTTTAAGGGTGAATTAAGTGTCATTAATAAAAAAAATAAATTTAGAAAAAACAGTAGATTATTCTCAAAATAATTTGGAGTATTTTAGCTGTTGTGAACATGCTAGTAATTTGAGCGATTATCAACAAATAGCTAACAAAATTAGATTGGCAAATGAGTCAGTAAAAATTGCAACTACTGATGGGATATCTGATCATGTTTATGATGCATTGCATTTGAACAGTAATTTAAATCTATATATTGTTTTTAAATCTTTTGAGAAAGAGGCAAGTTCGCTCTCAAAATTTGATAGCAAAAAACCAATAATAGCTAGAGAAGTGAAAGAGTTAGATAATAACTTTATTATTATTGATGACACATCGTACTTGCTTACCAATCCATTATCTCAAAAAGAAAATTTGTTTTTAGAATTTGATGAAAAGAAAACGGAGGATTTGAGTTTCATATTCAATTATTTATTCTGGAATTGTGCAACACTTGAGAAACTAGTTGATAAAGTTGCACAGCCAATAGAATCTCCTTTCCCTCCTTTTGATAATCGTAAACTGCAATCTATTAACTTAACTAATGAAAATATAAATAATATAGAAACAATATATATCCCAAGAGATAAACGTTTTAGTGACGACTTAAACAATGAATTCGCAGTAAAGTATTTTAGTGATGATATTAAAGCGCCTATTTATCTAACTCATGAATTTACACAAATAGGCAGGTTATGCATTAAAAACATGTGCTTTGCTATAAAGAATCATTGGGAGCTAAAAAGAAATATTCTAGCAGATATTCCTACAAACATTGAGGTTATTCCACGAGAAGAAAGTTGGTTTAAAACTATTAAAGTTACAGATTCAAAAACGGTTAAATTACAAGGTATCAGAGCTGAAACAATTGATGCAATGAAGGAAACTAAACCAATTAGTTTTCCTGAAGAAAACTATGTTAATAGCATATGTTTTAATTGGGACGTATTACCACCAATTAAAGCAACAAATGCAAAGATCTCACCTTTATATCGTGAGTATAGTGATTTATCTCGCGAGTTTGGCCATCAGTTATCTTTACTTGAAAATAAACTTAATGCCTTAAATAAAGAAAGCAGTATTTTATCTTCATTTTTAGGGGTAAAGGCTAAAGCTACTAACGACTTAAAGAGAGTAGCTGGATATAAAGAACGAAAATTAGAAGAAGAAAAGCCCAATGAGTTAAGAGAGTTATTCACAAAAGAGTTTAAATGTTTTTTTGAAGAAGTTATTGATTCAGAAGAGAGTTTTAAGAACAACAAACAAAAACAAGAAGCAGAACAGCGATGGAAAAAAGCAAAAAAAGATAAAATAATTGATCTTAATAAAAAGCAAAAAGAAATTGAAGCTATAAATGAAAGTTTAAAAAATGATAATAATACTAAGCAAAAAGATAAACTGAAAAGTTTAGAGAAAAGTTTAAGTAAGCTTAATCAAGATATTAGTAATAATTATACTCAGTTTGTATTTGAACCAAAGAAAAATGAAATGGTGCATTTATCAAAAGGAAATACTCTTAAATATAAAGAGTTTAAAATCCCGGCTTTTGCATTGCCAGAGGTGGGAATTTTGTATGAGGGCAATGATAGCTATTATTTAGAAATCCATGATTATGATCATCTGGACAAAGCTAAAGAGTTAGCGCAAAGGTATAACAATAAGAACTATAAAGTAGTTGTAGGAGAGAACGATGAGTAGAGTTATTCATGTGAAAGGGAAGGTTTTTATTGAAAATAGAAAAATAGCAATTGATGTCATTCAAGAGGCTAAGAATGGTATTTATTTTGAAAATAATCAATTTTTATTTAAAAGGTATGATGCCTATGATCAAATAAGTGAACGTCAAAAAGTTAGAGAGATGGAGGAAGTTGAGCAAGAATATTTAAAACGCTTTAATTTGTTCCAGCAAGAAAGAGAGGGACAAAATAGAATAAGAACAGAGATAAATAATCTAAACCAAGAAAAGTTAGCAGCGCTACAAATGCAAAATGACAAGCTAGAGCAAGAAAAAAAAGAGGCTAAGCTTGAGCAAGAAAAAATTGAAAAGTTAGAAATGGAAAGGCTGAAAATTGAAGAAGAAAGAAAAGCTATTGAGTTAGAAAAAGAGAAAATGCGAAGAGCTGAAGAGCAAAGAATTCAAGAAGAAGAGCGAGAAAAAGAAAGATTAGCAGAGGAAAAAAGAGTTCTCAGAGAAAAAAAGGCGATGCTGATAATTGAAAATGCCAAAAAACAAGGTTATAAAATTAAAAAAGAATTGAGGAAAGATAATTCTATTAAGCTTGTGCTCCAGAAAAGGTCATATTAATGCTAAATGTCTATAATATAGAAACCTCAAACTATGTGAATGGAAACGGTTGTCGATATGTATTGTGGCTTCAAGGTTGTGATTTAAAGTGTATTGGCTGTTGGAATAAACAAACTTGGAGTTTTAAGCCAAAGGCATTAAAAAGCGTTGATGAAATATTCGATCAAATTAAGAGCTTAGAACATCAACTTGACGGTGTAACTTTTAGTGGTGGAGAACCTTTTTTACAAGCAAGTGAGCTTTCACAACTAGCAAAGCTTATAAAAGAAAAAACACATTTAGATATTCAAATATTTAGTGGTTTTTCAAAAGAAGAGTTGAATGAAAAACCACGAATTGAATTATTGAAATATACAGATGTTCTGGTGGCAGGAAGATTCGATAGTAGTAAGTTTAATAACAACCAGGTTGTTTACTTGTTGAATGATAATGTTGACATTTGGCAATTTAACAATACTGATGTTGAAATAGAGATTCAAGAAAATATGGATATAAAAGTTACAGGCTACCCAACCAATAAGCTTATTACTAAAATTAAATAGGATATAAATGAAAGAGTTTAATGTAATAGTTGAAATAGATGAAGATGGTAATATTAAAGCTGAAACTAAAGGCATGGAAGGTGAAGTATGTGTGACTGAATTAGATGAGATGTTAGAGGGACTTGTTGGGGAAAGGAGCTTTAAAAACAAGCCCGAGTTTTATGAAAAGTCACAAAGAATTAATAAAAAAGTAGAAATTAAAAAATAAATGAAATACACATTTAAATATACAGCGTAGATAGAGAATTGAAGAAATGAGATATATTTTGGAAATATTGTTTTCGAAAATAATTTTTAGTATTAATGATGTATATCAACACTTCGGACAGTTTTGAATTTTTGAGTAATCAATTAGAAATCATGAGCAGGGTTTGCAAAAATATAATTTGCAAATGACATCCCGAAAAGCCGCTTCTCATGACAGATCTAGTAAATTCGGTTTTAGGAAAAATGTCTAGCCTTAAAAAACTTCGAGCTATAGTTCTTTGATAGTATTATTTTAAAGTTTATGAAATGGGTTTATTCGCACAAGCCTTTAAAGCAGCTTGACTTAGCTGTAACTGTGTTCATGAGTTGTTTTGAAATTCCAAAATATGCTCTGTTATGTCAGGAAATGTAGGGGGACTCTGTAACAAATGAAAGCGAGTAGTAAGCAGTTATATTGGTTTTGGGTATGATTTATACAGAAATTGATGGAACAAATGATTAGTTTCAATGAAATTGTGTCAAGACTATCAGCAGATGTTTTCGATACGGCATTGCTTCAAAAGTGGGGTTGATGCTTTAGGTGAAGCTAAGTAGGAAGAATGAAAAAATCGTATCTTAATTGATCGCAAGTATATAATACATCAAGTAAATAATTATAATTTATAAGGACAATATATAAATGAATGTTGGTTACATAGTTGGCCTTAATATTGGAAACCATGATTCTTCAGCGGCATTACTTAAAGATGGTGAACTAATAGCCTTTGCCGAGCAAGAAAGATTCAGCAGAAATAAATTATCTATTGGTGAGCCACCAATTGAAGCATTAAAATATTGTCTACAAAGAGAAAAGATTACTCTTGAAGACGTGACGGCCATTGCCATAGGTATGGACTGGAAGTGCAGAAATGATCACTATGGCATGCCAAAAGAAGAATTAGATAAATATACCATTTTCGAAAATGTAGACTGGTTTTTACCTGAATGTGAATTTGGCACTTACCGACCTAAAATATACCCCATCATGCATCATTTAGCACATGCAGCATCAGCATTTCGTGTAAGTGGTTTTAAAAATAGTGCTGTACTTGTTGTCGATAATCGAGGTGAAAACTCATCCGCATCTTTGGGACAAATAGAAAATGGTGCAATTAAATTCTTTAAAGAAATTAATATCCAAAACTCCTTAGGAATATTTTATAACAGCGCTTGCCGATTTACAGGGCTCTATGGCGAATTTCGTGAAGTCGGCAAGTTTATGGGGCTGGCAAGCTATGGGATTCCGAACATTGAAATGCCTTTAGTCCCATCTCGTGATGGTCAGTTGTTTAAAAAGCTGCCTAATATTGATCATGAATCAGTTTATGACTCTCTGCACTTAAGAGCTGAACAACTAAAGCAGTTCTTTATTGAGAATTGCTTCCCTTTTGAATCTGGTAATTCAGAAGAAATCATGGCATATGCTAATTTTGCATCTTCTGTACAAAAAGCACTTGAAGAGACTTTATTAGACTTTATTGCAGAATTAAAAGAAGTCACAGGTGCAGATTCTCTTGTGATTGCAGGTGGGATCGCACAGAACTGCTCTGCAAATGGCAGAATAGAAGAGTCCCAGGTATTCAAAAATATCTATGTACCACCGTTTGCATCCGATGCAGGAGTTTCCATAGGTGCTGCATTAGAGCTAAGCTTTATGCTTTCAGGAAAAGAGCAGACTGTTGCACCATTATATCACGCTGATCTTGGAGCCAAATATTCTGAAACACAAGTCCTAGCTGCATTGAAAAAATATGAGCATAATATCACCTTCAAGCAAATAGTCTTTGAAGATGTTTTAACTCAGACTGCGGAAGCTATTGCTGATGGTTGTGTGATTGGTTGGATGCAGGGTGGATTTGAAGCTGGTCCTCGCGCCCTAGGTCATCGTTCAATTCTTGCTGACCCGAGAAGTCGAAAGAGTTTGATTAAGCTGAATAAGATCAAGCAAAGAGAAATGTGGCGTCCGATTGCACCAAGCATTCTAGTAGAACATTACAGTGATTACTTTTCAGGTGATGGGCAAAATAAATATTTTATGAATGTTGCCGCAAAAGTAAAAGAGAACATGAAGCATAAAGTACCGGCAATCGTGCATGTTGATGGTACCGCTCGCCCACAAGTGGTTGCACAAAATAATGCTAAATATCATGCACTTTTAACATCTTTCTATAATAAAACAGGTGTCCCTGTTGTCTGTAACACATCTTTCAATGAAAAAGGTGTTCCCGTTGTTAATACCCCAGAGAATGCTCTCGATTGCTTCTTGCGACGGGATATCGATATGTTGATTATTGAAAATTTTGTGATCAAAAAAAGAGGTTAAGATTTTGATAACTTTTGATGCAAGCAACATTATTTCATATGAAAAATTTGACCGATTTCTCACTAATCGGAAAAAATTATTTGAAGCCAAAAAAATTAGCCTATTTGAAGAGTTTGACATTTTAAAACACGTCACTTGGGATGAGAACAAAACGCAATTTATGTGTTTTCGCAGAACTTATAATATACTAGTTCGTGAAACAGTTTATGCTGTGATTGACTATTATCGTGCTTTTTTACCTAAAGAATGCTTGATCGTTGAGTTTGGTAGTTTTGTCAAAGGTACGGAGCGGATCTTAAGCGATATCGATTTAACAATCTGTTATGATGAAGAAAAAACAGCAGATTTTGAATGTGCTGAAATGCTAATTAACTATAGCATCACTCATATTTTGGGGTTTAGCATCGACCATATTCATGGCAAATTTCAACACTATCCATTGATGCATGACTTTGATAATCTGACAGAAGAAGACAACCACTATCGATTCAGCTTTATTGATCATCAAGTTGATTTCAAGTGTGGCCCTGAAACATTACAAGAAAACCTCATGAACATCAAAAATGTTCGAGATTACCAATCAATGATTGAAGGGTATGAAGAAAAATATCTTCTAAAGTGTAATATTGATTGTTTATACTCAATTGACGTGATTGAAAACTCGATGAAACATGATTTTATTGGGGATTTAGCATTACTTGAACACCAATATGATATCTGCTCTGATTATGTGTTTAACACTTCACCTTCGACACTATCAGATCCATTTTCAATTTCAGATTTAAAAAAGATATTAAAGTATAGCGGTGTCGTTGAGTTTTATATCTTTTTAGCTAAGCTGAGAAAATTCTTATCGCTTGTGGATGAGTATTCGATGGATATCGAAAGCTTAAGAACAAATCGAGTTCTGTATGATTATTTTGGTGAGAAATATGTGTTTAAACTATTTGATTCATTTTTAAAGTTTATATTCTATTGGAATCGAGTGGAGTTATCGTTTAACGTAAGAGGTATTGCTTTAAGTACTCGTTGCAATAAAGAGTACAGTCATGAAGCAATGAACAGCCTTTTATGTGATGATTGGAGGGAAGCTATAGATATACAGTCATTGCTGACTGTGAAAAATGAATTAACATCAGTCATTAAAACAGGTTTAGAAAAAATCAAAAACACTCAATAAAAACACTACTATTTAAATATAGTAAAGTATAAAAGGATGTGGTTATAGAATAAGCACATCCTTGTTTTTGTCTTTTTAAATATTTGAATCAGGCCAACAGCTTCGGGTAAAATATGCACAGCGAAATTATTCTTTTCAATATTATCTGTGATACTTCAGGAATAAAAATTTTTTATCAAGGAGCTAAATTTAAGTATGCATGGTTAGAAAATACAAATAAGTATATTCCTGACGTTATTAATTTAGCAGTGAATGTAAATGAACAATATATTTTAATTAATTTGAACAACATAGCTCAACATCATCAATTTAAAAATAAAAAAAACTTACTTAAATTATCTATAAGCGCCGACTTTAGTAAAGTTACTTATAAAGGTTCAGAGAATTTTAGAAAGTTAATATCAAGGTTTAAAAATAAAGGTGTCAAATTTTTTAAAGATGATAAAGATACCTTAATGTTCCATATAAATGTTTCAGATACGGTTGCTGATAAAAATTGTAATTTTGAAAAGGTTGACTTATTTTTTCCAAAATCATTCAGAAAAAAAACAAAATTTATGATGTTTAGCTCAGCGGTGCTACCATTGAAAATAATAGTTATAGGTTCATGTTTTTCAAGGAGCATCTTTCGTTCATCAGCGTATTTCAACCCTAGATATAAAGACTTTTTTGACGTTGTTTATACATCATTTCATAACTCACTAATTTCAATGATGTCTCAATCAATCAATAATGATGAATACCTTCAATACAATGATTTAACTATAAAAGAAATACAAACATATGTAGCGATGGAGTTTGATAAAAATATTTCTGAATACCTTGATAAATATCAGCCAGATTTAATTATCATTGACAATTATATTGAAGCAACTGCTTCAATTATTCAATTTTCAACAAATAACTTTTTAACATATAATAAATATTTGGCAGAATCGATCTTTAAAAAGAATTTTTCTCACTGTGATGTTATCTATCCTGGCACTGTTAAACATATCGAGCTTTTGAATCAGTATATGCGCCAATTTGCAATTGAAATTGAAAAACGAAATTTATCTTCCAAAGTTATTCTTCTAGGTTCAAGGTTATCTGAAAAAATGATTAATCTCAGTACAGGGGAAGTGAGACTATGGTCAGATAAAATGGAGTGGATACAAACTTCAAATCAAAATTGGGATTATGCTGATCAAATTTTTTTAGAGTGTATGCCTAATTCACACTATATTGATATGCGCTCAACTTCTTGGTTAAGTGATATTGATTCCCCTATCATCGGTGGTGCATCTCCCTCTCATTATCAAAATGAATATTATAAAGAAATATTTGATGAAATATTGAAACTGACAGTTAATAAAGCGTAACCCTATTACCTATTAACGTCATTTAAAAAACATTCAACATTAAGGTTTTAAAAGTGAACAATAACAACATCTTACTTGACTTTTTGGATGGCTACCAAACGAAATTGTCGACCGTAATTCAGCAAATAGATAAAAAACAAATTGCTGATGTGATCAATGTAATATTAAGTGTCGCAGAAAAACAAGGGACAGTTTATCTTTTAGGCAATGGTGGTTCAGCTGCAACTGCCTCTCATATGGAAAATGATTTCAATTGTGGATTGTTAAAAGTTCCCAATAAAATATTTAATTTTCGTTGCCTTGCTGATAATGCTTCAACCCTAACAGCCCTATCGAATGATTTTGGTTATGATGATGTATTCAAAATTCAGTTAAAGGGAAAGCTTAAGCCTGATGACTTAGTTTTAGCTATTTCTGGCAGCGGGAATTCTATAAACATTCTTAAAGCTGTCAAATATGCAAAAGAAATGGGAAACTGTGTTGTCGCATTGACAGGATTTAATGGTGGCAAGCTGTATGAAATGGCTGATCATAATTTACATATTCCAATTGATGATATGCAAATCACAGAAGACATTCACATAGTGCTTAACCATATGATGGTATGTGCCATTAAAAGCTATTATTCTGATATTTCTTAATTCTAATTCAATAGAAAAAATATGCACCTCGAAATAATAAAAAAAACCTTTGATGAAAACCCTGAGTGCAGAATCGTATTATTTATACGGCATGCTGAAAAAAATAATGATGGCAGTTCATCTCTAACTCATAAAGGCATAGAAGATTCTTTAACTTTGGCCGAGAAATTGCGGGAGTTAAATATCAATATTAAAATATATTCAAGTCCAGAATCTCGCTGTGAACAAACAGCGAATATTATAAATTCGAGACTTGCAAATTCATCTGCTCAGGTATATTTTTCGAATGCTCTAGGAAAGCCTGGATTACAGATCCTTGATAACAACTTATATGAACAGCTATATGCTGAATTTAAATGCCGTGAAATTTTCCATCAATGGAAGAATAAACAACATTATGATGTATTAATAAACCCCATACAGTTAAAAGAGATGGCAAATATATTCTTCCAAACTACCTGTATTGAAAAAGGGATCACACTTTACATCAGCCAGTCTGGATCTGTTGCATCGATTGGTTACGGACTTGGTTTACTTAATTATGATGTAATAAATGGAGAATGGGTTGATTTTCTTGATGGTTTTATACTTTCGATTTCAGAAGTCGATTGACATTTAACTTTAAAAATAGGATTTAAAAGTTGCAAAATAAAATTATTATTTTCGATTTGTTTGATACTCTTCTGAAGGTGAACCAGTCTGACTTTAAATCTGGTTTGTATTTACTTTGGAAAAATCATTTTATCAGTGCTTGTAAATTTGAAGTAATAGCCACTTACTCAGATGAGATTTTTCCTGAGATGAAAAAACGGCAACGTCAACATCTTGAATTTTCGTTCGCTGATGACTTTATTCCAATGGCTTGTGCTCACTTTGGTATTAAGCCTTTTCAGATTGACATCAAAGAAGAAGCTGAAATTGTTTCAGCTATCTCTCAATGTTCTGTTTTACCAGAAACTATGCTACTAATTCAGAACTTAAAAAAAAATAATATACCGATCTATATTCTTTCGAATAGTATATTTCGTTCAGCAGCCTTGTCAGCATTTATTGCTCAATACGGCATAGGAATTTACGTTGAAAGATTGTTTTCGAGCACCGATTTTGGTTTGCGAAAACCGTCAACAAAATTATTTGATCTGTGTGTAAATGAAATCCAGAAGACATATCTTGATCTTGAAAAAGAAGAAATATTATTTGTAGGGAATTCATATCATTGTGATGTAACCGGCGGATATAATGCTGGTATTCAGACTTTTTGGCTCAATATACATAGAGAAGATAATATTGATGGTCTTCCTGTTAGAATTATCAATAATCTATCAGAAATAACAATAGAATAACAGTATTAACCCAGGTGTTGTTCTCTTTAATTTGGGCTGCGGATTTACTGTCCGGATTACTCCGAATTATTCAATTAGTATAGGGCGAAGCTTAAAAATCCCTTCTTTTTTATGAGCTAAATTATGCCAAAAACTTTACGATAAATACCGTAATCTTTAAGGTGGCGATAACAAGTTTCCCATTAATGGGTACTGCTGCCCATTTCTCTCTCACGGTTCGGTAGACTCTTACAAAATTATTACCTTCGTATATTGGTTAATGCTCTTGGGGACGGTTATTTCTAGTTTATCGATAATGTTCACGGCTTATGGTGGTGGTTTTCTTTATGGACGAAGTGTTTTAATTGGCGGAGTAATTGGAACGGGAATTTTATGTGAATTGCTAATCGTGTTATTCAAAATTCATGAAAAGTTGAATAACATTGCCAATAAACCTGAGTAATTGCCTATGGGCGTGGGGAAATTCCGCGCCTACATTCATCAACCCCTCTAATTTTTTCAATTTTTTTAAAATTAGATTACGGTTTGAACTAATTTCTAATTAGGTTTCGCAATTTTTATAATTCATAACTATTGGCTTTGGCTTTGGCTGTTGACTTTGACAGGCGTGCTGAGTAAGTACAATGTATCATGACTAAAGTCTTGTTCATGTGGCCACTCTACAGAGCCGAAAGCAACAGAAGCTTGCTTTAAATAATTATAATCTTTTAACTCTTTGAAAATGCCTTTATCCAAAAAAGGACTCACATCAAAGATCCTTATCTCATTATTCTCAAACGATAATCTTAGAAAGTGGTTGGGTATTGCCTCAACCGAAACGACAGTAGGATTCATAATATAAACCTATTTTAAAGGATCAATTTTAAATACGGACTCACCATTTACTGCAAGTTCCCAGTCAGCCATCAATTCGTCTTGATGTATTTCAACCCAAGCATCAACAAGTTTTTGTTTTGA
>VSKX01028901.1_pt1 | contig 18900 bp, 13 predicted proteins | sample 4799481 | NCBI WGS metagenome assembly VSKX01 (sample SAMN12179537, study PRJNA552185) | sponge metagenome | biome: deep-sea hydrothermal plumes; feature: spots directly above weak diffusing fluid; material: sea water; isolation source: sponge from the Swan site of a hydrothermal vent ...
GAGCGCTCATTTCAAGTAAGTTTCATAAATACAAACCAGGCGATGCGCTCTTCTAAGTATAGCGGAAACACTGGTCTACTGTAGTCCCTTTGTGACAGGGCCTGATAAAACGAACCATCACGCGGCAATAATAATATGCCAAAATATGAGTAATAACAATCTTTTATGAACACTTTTTTTTAATATTATTATGCCTTTCGTCCACCTCTCTGTAAAAAACTAGAGCTCTATGAAGCTCCTAATAGTCCAAGCGTGTGTCTCAAAGTGAGCTACTACCATCGCTGCTTCTATAAAGACAGAAATTATGAACGACGGAACGAGGTTTCCCCTTCGTTTGGGATTTTTCCCGCCGCGTATATTAAGTGCTAGCAGTTCTTACATCATGCATCTTTTTGCTCCTATAGACTCCAGTAGACTCTACTGTCCACTCGTTTGTGAAGCTGTGCTTCACGCGCTAGCTACTATACGTACGTTCATCGTAAAAGAATATGTCATACATTTATCCGGAAATGAACAGAAACCATAGAAAATTTTATATGGCCAAATTAGCACTTATATAAATAATGTATACATTTTCAACAGTGTTTGCAATAAAAAGTTGGTACACAAGACGCTGAAACTGATGTGTGGTAAAAATGTATGCGGTCACATCTCCTTTAATGTCTAAAGGTCATATTTACTGTTTGGGACTTCTTTACTTAGGGTACAATTCCTTTATAATATCTACTGTTAACATTTTTTAATATACAGTTGTCATTGGATTCGAGCATGAGCACTATAGTATTGGAGAAGGCGATGAGGAGGTGGAGGTGTGTGCTATCGTGAAGAGTGGGTCACTTGATAGAGATGTTGTTATTTCTCTTTGCACTGAAATGGCAACTGCAATTGGTAATTGTTCATAGCAATAGCATGTGTATACTTTTACTTTGCTAAATAAAATTATAGTGAGTGCATGATTGATGCAAGTGCATGTGCATGCAGTATAATTATAGCTATGATTTATGGTAACTTTTTATGATACAGATTTGTACGACTTTCAACCAGTTCAATCTTCACTTACTTTCACCAGAGGCGGTGACTCAAAGTTGTGTAAAACTGTCCAAATTATAAACGATAATTTCAGAGAAGAAGAGCAGAAGTTTGTTGTACGCTTAGAAAGAGAGTCAACATACCCCAGTCTTTACATAAATCCTTCCCTTGCATCTGTTCTTATTTCAGATGATGACGGTGAGGGAAGATTTAGTGGGCTAGAATAGTCTGCATGTGCTTACCCCATAGCCTGTTATAGCCTTGTGGAATTCTTGTTTTCTAATATATTGGGCTAATAATTATGCTATAGCTAGCTAGTGGAATTCTTTTACATACATTTTTCATTGTGTGAATTTGTTGATCGTGAGTGAAAATATCTTTGCCAATTTAAAATATATACAGTAGGTAGTGGAAATGTTCATTGTGTGAACATTTTGTCGAATTTATCTTGTGTACTATGTTTGCATACTGCATAATTATATAGCTTTATAATTATTTGCTGTGTGATACCATTTTCTTGTATATAGCACTATTGTCAGCAGAGGACACCTGTGATTCTCAATATGCTAGCTTCGTGAATGAACAGGAAGAAAAACGGGAAAAGGTAGTTGCATCAATTGTGACAGGCTTTGCTCCAGAACTGGTCGCTAGTGTATTCAATTCTACTACTTCTATGAATACATCAGATTCTAGTGACTTCATCCTTAGAACAGTGTATACCTCTCTGTCTGAAAAATTGGCTGTTACACCATCTGAGACAAAATTTAATAACTTTGTGGAAGCTGTTACCGAAATAACTGCTGCTGAAGAAGAAGCCTGTAGTAAATCAGTTCCATTGAGTGCTCATGATATTCCTGAAATTGTAGAAAAATTTATTGAAGCTTTTTCTCGTGGTAGGAACGGAGATATAACAGAAGTTAGAGATTTGTATGGACAGATGCTTTGCATTAAACGTCAGGAGCAGGCACTAACAAGAAGGAAGCGATCAGACCACTGTCCGTTTGAATCAAATTGTGGCTGTCCAGCTGGAGGTCTTGAAGGGGGTGAAATAACTTGTGTCTGTCATTTCTTTGGATGCCTTGATCCTGATCAGCATATAGAGCCAATCCTAGGTTTTGTTGATTGGGAAGTACAGTGCTTAGCGTTTGTAGTAGATACAACAGGCAGCATGGGAGGTACGATAAGTGGTGCCAAGGAAATAATATTAGAATTTGTTCGGGCTGAAGAAGATCTCAATTTTGCTGGATGCTACCTTCTTGTGCCATTCAATGACTTTGGTCCTGATGATGCTCATGTACCAAACGAAAGTAAGTGGTCTGTATTTTAATTTATCATTCAACAAGAGAAGCTACCATGTGTGTGTGTGTGTGCATCTAGGGTGTCGTGTTTTTTACTACTGTATAGCTACTTCCTGCCTACTAAATCTATTCGCTTTCACCTGGTCCTCAGTTTTTGCACTGTATCTTGGTATCATTCTGTTTCTAATTAAACACCGCTTCTAACTCAAAAACATTGTAGGATTAGCCAGTCAAAAGATGATGATGTTTTATCAATGAATATTATAATGTGTAAAGGTGTATTTCTAATAATTATATAGGTAGCTATAGCTCTATCATGATCGATTAATATTATGGTGGAATATCTGCACCCTGTGTATGGAGCTATTATGTGTATAAATATTTTCTAATAGGTGTTGGACCTATCTCTCTGGCTTATACGGATGCAGTTGGTGACTTGTTGTCTTTTTACGATGATGTCACTGCCTTGTATGCTGATGGAGGTGGTGATGGTCCTGAATATTCTCTTGATGCAATGCTTAAAGGCCTTCAGTTTCAATATGTAGATGATTATGGAACCGTGTTAGATGTGATGGTTGAAGGGTCCCAAATGATAGTGCTAACAGATGCTCCATCAAAAAACCTAGCAATAGAATCTAAAGTAATTGAAGTAGCAAACGATCTAGGAGTTTGCATTCATTGCTTTGTTGTTGGTGATTATGGAAATGAGGATGGACTCTATCAGCGTATTGCTGAAGGGACACACGGCAATCTCATCACTCCATTTTCAAATTGGGACATTGCTACTTTTGCCTCATCATATAGAGAATCAGGATGTGCTTTTGAAGTTACTGATAAGCGACGCAAACGTGAAGCTACTACATCTGCTTCTAAATGCCATAGTTTCCACGTCTCTGAATTATCTATTTTGTTTCGATTTTCAGGAGAAACCTCTTCAAATGTTACCTTCACACGCCCTGCTGGAACAACCTTTTCAATAACATCACGTGCTGGTGTTGCCGTTCACTCTGAGCGCAGCCCTGAATCTGGAGAATGGTTGGCTTGTTTGAGTTCAGGATCTTTGGAGTTTTCTGTTGACCAAGATTATTCTTTTGATGCTACACTTGCATATTTAAAGAAAACCGATGCTGGGAATCTGGTGGCATCAATAAATCCACCAGCAGAATGTAAGTATTCTATAACCCACATGTCATAATTATACTTTTCCACATTCCATGCACTGCTCTTGACGAGACAATATATCTACAGAAATTCTAGAGTGTTTCAGTATTTCTTTTTATGTTGCTTAATAATTTAAGTAATTGCACATGCAGGTTGTGACTTAAGGCTTGTCTATATACGTACACTACAACAGAATTGAAACCGGTTCAAATCTGTTCAGGCACCTTCCTGCTGAACCGCATTGAATGCGCATTAGTCATGTCCATATTACAAAAGCGTTTAGTGCGAAATAATTTGTTGCTCCACCTACAAAATTAAAAAGGGAGGATTTCCCACTGTTTTACGTATACTACCTACGTACGCACACACCTAGTCAGTACGCTCGAGCTCACATACGCGTAACAGTGCATGCTATGGTATTTTCAAGAGTAGAGAACTGTTTCTGCTGCTTTTCTGGATGAGTTTTCTTCGTAGATTCGAAGTGCTAAAATTAGTATGACGTACGTACCACGTACGTCAATATTATGCGCGGCCTTGTTTCAAAACTAAGTCTCAATCCACTTTGATCCGGATTGAAAGCAGCTCTGAAGGTAGATTGAGTTGAATCCATGCAGATTAGTGCAATGCGCATTAAGTGTGGACCCAATTGAAGTGCATTGATCCAGCCGGATCCAAGGCGCATTCAGTGCCTAGTGTAGACAGGCTTTATAAAGTTATAAGACATAATTAGTTATACATTATGTATTATAAATTATTATTGTTCATACGGTTGCTGTAGGTTCGACTGGTGAGGTCATTCTATCATCCTCAAGAAGTGCCCTAATAGTACAGCCTACATTATCCATGCTGGACAATAATCAAAATGTAGTTCAAACGGTGCACATGGCAAAATGCAGTGGAGCACTTGTGGGAAACATGTTTTTCCCACAAGGAGAATATACGTATTTATTGGAAGGAGTTGATACAAGTGGCATTAGCATTTCCTATCACGTTGGTAAGAAAGTTGAATTCAAGACAGGAGAGTACGAAGTGGTTGCTGACAATGAAAATATTATTGAAATTGAACGGTCTGATACATTCAACTTCAGCGTTTCGATTAGTAACATGAATTTCCACACTTCAGTGTTTAAAATTTCTGTTGATTCTCCTGGATTTATTGCAACATTGCAAAACAGAAGTGTGTCGCTTTCTCCCGGAGAGGTGGCAAACATAGTCATTGTTTCTTGGGTGTCTAGTTCGTCCGTGCGCAGGGGATCAACTCATACGTTTGAAGTTCAAGCTTCTAATGGTTGTGCAACACTAACTGCTACCAAAACTGTGATGATTAAGGTGACCATGCATGCATGCCGTATGAATTACACATGTACTCTGTACAATGCACTTCACAATAATTAACACCATGGATGCATCTATAATGAATGTGTCGAACATGGCATTTTATGTACGGCATGCATATAATACGTGACTTGCAGGCTGCTGGGACTCCTCCTCCAGCAGATGTGTGTGGTTGCCAGAATGGAGGTACATGTGTAGTGCAGACACGGCGTGGGAGGGAATTCAAGAGGTGTTTGTGCCCTCCTACACATCGTGGACGAACTTGCCAAACTGAACGTACATGTAAGTTGAATGTGCTGCTTGCTTGTCTAGTTCTGCATGCTCATAAATAATTTATTGATCTATAATTATGTAGACATGCCTTGCACAGTTTATAATAATTATCTTTATTCATTTGTAGGAGTTCAAGCAAGTGGCAAAGCTGTATTATAAATGTACTATTGTATAACACTTGACTTGCATAATTATACAAAGTAGCTTTAGCGTTATCATGTTGTGACACTACCGATTTATAATTACCATTATATATAATGATGTCTCAGTCATGCATGCATGCATGTCCAGTAGGTGCAACATTTATAGCTATAATTATTCTAACAGTATTTTTCCTTTATGTAAATATTGATAAATCTCCATAATCAATATTTAGCAGTGTCAGCAATTACACACATAGTTTCCGGTGGTTATTTGCGATGTATTGGAACAGGGCAATTTTTTGACTTTCTGTGTCTGCACAATAAAGAAATGCAACATTCAAACAAAATTCCTTGGTAACTGTAAACTAAACTTTTCAGTTTGATTGCATGCATAGCTACCAAATCGATAGTCGTGCTGGATGACCTCTAGTCGATATACTGAGGAATGTTCGGGCTGGTCCCAAACAATAGTGGCTTTGTCAAGTCACAGACACAAAGTTTGTTATCACAGAGGTACAAATAGTCCAGCTTTAAACAGTGGGATGAAATAGAAGGCAAGAGAGAGACCAAAAGTCCTAAATTGCCGCTAGTACGTATCATTCGTGAAAGTATTGAACAACTCCAATGCAGACAAATCTAACCATGTGAGATTATAACACGATATGCTCATGGCATTGTGGGAACTTATATAGGCAGCACGTCAATGCAAGTGATGATTGCAGCCGCCGGCCATATACTTATCAAGTAATAATTAACAATTATAGACTGATATTCCCTTTTCACCTCACTTGGCGAAACATAAACACCACTATACAGGCATGCATATACACAGTCTAACCACACACTATGCACTGCTATAGTCTCACTTGAAGTCAATTAGAGTAGCTTGTATTTCTGCTTTTCAAGTGAGGTGGAAAGGGTTGTATTCTATAATATTATGTACCTCTAAATCATTCCGAGAGCTAACATTCCCTGCTACAGAGTTCTAGAAGTATAATAATAAAGATACAAGTTCACCTGCAATTTAATTAATAATTATTAATCAACACAATGTGTGGCTGCATCAAACCTTCATGTCAATGTTGCCTTGGAATGTACATGAATAATGTGGCAAGTGTGGTTCATAATACCACGCGATGAAAATTGACCCCGTGTGTGCTTATTGGACTTCATTTCCGGTTGTTTCGCATCCGGGACTACATGCGCATGTGCAAATCCACCAAACTTGTTTGCACTGCACGCTCCAGTAAAGATGGCTTATGCTCTACAGAAGAAAAAGAATAGAAAGGGAAAAGTTACCAAACCAAATGAACCCCTTTCCATTTATTCTTCACTTTCAAAGAAGCCTGCAGGTAAGATTCTAGCACTTCAATTGAACACCCACACACGTTGAAAACCAACAGATTTAGAAACAAGTGATATAGACCTTTCTGCTGTCAGAATTTTTTTAGGGTAAGTCTTAAAGCAAACTGAAATAGAATGAGCTCATAAATTGGCCAAATATTTAGTGATGGGTCACATAGAACACTTAGTTCTACACCAAGTACTCAATGCGGAGAGATTTTGAACAGACTTTTGGAGAAATTGGGCCTTTCAGATCAAAGAGACAAGTATGGTCTACAAATTCACTACAACTACTCTGGTAAAGCTTGCTATAATAATACTATATCGCTCATTTGTATATCGTAAACTAATAGAGCCCCGCGTTCCTGAAGAACGGGAGGAAATTTCTTCTCTCAATGTCCACGTGTTTGACAGTGTGGATAAGATCTATCTCTACAAAAAGTCGGACACATTTGTAATGATGCCATTAAGGAAGAGAGGTGCGTCTCAGTTACCCATACGTCAGATGCATTACATTATTGCATGCATGACTGCATTCTTTGAACAGTTGCATCTTATCAGTCAAAACGAGACTCTGAAGCCAAAGAAGATAACATTTACGAGAATTGTGCCGTTGGTTCCGGGTATTGCAGAGAAATAGACAAGGAAAAATGTGAGCTAATGCATCATTTACTGCATATATCCGTTTTATGTATCGTTCACTTTCAATTAACAGGTATGCTCGAACCCGTACTTGTGAATGATAAGTTAGCCTGCAAGTTTGCTAAAGCCTGGACCACTCCAACAGATGGTAGCGAAGAAGTGGTAAATGATTGCTCTATGCATGTATTGGCTTGCTGTAAATGTACATACAAAGATGTAAATAAATAGCGACACACTAAGGTCAAATTGGTTTGAGTTGAGCCTTCATTTTCTTGAACATTCTACTCGGCCCTATTTCTTGCCCAAATAGTCTTGTAATTAAACAGCTCTTCTAACCATTACCTCAAAATGAAGTGATAACCTACCAGTTAAAAGTTAGTTGCATTTTGAACCACTTTCTGCAGGGCTCAACTCAAACAAATTTGACCACCATAGTTACAAAAGCATTCAAGATTAAACAAATTCTATGCATATTGCAAATTAGCATCCATAATGCTAATAAAATAAGTGGTAGATGGGCTCGTGTTAATAGACATGTCATCACCTGTGTGCTTTTGACATTCTAGTGCAAAGAAATGGTACGAATAGAGATACCCCCTCAGCTAGTGGCTGCAGAAGTTCACGAAACAACAGAGTTTCCAATTTACAGCTCCTATACAATTGATCGTCAACACAAAAAGCTGAATACACTAAGAAGACAAAAACCCATTACTCCATCCACCCGATCAAAACAAGAATTACTCTCTCCGTTACTATCGCCCGAGTCAAACTATTCACCAGCTACTCCACCAACTGCAAACAAACCTAGTCATTTTAAACTTCCTCTCAAATCTTCGCTCAGTTCAAGTAGTTCCTACTGCTCAACCCCCGATATTACAGGATCAGATACAGAAGATGTATATGCTGAAATAGGGCCATTGATTATTAACCCTTTGCATAAGAGTGTATCGGAAGGCTGTCTTCTGTCTGCATGTAGCTCCGAACAAGTTAGGCCAAAGAAATCTTCTAGCATTGAGTTTCTACGAGATTCTGGTTTTCACGATTCTTCTCCACCACCTGCTCCACCTCAACACAAACGACTACGCAGAAAGAGTATCTCATTGAATGATATTCCACAAAGAACAAATCATGCTCAGCCTTACCTTCAATCTAAGAGTGTGTCTTCTCTGGCATCTCATGTCACAAAGGTCGATGCAAAATTGTACAAAAACGATGCAAGTGCATTTCCAGGCACAACTATGAATGCCTCTTCTCTCAAATCTTACCAATCAATGGAGCTCTTGAGTGGAGACGATTTTAAAGCAATAGGGGAAAATATCGGCAATAAAACTTCACCTAAACCAAGACTCCTCTACGATGAAGTTGAACCAATGCCAGAACAACCTCCTCCCGTTCCAAAGAGAAATTCATCGTTTTTGGATAATTGCAGTGTATCTGACAACTATTTGCGAAAACAAGGAAAAAGATTAAGCCAAGTGCTCAATATTAATGCAACAATCAAGCCTGAAGAGAAAGGACATATCAGATCCTTTTTTGCAAAAGTTGGAACTATGCTCGCAGGAAAAAAGAAAGAATCGTCGCCACAGCTGCTACGCATGACCGTCCCACAGTCACCTCAGTCGCCTCGACCGACAATGGCCTCAATTGAATCCACACAAAGATGTTCCTTTCCACACAGTGTTCAATCTCCTCACTCACCTTCTTCAAGTATGCAACCGACAATTACATTCACTCAAGAAGATGATGGCTACGATAAAGTTGTTCCCCAATCTCTTGGCAAGATTGTGAATAAAAAATCTAGCTACGATGTAGCTGTATCACAGCTTCCGAATACCCCAATTCCTGATTATCTGAGCATCTTGCCTTCTGTTAGTAAAACCTCGCACATTTATGGTAATTCTGAAATGGACGTTACAAGTTTTTATCAGACTCCAGCGCTACAACCAAACCAGTGTAGTTTTGAAGAAAGCAGTGATTATGTGAACAGATTTATACAAAGTGGAGCAAATGGAGTGATTACTTTAGACGGAGGCATGCTACACGACTACCAAACTCCTCCCCCTCTGTCATCCGGAAGAAGAACGAGCGATGACAATAAACTATACGAGAATTCTGCAATCAGAGAAGGAGCTAAGGGAGCCATCACATTCAACAACAGGATGTTGCACGACTACCAAATACCACCCAGCAGGATTGCCGTCGTTACAACACTGAGTAGCATTGCTCCTTCTTTACCTCCTAAAGAATCTCAAGCAAACATTACTCAAAATATTTCAAGTGCAAATATAAGTGATTTCGTACAATCTAGTGCGCCTGTGTCACGTAGCCTGAGTTATAAAGAGCATGTAACAGACTGGGTCCGATCTTCACCAACCATGAAAACATCTGAGTTCCCAGCAGATGAAGGTGTAGATAATATCTATGACAGTATAGGAGATCAAGGTGAAGATCGTATCTACGAAGACTATGATCACTTAGCAGATCACGAAGGCTCACAAATAATCTACGATCATTTAGCAGATGAAGTCTCAAATGAAATTTACGATGACTTAAGACCTGGATATCAAAATTACGGAAGGAGGTTGGAGAAGGCACAAAGTGAGCCTGATTTGCTGTACGAAAATCCTGGAGAATACAGCTTAGCGGATAGTGACGATGAATACGTATCGATGCAGCCAAATGATTGTGATTTGACTGAAGCACTTAATCTCGAACACGTCTATTCTAAACCATTCAAGAGAAAGTCCAGAGTTAGCAGATATCTAAGATCAAAAGGCCTTCCTCTTCCTCCAAAGAAAACCATGTCCTCTAAGCCAAAAGTGCAGCTTAAAGTGGACGAACTTCGTGCAAAATTATTGTCTGGTAGCTATCAGCATACTGGTAATGCAAACACAAAGGAACACACTTCTAACGAACTATTTGGACCCTCGAAATCATTGGGAGTTCCGCCTAGCTTTATACCAGTTGCTCCCAAACCGAAAGTCCACAAATCAAAGCTGACAACAGCTCCTGCACTTTCTCAAGTAGTGGATAAATCCGTAAGCATTCGGGGTCTACCTCCCAACACTCTCAAAATAAGAAAAGAATCTCCCAAAGGGAATCTGTCCGTATCACCTCCCACACCATTCATATCTCCACCACCAGCGTTTAAAGTTTCTTCCCATGATCCAGTTTCAAAAACAAAGAAAATACCATTGCTTCCTCCATCCAAGTCTGCTCCTTTAAGAGCAGCTCCTATTGTCATTCCTCACCAGAAAGAAATAGTTTTGAGTAACTCTAGTAACGAATCTTTCCTTATCCCCCCTTCAGTCAGCCTCTCTACTCCTCCACCTATACCCAACACCAAAGCTTTCCCTATCAAGAAAACCACTAGTCTCGTAAATGTCAGTGAACTAGCCGCAAAACTAACTGAAGGGTCTAGTCAGTTTGCATCAAAACCATCCCCTGCAAAAGCAGATAAGAAATCTCCATCAATTGCACCGGCCCCACCACCTCCTGTCAAGTTATCGCTATCAATACCCAGCAAAACCTCTGTCAAGCCATTACCTCCTCTACCAGTAGCTGCAAAATCAGCACCGACAACACATTCGTTCCCTCTCACAAAACTCCCACTCTCTTGTGTGAACAAGTCTCCACTGCCTGGATCAAGCATTGTAATGCCCCCTCCAAAGGCACCACCCCTTCCTCCTGGACCACCCCCTCCAAAGGCATTGCCCCTTCCCCCTGGACCACCCTCTCTAAAGGCACTGCCCCTTCCCCCTGGACCACCCCCTACAAAGGCGCTACCCCTCCCACCAGGACCACCCCCTCCAAAGGCACCACCCCTTCCCCCTGGACCACCCCCTCCAAAGGCATTGCCCCTTCCCCCTAGACCACCCCCTCTAAAGGCACTGCCCCTTCCTCCTGGACCACCCCCTCCAAAGGCACCGCCCCTTCCACCTGGACCACCCCCTCTAAAGGCACCACCCCTTCCACCAGGACCACCACTTCCAAAGGCACCACCCCTTCCACCTGGACCACCCCCTCCAAAGGCACCGCCCCTTCCACCAGGACCACCCCCTCCACTAAGTCCTCATTCTTCTGCAGTACCATTAAAATCACTGTCTATAGCTCTTTCCTCTAGAAGAAGATCTAGCAGCACACTAAAGCTCCAAGTGTCGTCCCCAAAAGTTAAATCAGTCGGATCTACTTTAGACTTCAATGATGAACTACTAACAAAATTGAAATCAAGATCACGCATTGAATAGTAAATATAATTATGACAAGATAGATGATACATGAATACGTAGCTAGACTGGCTTTTTTTTTATTTTATTATTTTGTAATATTGTGCAATTCTTTTTCTGTTGCTCCAACAAATGCAGGGAAGTTAGAATCAGTTAAACAGAGTCTAATAAAGTCACCCAGTTGGCTCACAGGGAGATTAGTACCAACATAAGCCTTCTCGAGACTTTTACCACCTATACTGACAGCCTGAAGGGAGGGAAACATACACATCAAAAAAGCAAGCATCAAAAATCGGTACATTTGGAATTACATAGTTTTAAAAGAGCTAGGAAATTGGCCATTCCTAACTCAAGTTATAAGGTCTCAAAGTTAGTTGCTGAACATTCGTGGGGGATGCTTCAATTGTTGGTTACCTACAGTACTGAGCTAGCTAGCTTTGTATTGGCAGATAATTATTCAAACAGATGCAACCTCAATTTACATACGCACATAATTATAGTGTGCATGTAGCTATAGGTTTAAACACTAAAATGAAACAACTTACTTTGGCAATGTCAGAAATAGGCATAAGGTTGCAGTCATTGCCGTTCATGTTCTCTACGGATGATGCTGGTTGAAATGTTTCCTTAGCTTGTATCCTATAAAAAAAAATATAGATAAAATCCACTAAGTCAGCAATAATATAAGACATGTAACGCACATGGTGGTGACATCTGCTGAAGGAGGTACCACAGTAGCAACTACAGTAGGCTCTTGGGCTTGTGAGAACATCTGTTGTGAGAACATCTGATTATCATCTACAGACAGCTGGGAAGCTTGCGAAAAAGAAGATGCATTCATTATTGTAATCAAGGAAGACAGTTTAAGAATGCACTCATTGCAAGCTTGCAGTGGTGTTTTGTGGGGAGGCTGAGCTGAAAACTTTATCCTGAATCTTCGCGTCTCCCCCTAAACATGCAGGCACATTGCATGTTAGGCATGAAATGCTGGACTGATACAAACTTTGAGCTGACAAATGAAGAGTATACTGTCTCCCTTGCTCACTCCTCTGATCCACTTCTGTGCATCCCAGAGTGAGAAGCTCTCCTATAACAAACAAACATGCAGCAAGGTATATGTATGTGAATGAATGCTGCAAGTACAAGCATGCAGGAAGCAATGAATGCAAGTACTATAGTACTATAGTACACACACATGCAACAAGAATTAGAATACACCAAGTTCTTCCCTGTATGCTATGCATCGAATATTGTTTAAAGGAAAAAAAAAGAAAGCAAGTATATCAGTCACACTGACTCACATAAATAGTTGATCCTTGTGATATCATCAAATGATTGGAGTCGAGCAGTGCTAATTGTACAACTGCATCTTTCGATGAAGTAAAATGCTACAAATGCATGAAATGTGCAGATAAAGCAATTAATATACCAAATTTACAATCTAAGACCAAGAGCACCAAATTTGCTTATTTTACAATCCAAGAGCCTCCTCCTTTTTTGCTCCCTGCTCCAGACAAAGGCAGAGTGTCCTTGCTGTCTGGGGCCAGCCTTGCATACTTATCCAGTGGCCATAAGGTGGGCTCTTGATAAGTTGTTGTTGCCATTTCTATTTTAGTTGGTATAGGTCATGCTATATAGAGAGCTTCGGTTCGAAATAAAGCCGCGGCTATGTGGACTGCACATGCGCGCATGCGTGTGTGTCCACATTCTAGTTCTGACGTTTTGCGGAACAAAAAGAGATGATCTTTACCATTCCATCACGACAATAACAAAGTGACGTCAGAGTCTCCTTTGACATTTTTTGCACTACTATACTGCTAGCTGTGTCAAGATAATCCTCTCATCGACTAAAAAACTAAGCTTCTGTTGTCGGTAGCGAGGCGTGAACATGAGACATCTGGTTGTTCTTTTATTCGCTTGTCTCGTATATTCAGGTTTGTCATAATCTACTCAGTCTTACTCTACGTGTACAGATATAATATCTAGAGTGGTCGCTAGCTAAAGTCTATTCGCGTTCACCTGGTCCCCAGAAGTTAAAATTAATGTATTATTTACTGAATAAAACATAATAATCGGTTGACTGGCTAAACCACCGATAGCTAGTTAGAAGCGCAAGCGTGTTTAATCAGAAACAGAATGATACTTGGAATATCTATCAAAGTAGGACCAAGATAGAGTGAGGACCAGGTGAACGCAAATAGACTCTAGTATAGTATATGAGTGAAGTTAAGTTAAAACAATCCTTCTCTTCTCTCCTTTACAGTGCAATGCTCACACCAAACAAGCTTTGACCAGGAGAACAATTGGCCAAGTAATACCGACGATGAAGGCTGGAGGAAACAGTCCAAGGAAAACCTGCTGTCATTTCTCACTGGCAATAAACAGGAAAATGGTGACATACAGAATGCGTGTGGATTGGCCCAAACTTATCGTAGTAGCATACCAACTGGTCGAACACAAGTAAGCTACATCGAGACGGCTAAAGTGACAGAAACGGAGCAATGTATTCAAGAATGCTGCAATCGCGGCCCTGAAAAGTGTCAGTTTGCGTGGCTGTTTGCCAGTCAGTGTTTCCTGGTGGGTTGCACTGAAGACGAAAAGGATCTTTGTGAGCCTATGACACTCACCAAAAGTGGAATCATGTCCACTTACTATAGAGTGACACTACCTAGTGGTAAGTAAACTTATGTGGCATCCCAATATTGCCTTGTTTTCTAGGAAGTCTCTGAATTTAATTAAATTATTTACATACATGTACGTATTATGAAACAGTTTTGCTATGCTTTCAGAAGCAGATAGTGAGACTTCCAGTGAGGAAACTGTTCCTACACCAACCAGCCAATCAGAAGCCACGACTACTGTTGCTATAACAACTTCGCCAACGACAGAAGCGAAACAACCACGTCGACCTACTGTAGCGATACAACCACGTCGACCTACTGCGATTGTCACCCCTGCCACTACTGCCACCCCTGCCACTGCTGCCACCAGACCACGCCCCATTACAAAACCCACTCCAAAACCCACCGAGACTACTCACGGTGTGTGTTCACCATAGTATAGTATGTGTTTTAAAGCCTGGTTCACATGACACTAGAGCTTACACTGCATCAGTAGTGTCAGTTATGCAGTTATGCATGAATAGACTATGTTTATGCGTAATGTATATTGTGAACCAGCCTTTAGTATATCTCTGGACCAAAGCTAATCATAGTGTGTTTGCGTGCGCGTGCGTGTATGTGTGTGTGTATTATGTGTTATCGTTGGCATGATAAACAGCAAGTTGCTGTACGAAGAGTGAGCATACCTCTCGTTTATATCTACTAAGGTACTAATAGCCACATTATCATACTAGCCACAATATGCCCCTTAGTGACGCTAAGCTCTAATGACCACAATATGACGCTGGCTGAGTAACGCTACGCTGGAATAGCCACATTCTAGCCACAATATGACGCTACGATATGACGTACGCTGGAATAGACCATGTTCTATTTGTGTGTAATTGACGCTACGTAAGCTCCAGCGTAATATGTGAACCAGGTTCTTCCTCGCGTTACGTATTGACTGCTCCCGTTGGCTGCAGGAATCATCGTGGCTACTGACGGAGACACCGACATCACGCTACCCACCAACACAGCCAAGGTGTATGGCAACACGTGGCCTAAGCCTAAATACTCTGGCTCCTACCTCTACAAGTGGGAGAAGGTGGCTGGACCAGAGCAAGGTACAATGGAGGGCAAGGACGACAAGGATGTCACTCTAAGAGATGTACGTAGGTTGTGTTTTTATACCACTGGCTTGTCACTACTGGTATAATGATGGGTGTACTTGTCGTATGTGTATGCATGTACGTATGCATTATGTTTTTGAGCCAGTAGTAGTAAGCTCTCTGAAAATATGGACTCTGGCTTCAGTTTGTTAATTTGTGTTAAGAGAGTATTTTGTGTACAACTTTAACTGTAGAGGAGTCTCTGTGTTGATTGTGTGACTGTGTGTACAGTCAATGGTTTACTGTACAGTCTGCTAGTGTGTGACTGTGTGTACAGTCAGTAGTCTGCTAGTGTGTGTGTGTGCAGTCAATGGTTTACTGTAGTCTGCTAGTGTGTGACTGTGTGTACAGTCAGTAGTCTGCTAGTGTGTGTGTGTGTGTGCAGTCAATGGTTTACTGTAGTCTGTGACTGTATGTACAGTCAGTCAATGGTTTACTGTAGTCTGCTAGTGTGTGACTGTGTGTTTGCTCTTGCCTCTATTCAGCTTGTGCCCGGTGTGTACACTCTGAGACTAAAAGTGACTAACTGGATGGGTAGTGATTGGGGTGAAGGGTTCATCAATATTACAGTGCACGAGGCTAGTCACGTCAACTCCCCACCGGTACCCGTTATCCTGCCCTCCTCGGATGAAATGGTACGCACACACACACAATATAAACATCTCCATCAATCCTCGTTTTGTAAGTATTTTTTCTGAAGCTTTTGTTGTGCATGCTCTGCTTGCTTGCTTATAAATAAATTGCTGGTGTATAAAATAATTATGACGTTAAAGCTTACGTAGCATTAAGAAACGCTCGATTAGTTCCGTTTTAACGTCAGCATTTTCACGCTAACCTCACATTATCATTTTTGTATACTGTATATTGGTGTGTGTGTGTGCATTGCCTGCATGTACATTCTTTCAGCAATAGTTAGAATTATTGCGGTCAGTGTTAAGTGGAGTGAGTGTCACACACAATTGATTGCTGCATTAGTACTCGTGGGGGAGTAAGAATTCCTTTGGTTACCTTTTTATTGGGACATGCGTGTGTATAATGAGCTGTGGTTTTGACATGTCTCTACTTGTATTGTCTTGTTAACCGCACCCCCCCCCCCACCCCACACACACGTACCTACCCCTGTGTAGATCACCCTCCCTCAAGACTCCATTGTCTTGTTAACCCACACACACACACCTACCTACCTGTGTAGATCACCCTCCCTCAAGACTCCATTGTCTTGTTAACCCACACACACACACCTACCTACCTGTGTAGATCACCCTCCCTCAAGACTCCATTGTCCTGGATGCCCAGTCCACCACTGATGACCGGGGTAAGGAGGGACTCACGTTCCACTGGGAGGAGGTGTCGGGGCCATTAGGTTCAGATATGGAGGCAGACTCATCAGTGCTCAAGCTCAGCAGACTAGCTGTTGGTACTCATCAGTACAAGTGAGCCTTACAGTGTTACAGTGTTACAGTGTTACAGTTTACAGTTTTATTTTATTAAATTTGTTTACAGTGTTATAGTGTTAAGTGTTTCATTGTTACAGCCAGTACAAGTGCTCTTGAACCCACCGACTGTAAATGTGTGCCTAGCTAACACCTACCATTGTTAGAAATCAGTTCCTAACATTGTTAGAAATCAGTTCCTAACAGTGCTTATATTTTGTTGTTGTGCCTAGTGATCAATCAGTTGAGCCTAAGCCTGGTTCACAATAAATGTAAATCGCTGACATGACGTACCACAACGTGTCGCGTTGAATAGAACTCAAGTCTATTCCAACGTGAATCGCATGCGGCAACCCACCACAGAGCGGCACGTTACGTGTATTGTGAACCAAGTGGTCATAATTATTGTGGACCAGATGTTATGCTAACCTGTCATTTACTACTGTGTATAATGTGTAATATTTAAGATAGCATTCCTATACACTGCACCGTCCCTCTCCTACCCTCAGACTGACAGTGACGGATAGTGATGGAGCCTCAGCAATAGCTACTGCCAAGGTGACGGTGAGACAGGACAAGGATTATCCTCCCGTTGCCCACGCTGGTAACCCTGTTGTACTTTACCTGCCCAACAACGAGGCCATTCTTGATGGTAGCGCCAGCAAAGACGAGGTAGGATATAAACAGAGAAGACTTACTATAAGGTCAAAAATTGGTTTAAGTTGAGCTCAAGAATTAGACAAAAGTGGTTCACATTACAGCTGACTTTTGACTGGTAGGTAATCACCTCATTTTGAGATATTACTCTGAAGGAGCTGTTTAACTGCAAGGCTATTTGTTCAAGAAATAGAAAAATTGGTTAAAGTATGTCCAAGTTATAACAATAAAACATCAAATCAAGATCATTTATCAGTGGTCCTGGTTCACAATATGACGCTGGAACTTACGTGGCATCATCTACACACGTCATAGTTCTATTGCACTGTTGCGCTATGTAGTGTCAGCATTGTGAACCAGGCTTTAGAAATTGTATACCTCTAATTCATGCACTATATTCCCAAGTGTCCATCTGCCTGAACTGTACTTATGTTAAAGTGTGTGTTGGACGGTGTAGTAGTGTGGAGAGTGTACGTATTAGCAGGGCTTTTCCTGTGGTGATTGTTAGTGGTTGAATTAAAGCTTCTTGTGAAAGCAGCTTTTATAGGAAAGCACAATTTCCCTCCAACCATATAATAATCAGTGCTTATTATAACTGTCTGACACCCGGTCATTTCATGAAAATGTCCTCCCATTTTCATTTCACTAGGACATGTCCAGTATGGCATAAAATGCTTAAAATGTCCGGGCAAATATGACCCATTATCACAAGCACTGATTATATTATACTTCTCTTGTAACTACACAGAGTACATACTGAGAGTTGCAACTAGATAGTTGAAACCTTGTACACTAGTCTTTGATTTGTATTTTTCTAGGGTGCTTTGATGTACAAGTGGACGTATCTGTCTGGTCCAGGGGGGGAGGACATGGAGGGTGCCAACACAGCCAAACTACACGTGAATCATCTCACCCTAGGCAACCATCACTACCAGCTGACTGTGACTGACTCCTCAGGGCAGACCGATGCCGATACCGTGTCAGTGCTCGTGATGGCCGAGGACAACCAGCCCCCGGTGGCCAACGCTGGTCATCATGTGACCATTGTCTCCCCTACGTCCACGGTCACGCTGAGTGGGATTGGCAGTACCGATGACTATAAGATCAACAGCTTCAAGTGGACTCAGCTGAGGTGAGTGCAGTGTTATTCTTTACTTGTAAATCAACTATGTACAGCACTTAGACGAGAGGCATTTAAGTTTATGTGGTGCTGCCTGTACAAGGTTATGTGCAGAGTGAGAACTGTGCTTGCATAAATGTTTAGTTAGTATGAATGGCCAAGCAAAACGCTACAAAATCGAGAAACAGTGTTGATTCAAACAGTGTCGATTCAACATTTCGTATCTTAAACAGGCAAGCCCATAAAAAGTTTTATGAGTACCGTAATTGATGTAATTACAGCGCCAGAAAAAATTAATTCCACTGCTAAGTGGCGCATCTTTTAGAGCCTAAAAAATTGCGTTCAGCTCAGCTGGCGCCTAAATTATGGTGGCGCTTATGCGATACTGCTATTAGAGAAAATGTGTGTGGTCTTGTCATGTACTGTCGCGCTAGTCGCCTGCAACGACTAGTTAGCTATAGCTGGTA